>Ga0206684_1000195_pt1 | contig 23828 bp, 26 predicted proteins | sample M210012015metaG_FD_155467 | JGI IMG/M metagenome (GOLD analysis project Ga0206684, IMG submission 155467) | Ammonia-oxidizing marine archaeal communities from Monterey Bay, California, United States - M2 100m 12015 | ecosystem: Environmental > Aquatic > Marine > Intertidal zone | place: USA...
AAGGCTGAGGATAATGAAACTATTGCTGATACAGCCATACGTGAAGTTAAAGAAGAGACAGGAATAGCAAAATTAGTTATTACGAAACCACTAGAAATTACCTATCATATTTTTAAAAAGAACAATACTTACAGAATAAAAGTTACCTATTGGTTTGAGATGAAATCCATAGGAGATAATCAACTTACTCCACAGATTGAGGAAGGAATCACAAGAGCAGAGTGGATAAATAGCTTAGAAATTGATAAAATTAAAAAGAAATGTTATGCCAATATTAGATTATTGATTTAACACCATCTAACAGATTTAGGAACAAGCTTAGTATATTCACCTTTATTGGTAATAATTTCTCTTACAATTGAAGAAGAAATGTACGCAGTTTCAGGGGATGTTAAGAAAAAAACAGTCTCAATTCCTGTTAGTTTTTTGTTGGTCTGTGCAATAGTCTTTTCAAATTCAAAATCAGCTGGATTTCTTAATCCTCTAACAATAAAATCAGCATTTATGCTTTTGCAAAAATCTACAGTCAAACCATCATAGGTCAAAATTTTTATTTTTTCTTCATTAGCAAATTCATCATTTATAAATTTTTTTCTTTGATCTATAGAGAACATATTTTCTTTAGTTGAGTTTACTCCGATGGCCAGAACTATTTCATCAAATAGGTCTAGACTCTTATTTATTATATCACAATGCCCTAATGTAAGCGGATCAAAAGACCCAGGAAATACAGCTTTTTTCATGATTCAAAATTACAAATTTAATTTATAGCCTCATTAATTGCATTACTAAATAGGTCTTTAAGTTCTATTCCAGCTGCATTTGCTTGTTTAGGAAGAATACTCTCATTAGTTAATCCTGGAACACTATTTACTTCTAGTAAAAATATTTCATCATTTTGAATAATAAATTCACTTCGTGAAAATCCTTTCATATCTAGAATTTCATATATTTTTTTTGCTATAGATTTAATCCGTAAGGTCATTTGATTTGAAATTCTAGCAGGTGTTATCTCATCTGCTTCTCCTTTATATTTTGCATTATAATCAAAAAATTCGTTATCTGTAACAATTTCAGTTATTGGAAGCACTAGAATATCATTATTATAAGAAATGATACCAACAGAAACTTCAATTCCATCAAGAAATGATTCAACGATCACCTGATTATCTTCATTAAAAGCAATAGTAACAGCCTTGTCAAAATCTTCAATTTTAGAAACTTTTGTTATTCCATAGCTGCTTCCAGACTTACTAGCTTTAACAAAACAGGGGAGTCCAACATTTTTAATAATACTATTACTATCTATTTTTTCACCCTTTGAAATAATAGATGATTTAGCGCATTTTATTCCATGAGGTTTCAGGTATTCTAAACACTTTATTTTATCAAAGGTTAGTCTTGCTTGAAATTCACTGCATCCGCTCATAGGGATGTTAAGCTTCGAAAAGTATTCATGCAATAAGCCGTCTTCACCTGGAGATCCATGAATTGCATTAAAAGCGCAATCAAATTTAATTTCAGATTTTTCAATTATTGTAAATGAATTTTTATCAATTTTAAATTCTTTTTTACTCTCATTTACATAGACCCATTTATCTTTTAGGACATGTATTTGAAAACAATTATAATTGCTATTTTTTAATGTTTCAAATACAACTTTTCCGCTTTTTAATGAAATCTTATATTCATTAGAATAGCCACCCATTAAAATTGCTATATTTTTTTTCATTTCTAATCTGAAAAGACAAATCTCTGCTAAAGTTAATATTTAAATCACATTTATTTAATAAATGTTTAATTTTGTAAAAATTAATTCAATTAGATGACTTTTTTAAGATTTCTTTTTAGTAAGTATTTTTTTAAACATATTTTTTATATGATCTTAATTGTCTTATTTGCAATGCCTTTTGGAATAATAGCACTTAGATTTATGACAGATCATGGTGATTATGTAAAAGTGCCCGACTTAAAGGGAAAAACTTTAGATAGTGTAGCAATTGAGTTAGATAAATTAGATCTAAAATATATTATTCTTGATTCGGGAAATTATAATCCCAATTATAAAATTTTTTCAGTCTTAGATCAGCAACCCAAGTTTGATTCTAAAGTAAAAGAAGGCAGAAAGATTTATCTTACTATAAATTCTTCTGACTTTAAAATGGTAGAAGTTCCAAATGTGATGAGGACCACTATTCGTCAAGCTAGAAAATCATTAGAGTCTCTTGGTTTTATTATCGGTGAAATAGAATATATTGATGATATTGGAAAAGATGAGGTAATTTCTTTTAGTTACCAGGGGAAGCAGTTAAAACCAGGGGATACATTAAGGAAAACTTCAGTTATAGATTTTAAATTAGGTAATGGAAAACTCTAATTCATTGTTTGAGCATTTTTCTTTTACAGTAGATAGAGGTCAAAGTCCTCTTAGGATTGATAAATATCTAATGAATTTTGTTGAAAATGCAACGAGAACAAAGATCCAAGCAGCAGCCAAATTGGGAAGTATCCAGGTAGACGGGAATGTAGTAAAATCAAATTATAAGGTAAAACCTGGAGATAAGATCAAGGTTTTATTTGAATATCCACCTCACGAAAACCTTTTGTTACCTGAAAATATAGATTTAGATATTGTTTATGAGGATAATGAACTGGTGGTGGTAAATAAACCAGCCGGGATGGTAGTGCATCCAGGTCATGGGAACTATTCAGGGACTCTTATAAATGCACTTATTTTTCATTTTGAAAATCTACCCAACAATTCATCAAATAGACCTGGTCTTGTTCATAGAATTGATAAAGAAACAAGCGGACTTCTAGTTATTGCTAAAACTGAAAAAGCAATGATCGATTTATCAGAACAATTTGCAAAGAAAACTAGCACTAGAGAATATATAGCACTAGTCTGGGGAAATGTTAATGAGGACTCAGGAACTATAAATGAATATATTGGAAGAAATCCTAAGAATAGATTACAGAATATTGTTTTTTCTGGTGATGATATAGAAAAAGGGAAATTTGCTATTACCCATTATAAGGTTTTAAATAGATATGGGTATGTCACTCTAGTCAGTTGTACTTTAGAAACTGGTAGAACTCATCAAATCAGAGTTCATATGAAGCATATTGGTCATACAATTTTTAATGACAGCAGGTATGGTGGAGATTTGATCTTAAAGGGAACTACTTTTACTAAATACAAGCAATTTGTAGATAATTGTTTTAAGACTTTACCAAGGCAAGCCTTGCATGCAAAAACACTTGGTTTTAAACACCCAAAAACTAAACAAGATCTTTCTTTTAATAGTGAAATCCCTGAAGACATTCAACAATGTATTGACAAGTGGGAATCTTATGCAAAACATCAATTATAGCTAATTTTTTCATTTTCATCTTGATATTTATAGCTATCCTTTGTAATTTTAGAAAAATTTATTTGTTATATGAAACTTGTTATCTCACCTGCTAAATCATTAGATTTTATTAGAAGTCTACCTACTGAATCAAATTCAAATGCTTGTTTTTTAAAAGAAGCAGAAAACCTTAATAATATTTTAAGGGAGAAATCTCCTAAGGAGCTTTCTGAGTTAATGAGTATTTCACCTTCTTTGGCAGAGTTAAATTATCAAAGAAATAATAATTGGAAATTACCTTTTGATTCTTCTAATTCAAGGCAGGCTATTTATGCTTTTAATGGTGATGTTTATAGAGGAATTGATGCATATTCAATAGCAGAAAATAAAATAGATTTTTTACAAGACACAGTTAGAATTATTTCTGGTCTGTATGGTCTTTTAAAGCCACTGGATTTAATTCAGCCCTATAGATTAGAAATGGGGACTAAAATCCCAGTAGGAGCCAGTAAAAATCTGTATGAATTTTGGAGAAGAAAGCTAACAGATTCTATCAATCAGGAGTTAAGTGAAGGAGAAATTTTTCTAAATCTCGCTAGTATAGAGTATATAAAAGCTATAGATACAAAGGTTTTGAAATCAAAAATGATAACGGCTAATTTTAAGCAGCTAAAAGATGGAAATTATAAAACAATAGCTATTTTCTCAAAGCGAGCAAGGGGTCTTATGACCAGATATATTGTAGATAATAATATAAATTCTATAGAAGGAATTAAAGGTTTTAATTCTGATGGCTACCTATTTACTGAAGCCCTTTCCTTTGATAACGAACTGATATTTACCAGGTAAAAATCAGGATATTAACTATAGCTTATTCAATTAAAATTTAATATGTCAGACTTAAATCAACAAAAGTGGAGATCTCAATTAGAATCTGAAGAAGATTTTATTATTCTTGATGTTAGAACCTCTGAAGAATTTGAACAGTTAAAATTACCTAATTCAACAAACATAGACTTTTATAATCCACAAAATTTTATTCAGGAACTTGAAAAACTAGACAAGAATAAATCCTATTATGTATATTGTAGAACAGGATCTAGAAGTGCAAATACATGTGTTTTGATGAAGGAAATGGGGTTTTCTAAAACCTATAATTTATTAGGAGGAATAACTGAGTGGGAAGGTGAAATTGAGGGTCAAAATAAATAAATCATGAATAATATTTTCAATTACTTTTTTGTACTCACATTTTTTATGTTTTTCTCATGTGGACTAAACAGTGATACTCCGATTAATCAAATGAATTCGGATGAATTATTAGATTTTATTGGGATTAACAGTGCAGTTCTAGTAGACGTTAGAACACATGATGAATATAATAGTGGGTATATAGAAAATTCTTTAAATATAGATTATCTATCAAATGACTTTTCTGAAAATGTTGAAAAGTTAGATAAAAATACTCCAATTGTTCTTTATTGCCGATCAGGTAGAAGAAGTTCTTTGTCTGCAAACAAATTATCAAAACTAGGCTTTAAAGAAATCTATAATCTAGAGGGAGGAATATTAGATTGGATTGAAATAGGTAATAGCGTTGTCTTTAATGATACTATCCATTAATTTATAGTTCTTTAATAGTTTCCTTCATAAAATCTTGATGTTTAAGAGCAAGCTCTGAAAAAGTAAACAAACTTCTTGATCTAATTAGATTTTGTTTTGGGTAACTCACTTTATAGTAGATATTTCCATTAAGATAATCTGTTAATGCACGTAATCCATGAATAAATGGCATTAAGGCAGTTGATAGAGGTAATAATTCAAGTTCTTTACTGGATAAAAATTTACCATTACTTTTAAGCCCATCAATAAAAGCTTTAAAAAGTGATGTATTAAATAGTATTTTAGACAAATCTTTCTCTTCTTCTGAGGCGGGATTTACTATAGTCCTTATTACATCACCGAAATCATAGTGAAAATAACCTTTCATTATAGTATCTAAATCTATCATACATAAACCTTTATTAGTACTACTAAAAAGTATATTATTTAATTTGGCATCATTATGGCATATTCTCTCTGGCAAATTTGAATTATAGAAAACAATTAATCTGTCAAACATCTCTCTAGAAAAATTAATTTCTTCTTTACATTCTTCTTTTAAATTGTCATTTGTGTTTTTTAAAGATTCTTCAAATTCTTTTATCCTATAAGGAAGATTATGAAAATCATCCAACGTGTCAATACATTTTTCTGGATTCACATCTTTTAATAAAATATGAAATAAGCTAATTATTCTGCCAGCTTCAAATGCATCGTTATTATTTTCGGCATTATCTTTTGTATAACTTCCTTTGACATATTCCATTAATCTCCAGTAGCCTCTACCTGAATTGTAGAATAATGCTTGGTTTATGGGATCTATAAATTTTATTTTGTGGTAACCTAAATCTTTTAGATTACTAATAGATAAACTAATGTTATTTTTTATTGCATCAATATTTTTAAAAACATTAGTGTTTATTTTTTGTAGCACATATTTTTTTTTATCATCTATACTAATAAAATAGGAATCATTAATATACCCGGTATTAATCTTTTCGTAGCTAAATTTTGATGGATTTATATCAAAATTTGAAAGAATGTTATTTAGCTTACTATTATTCACTTGAGTTAATTCCATAGAGGACTTGGATAATCTCCATTATTTGTATACTGTTTCAGGCTTTTAACTGCTTCTATTTTATCTTCAGCATAGGTAACCCCAAACCATCTACTCTCTGAGTCAATAACTCTAATTTCAATTATATTGTCTTGCAATAAGCTCTGAGCTGCAAATGGAAGATATATCTCATCTTTTTCTATATTCTCTAATTTATTATACATTTTAATAATATATTCTTCTAGGTAATCAAAGATACTCTCATTACAAACCCAATAATTCATAGAAACAAAATCATCTTCTTGTAGTATATTTTCGGAGTCATGATCTATTATTATATCTTCTTTTCTTTGAATTTCTAAATGTTCAATAATTGATGTTAATTTCCCATCTTTTTCTTTACATACACCTCTGGAAACACTTCCAAATTTTGATAGTGTATTTTTTAATTTATATGTAATTAAAGCATAAGTTGATTTATTAGGATTTGATTTAAGAAAATTAGCAGCATTTTTAAAAGCATTTTTATCATAAAAATCATCAGCATTTATTATTGCAAATCCAGTTTTTATTACATCTTTAGCGCACCAAACGGCATGTGCTGTGCCCCAAGGTTTTATTCTTTTAGGATGAGCAGTAATATTGTTTGGCAAATTACTTACTTCTTGAATAATCACATCTATTTTTATTGAACTAGGAATCCTTGGCCTTAAATAATCATATAAATAGTCTTTGTTATCTTTTTTTGTAATTAACACTATGTGATTAAAGTCATTTTGAATTGCGTCATATATACCGAATTCTAGCAAAAATTCTTTATTAGGACCTAAATCATCAAATTGTTTGAGTTTCCCATACCTACTGCCACTACCTGCTGCCATTACTAATAAAACCATAATATTTATTTTAGTTTCTTAATCAAATTAATAGCTTTTTCATTATTACTATAATGTAAACTATAAAAATTTGTATTAATTATCCAATATATATACGTGTTTTGAGATATTTTTTCTTTTAGATATGATATCATAAATTCTATTAGTTATTAATCTATAAGTACAAAGATAATATTTGATGATAACATGACTAACAAAAAAAACCCTCTTAAGAGGGTTTTTTAAATAATTTTAAAAACTTATTATTATCCTTTTAAGAACGGAAGACCAGTTTTTGTGTTTTCTACTACAGATTTACCTGATGGCAGATCACAAGCGTTAGGTCTTGAGTCTTTTGCGAAATAATAAATTGTTTGATTTCTTCCTCCTTTTAACACTACATCTTTAGAGTGTAGGTGGTAAGTTCTTCCTTTACTGTTTGTGTGAGTATAACCCATGTCTTTTTAGTTTTTAAATTATTAATAGTTTAAAGATAGGTTTTTTCTCTGAAAAAAACAAAGAGTTACTCATATAATCGTTTTTTTTATTTTTCGATTATTTAATTTAAATTTTCAGGTGTAGTTATTTATTTATATCTGTTAGCATAAAAAATCTTACATTTTTAACATTTTGGAGTTTTTATTGAAAAAGTTTTTTGTCCTAATTACTGCATTTTCACTTATATCTTTCCAAAAGAAATTTATATCTCCAATATGATAATTTTTTACTAGTGAAAGTAGTATTCTTTTAGGTATTTTTTTGGGAACATTTGACCATACAATTCCATCAAATACTTTAATTTTAATTGTCTTTGGATATATTTTATTATTATAGAAAAGAAGTCCTTTGTGCTGATCAAATTCTGTACTTGCAGAATTATCCCATGTTATAGGATTGACAACAACTGAGTTGTTTTTCCAACTAAAATATGCTGGATCAAAATTTTCCCTGGGATTCTTATTCTTTCTATATGTATTCCATGAAACATAACCTTTATTTTCTTTAGGATTGTACATTGGTTTAAGTTCTTTAAAATAGTCCTCTTTAATATTTGTTCCAATTAAATATGCTGCAATTAATCTATCTTTTAGCTGAGTTCCATCAAAGAAATCTCTTAGCAGCATTTTACAATGCGCGGCTCCTTGACTATGCCCAGCGATTATAATAGGCCTCCCATTGTTTAGATTATCAATATAGTAGGTAAAAGCACGTTTAATATCCTTGTAAGCAATCTCTCCTGCAAGTAACCCTCCATTATTAGTGTAGGGTTCAAAAAACACCCTGTAATGAGCTTGTCTATATATAGGGCTATATATTTTTCCCGCTTTTGCCCATGCAGAAGCTTGATATTGTATTGCTGTACCTCTAATTATATCGTTTTGTTTTTCATCATAGATATCTGCATTCCAAGAATTATTTTTTTTATCTGTAATTAAGGTCGGATATATATAGAAAACATCAGCTCTAAGTTTATCTATGTTTTCAGGATAAAAATTACTCAATATTGAATCTTTAATTTCTGGATGTGCTATCCAAGAATTTAGATTTGAATAATCAGGAGCTTTTGGAACTTCAGATTCTGAAAATGGCTTTGTCATATAAACTGTTTTACATGAGAGAGCAGTTAAAATAAAAAATAAAAAAAATATTTTTTTCATTGTTTGGTATTGATCCAATTGTCGATAGTATATTTGTAAAATTAATAAAAAGAAGAAATGAAAAAATGTTTTTTTTAACTAAATTTGAATAGAAGTATAAATAATATAAAATGAATAATATAGCTTTATTAATATTAAGGGTAGTTTTTGCAGGTTCATTGATTTATGGTCACGGCTTGGGAAAATTGAATAGGTTAATCGAAGGAGATTTAAGTTTTTCTAATCCAATTGGAATTGGAGAAGCCCCTACTTTTATTCTTGCTGTTTTTTCTGAGTTCTTAGCTCCAATTTTTATAATTGTCGGATATAAGACAAAGTTTTTCAGCTTCTTTCCTGCAGCTACCATGTTTGTAGCCGCTTTTATTGTACATATGGCTGGGGGCGATCCTTTCGGAAGAGTGGAAAAGCCTTTATTATTTTTAGTTGGATTTATTGTAATTATGATGATGGGTCCTGGAAAATATTCCATTGATAGAAACTAGTTTATCATTATTTATAATAATTTTTTGCGAAAAAATTAATTATTTCTCATTATATTATGAATAGTTTAAAAGCTAAGAATTTTATTTTAAAAATCTATGCCTAGATACCACAAATTAGGTAATATACCTCCTAAAAGACATACCATTCATAAAAGCAATGATAATAAATTTTATTATGAAGAGCTTTTTGGAACAATTGGATTTGAAGGAATGTCATCTTTAATTTATCATACACATAGGCCAACTCAAGTTAAAAAGATATTAAAATCATATAATGTTGGACCAAAAATTGCAGTTGAAAACAATATGAAATCTTTAATGTTAAATGGGTTTAATGTTAAGCCCTTTGACGATTTTTTGGATAGTAGAAAATGTATTTTAATGAATAATGATTGTCAGATTATACTTGCTGCACCAAAGCAATCACTAACAACATACTATTATAAGAATACTGATTCAGACGAAGTGATATTTGTTCATAAGGGTTCAGGAAAACTAAGAACTTTTCTTGGTAATATTGATTTTGAGTATGGTGACTATTTAGTTATCCCAAGAGGTGTTATTTATCAAATTAATTTTAATTCTACTGATAATAGATTATTCATTGTTGAATCTAAAAATCCAGTTTATTCTCCAAAAAGATATAGAAATTGGTTTGGGCAACTTTTAGAGCATTCACCCTATTGTGAAAGAGATATTCATCCTCCAAATGAACTAGAGACTTATGATGATAAAGGAGAATATATGATTAAAGTAAAGAAGCAAGATACAATACATGAATATGTATATGCAGCCCATCCATTTAGTGCTGTAGGATGGGATGGGTACAATTATCCTTATAAATTCTCGATACATGACTTTGAACCAATTACTGGAAGAGTTCATCAGCCACCTCCAGTTCATCAGACATTTGAAACGAATAGTTTTGTAATCTGTTCCTTTGTGCCAAGATTATTTGATTATCATCCAAAGGCAATTCCTACACCTTATAATCATAGCAATATTGATTCTGATGAGGTTATTTATTATGTTGATGGGGATTTTATGAGTAGAAGTAATGTTGAAAAAGGATTTATTAGTCTACACCCTGCCGGCATCCCTCATGGCCCTCATCCTGGAACTATGGAAAAAAGTATAGGGATGAAAGAGACTCTAGAATTAGCCGTTATGGTAGACACTTTTAAGCCACTGATGGTTACTGAAGAAGCCTTAAAGATTGATGATGGTAAATATTATAAATCATGGTTAAATAAAAGCAAGTAAATGGAAAGTATTAAGGAGTTAAAAAATCCTGATAAGATTTTTAAAGATGCTAAAGATTTTCTTCCGCTTCTAGGGATTGATTATGTTGAGTTTTATGTTGGCAACGCTAAACAAAGTGCTCATTATTTTAAATCAGCATTTGGCTTTCAATCTGAAGCTTTTTCGGGATTAGAAACAGGTAATAGAGAAAATATTTCTTTTGTTATAAAACAAGAAAAAATTAGATTAGTTCTTACCTCATCATATAAATCAAATTCAGCAGTAAATAAACATTGGGATAAACATGGAGATGGAGTAAAAGTAATTGCTTTTTGGGTTGAAGATGCTACAAAATCATTTGAAGAGACTGTAAGAAGAGGGGCAAAGCCTTATATGAAACCCACTAAAGAGGAAGATGAAAATGGATATGTGATACGTTCTGGTATTCACACTTATGGTGAGACAGTTCATTTATTTATTGAAAGGAATAATTATAATGGTGTTTTTCTTCCAGGTTTTGTAAAATGGGATTCGAGCTATAATCCAGAAAGTATTGGGCTTAAATACATAGACCATATTGTTGGAAATGTGGGTTGGAACAAGATGAATGTATGGAGCAAATTTTATAAAGAAGTATTAGGTTTCTCTCAAATAATTTCTTTTGATGATAATGATATATCTACTGAATATACTGCACTTATGAGTAAGGTAATGAGTAGTGGTAATGGAAGAGTTAAATTTCCTATTAACGAACCAGCAAAAGGAATAAATAAATCGCAGATTGAGGAATATTTAGATTTCTATAACGGCGAAGGAGTTCAACATATAGCACTTGAAACGGATGATATTGTATATACTGTTGGGCATCTAAGAAAAAGAGGTGTTGAGATGCTATACATTCCGGATACATATTACGATACAATTATTGATAGAGTTGGAAAAATTACAGAAGATATTAAAGATCTTAAGAAGCATGGGATTTTAATAGATAGAGATGATGATGGTTATTTGCTTCAGATTTTTACTAAACCATTAGTAGATAGGCCTACTTTATTTTTTGAAATTATTCAAAGGAAAGGAGCTAAATCATTTGGAAAAGGGAACTTTAAAGCTCTATTTATTGCAATTGAAACTGAACAAAAGAGTAGAGGAAATTTATGACATTTTGGTTATATTGATACCTTGTAATTATTTATGCCTAATAAAAAGTATCAGATAGAATTAAATAGTGTAACAAAAAAGTTACCTAAACATCTACACAAATTTATAGTAAAGCAACCTTATGAAGATTATACAGCTCAAAATCAAGCTGTATGGAGACATGTAATGATGTTAAGTATTGATTATCTTAAAACTGTTGCTCATGATTCTTATCTAGAAGGAATAAGCAAGACAGGTATTTCAATTGATTATATTCCTAAAATGGAAGGAATGAATAGAATACTCAAAGATATTGGCTGGGCTGCAGTATCAGTTGATGGATTTATTCCTCCAAATGCATTTATGGAATTTCAGGCTCATAATGTTTTGGTTATAGCTTCAGAAATAAGAACAATTAAACATATTACTTATACTCCAGCTCCAGATATTATACATGAGGCTGCAGGTCATGCACCTATAATTGCTGATCCAGAATATTCAGAATATTTAAGAAGATTTGGTCATATTGGGAGTAAAGCTATTTCATCGCCAAAAGACAATGAGATGTATGAAGCAATTCGATTATTGTCAATCTTAAAAGAAAACCCAAATTCATCCAAGGAATCGATAAATAAAGCAACAGCTAGTGTTTATAAACTACAAAAAAACATGGGAGAACTTTCTGAAATGGCAAAAATTAGGAATCTTCACTGGTGGACTGTGGAATATGGTTTAATAGGTGATATAGATAATCCAAAAATTTATGGTGCTGGACTACTCTCATCAATAGGTGAAAGTAAAGAATGTTTAAAAAAATCTGTTAAGAAATTGCCATATACAATTAAAACTTCAGAAGTAAATTTTGATATAACTAAACCACAGCCACATTTGTTTGTTACACCAAACTTTTCTTTTTTGAGTTATGTCTTAGAGAAATTTGCTGATACAATGGCCCTTAGAAAAGGGGGGTTATCAGGCATGAATAAAGTTATAGAATCTACACAGTTAGGAACTGCAGAATTAAGTACTGGAATCCAAATATCAGGATTTTTTACACGTGCAATAAAATCAAATGATAAACCAATATATATACAAACTAATGGGCCTACAGCATTAGCTAGTAAAGGAAAAGAATTAATTGGTCACGGAAAAGAATATCACACAGAAGGTTATGGAACACCTATAGGAAAATTAGAGGGAGTAAATTTAGCAATAGAAGATATGTCACCTAAAGATTTACTTGCCTATGGAATTGTTGAAGGCAAATATGTTGAGTTAAACTTTGAAGGTGGAGTTAAGGTTGCTGGAAAAATAATTACAGGTAAAAGGGATTTACAAGGGAAGATATTATTAATATCTTTTGATAATTGTAAAGTTACTTATAATAAGGAAATATTGTTTAAAGCAGAATGGGGAGTTTATGATATGGCAGTAGGAGAGAATATTATATCTGTATATGCAGGCCCTGCATCTGATGAATCATTTGATGATTTGCACACTGTTTCTAAGGTAAAAACAAAAAAAATTAAATATTCTTTAAAAGAAAAAGAGTTATTCAAATTATATAAGAAAGTTAGAAACATTAGGGAAAATAAAAAAATTAATTTTAAATCATTAACTGATGTTTTTTCAGAGGTTAAATCTAAATATAAAAATGAGTGGCTTATTCTTATTGAGATATATGAAATAATACACGATTTAAAGTGTAATTTTAAAGAAGAATTGTATGATTATTTAATAAAAATGAGTAAAGAAGACAATTATAGTGATCTAATAAATAATGGTTTAAAACTTATAAAAAAGTAATATGGAAACCTGGATTGATATTTCAAAAAATTCTGATTTTTCAATACATAATATTCCTTTTGGAATTTTTTCTACAAAAGATTCAAAAAAAAGAGTGGGGACAGCAATTGGTGATATGATTCTCGACTTAAAATTATCATCTGATCTGGGCGTATTTGATAATTTAAATTTTGATTTCAATGTTTTTGAAAATGAACACTTAAATGATTTTATTTCTTTAGGAAAATCAATAACAAATAATGTTCGACTAATTATCCAGAAAGAACTGTCTGATTCATCTTCAGTTTTAAGAAATCATAGTAATCTACTAATTAAGCAGTCTGATGCTAAAATGCATCTTCCTTTAAAAATTGGAGATTATACTGATTTTTATTCTAGCATAGAACATGCCACTAATATTGGATCAATGTTTAGAGATCCATCAAATCCTTTACTTCCTAATTGGAAGCATATGCCCGTTGGTTATCATGGAAGAGCATCATCTATAATTGTAAGTGGAATAGATATATATAGACCAAAAGGTCAAGTGCTATTTCCAGATAAGAAAAAACCATCTTTTCAACTATCTTCTAGAGTTGATTTTGAATTAGAGATGGGATTTGTAATTGGAAAAAATTCAAATTTAGGTGAATCTATTTCTGCTAGTGAGGCTGAAGATTATATTTTTGGAAAAGTTCTATTTAATGACTGGTCAGCTAGAGATATTCAAAAATGGGAATATGTTCCTTTAGGGCCATTCTTAGGTAAGAGTTTTGCTTCTTCAATGTCACCTTGGGTTGTAACCTTAGAGGCTTTAGACTTATTTAGGATAGAGGGGCCAAAACAAAATCCAAAGGTTTTACCCTATTTACAATATAAAGGATTAAAGAACTATGATATTAATTTAGAAGTTGTTATTCACCCTGATAATTCAAAAGAATCTATAGTATCTTCCTCAAACTTTAAATATATGTACTGGAATATGAGCCAGCAATTAGCTCATCATACAATAAATGGGTGTAATTTAAATATTGGTGACTTAATGGCTTCAGGAACAATAAGTGGGAAAGACAAAGGATCTTATGGATCAATGTTGGAACTTTCATGGGGTGGAAAAAAACCCGTAATTTTAGATGATGGAAATAGTAGAGTATTTATTAATGACAATGATACAGTAATTATGAGAGGTTACTGTGAAAAGAATGGTAAAAGAGTAGGTTTTGGGGAAGTTAGAACAAAATTATTAGGATCAAAATAAAATAGATAAAATGAATAAGTTTACTTCCATTAATCCAAATAGCTTATCAACTAGCGAGTTACATAAAATACTTTTATTGTCAGTTGCTCCTAGACCAATTGCATTGGCTAGTAGTATTGATGAAAATGGCAATGTTAATTTAAGCCCTTTTAGTTGTTTTAATATGTTTAGTGCTAATCCTCCTATACTTATTTTTTCACCTTCTAGAAGAGTAAGAGATAATTCAACAAAAGATACTTTAGAGAATATAAAAAAGGTAAAAGAGGTTGTTATAAATATTGTTAATTTCTCAATAGTAGAACCAGTATCTTTAGCTAGTACAGAATATGGTAGTGATGTAGATGAATTTAAAAAGTCTGGGTTAACGCCAATTGAATCAAATAAGGTTAGACCCCCAAGAGTAGAAGAATCACCAATTTCTTTTGAATGTGTTGTAGATAAAATAATTGAATTAGGAAATGATGGAGGGGCAGGAAACTTAATTATTTCTAAAATAGTACATATACATATTAATAATAAGTATTTGGACGATAACGGATCTTTAGATACTATAAAACTAGATTTAGTAGGTAGAATGGGAGCTAGTTGGTATACTCGAGTAATTGAGGATAGTTTATTTGAAATTCCTAAACCAATTCATACAAAAGGAATAGGCGTTGATCAATTACCAGATCATATTAACTCTACAGATATATTAACAAGAAATAATCTTGCCAGAATAGGTAATTTAGAAAAAATTCCGACTCAGCAAGAGATTAAAGAGTACCACCTAGTTGATGAGAATATTTCACAAATAATGAAAATTTCTGATAGAAATCAGCAAATAAAGGAAATACATAAGCTAGCAAAAAAACAAATTAATTCAGCTAATTTAGATTTAGCAATAAAAACAATTTTTTCAATTTGACAACATGAATATAAAGGAATTTAAGTACGTATTAATGTTTATTATCTCTTTATTGATGCTAACTAGCTGTAGTGTTGAAAGTGATGTAACTAAAATTGTAATTACATCAGATGATTATATGAAATTTAATACTCGTGAAATTACTGTTAAAAAAGGAAAAGTAGTAAAATTAACACTTAAGCATATTGGAAAATTAGACGTACAGCTAATGGGGCATAATTTTGTCTTACTTAAAAAGAAAGTAGACATACTAGAATTTGCTAATAAGGCTGCAATGGCAAGTAAAAATCAATATATTCCAGTTGACTCAAATGAAGTTATTGTGTATACTGATATGATTGGAGGAGGTCAAGAAACTACTATTGAGTTTTTACCTCCAAAAAAAGGAGTATATGATTTTATATGTAGTTTTCCAGGACATTATGCAATGATGAAAGGAAAATTTATTGTAGAATAAGTAATTCTATACTCCTAAATTCTATTGGATGACTTTCACTTTGAAGAGAAATATATCCCTCTTTTAGTTTCTCTCCCTTTTTGTTTTTTAACGTGTTATACTGACCTCCGATTACTGGATTAGTATAAGAGAAAACTTCCTTACTGTTTATATAATGTTTAATGATAGAATCATTGTGCACTTCAATTTCAAGATTTACCCACTCTTCTCCGTAGTATGTTTCTGAGGATGAAGAAATGCAATGAGTAGTTACTAATTTATTATTAATATTAACATGAGTTCCTGGTGTACATAAGTTTGCAGTAGGTCTTTCCCAGGGTTTTTGTATTCCACCCAGAAGTTGTACTTCTATTGAAACTGGAAACTCTTGATTTTTTTCCATACTTTCAGGTGACTGAGAATGAATCATTACACCACTATTTTTTGTTGCCCATCCTTCTCCACCTTTACATTGCTCGCCAACAAACCTGTAATCTAACCTAAGTCTATAATTAGAATAAGAGTTTTTATAGAAAATATGCCCAAAATAGTCTTTAAAATGATCGTAATTTTCATAGGATACAACAAGTGAATTATTTTTCACTCTGAATGTATTGAATGCGTTTTCTCCTGAAGCAAACCCATTGATCTTTACTTCCCAGCCTTCAAGATTTTTGCCATTAAAAAGTTGAATCCATTCCTGGGGTTTTTCAGCAGGAATTAAATTTTGAAAATTGTAAAAAATCGAAAAAACAATAACAAGTAATAATTGAATTAGAATTTTCATCTTTTATTATAATGACCAGGATTTTCCACCTGTAAGTTCTTCAAGATCGCCACAATATGCAACACCAGGTATTGGATCATATGCTAGAACATTTTCACCAACAAATTCACTAATTTTATAAGCCCATATAGTATCAGATTTTATATTTTTTAATAGTTCTGAAATATCATTTGATTCTCCATTGAGGATCATATGATTATCTAATAAATCTTTATAATTATCTTCGGTTAAATCATTGATAGTGTCACTGTAATTTGATTTTATTAGATTTAATAATGACGCATATGTTTCCTTTAGCCATTTTTGTCTATTATCATCTAAAATTTCTTTATAGTATTTATCAAGAAATTCAACAACATTTACCTCGTTTGCAGAAGGAGTATCGGTCTTAGGTATAATTATATCAACTATGTCTATTAGCACCTTAGATTGCTCTTTGTTAAGAAATACTGGACTCCATTTATTAGAATCAGTGCTACAGCTATTTAATAGGCTTATCACAGTAGGAGTAGCAACAATTAATCCAGCTGAAAGTCCAATATTTTTTAATGCATCTCTACGTTTCATAAATTACCATTTTTAAATTGTTTAGCAGCATAGTTAGCAGCTCTTGCTGTAAATGCCATATAGGTTAGTGATGGGTTTTGACATGCAGAAGAGGTCATAAAAGACCCATCAGTTACAAATACATTTTTACAAGTATGAATTTGATTGTATTTATTTAATACTGATGTTTTGGGATCATGCCCCATTCTGGCAGTTCCCATTTCATGAATTCCAAGTCCCATTGCTCTAGAATCAATACTGTCATAGCCTTCCACATCTTTATAACCTGCAGATTTGAACATTTTTACTGCTTGATCTTTCATATCTTTTCTCATAGCTAATTCATTTTCACCAAAATCAGCGTCAAAAGTCACCGTAGGAAGACCCCATTCATCTAATTTGTCGTAATCTAGATACATTTTATTATTGTGGTCAGGCAATGTTTCTCCAAATCCAGTTACTCCAATTCTCCATCCACCAGGCTTTAATATTGCTTCTTTTAATTCAGGTCCGTATTTCAATTCAGCTACAACTTCTGACATACTAGTTCTATAAGCACCACCTTGATATCCATAACCTCTTATAAAATCTTTTGAATCAGAATTTCCACCAATATTTCTAAATCTAGGAATATATATTCCTCCAGGTTTTCTCCCTTTATAATATTTTTCTTTGAAATTTTCAATCTTAGCAGAAGCGCCCACGACAAAGTGATGATCCATTATATTATGACCTAGTTCACCACTATCATTTCCTAATCCATTTGGAAACCTCTTAGATGTTGATTGCATCAAAATTGAAGTGGAAGGAACAGTTGAAGCACATAAGAAAATAATTTTAGCTTTAAATGTGTGTTTTTGTCTAGTCTCTCCATCAATTATTTCTACTTCAGAAGCGCTTTTGGTTTTTTCGTCATATATTATTTTATGTACAATTGAATGTGGTCTTAAAGTCATATTTCCTGTAGCATCTGCAGCAGGAAGAGTTGATGAATTACTACTAAAGTATGCTCCATATGGGCATCCTCTCATACATCTATTTCTATACTGACAAGTACTTCTTCCAAGACCTGGCTTTGTACCTTCAGTTATATGGGCAACTCTAGCAGGAGTAACTACTCTGTCATTCATATTTTTAGCTACTGAAACTTTAAAATCCTCTTCGGCACAATTCAAAGTCAAAGGTTTTAAGAATTCACTATCAGGTAGTTGAGGTAATCCTAGATTTTCACCTGAGACTCCAATATATTTTTCGACATGACTATACCATGGAGCAATATCCTTATATCTAATAGGCCAGTCTACAGCAGTTCCATCTTTTTTATTAGCCTCAAAATCTATTTCACTAAGTCTATAGCTTTGACGCCCCCAAACTAATGATTTTCCACCCACATGATATCCTCTAATCCAATCAAAACGTCTAACTTCATTATATGGATGTTTAATGTCATCAACAAAAAAGTGTTCACAAACAGGATCAGTTACATAACCTGTCCTGTGCTGTTTAAATTTTCTTTCTTTTATCTCTGGGGTAATTCTTCCACCATTAGGCATATCCCATGGATCTAGATTTGCAGTGTGATAATCTTCGATATGTTTAATCATCCTACCTCTTTCGAGAACAAGAGTTTTTAACCCATTTTCACAAAGTTCTTTAGCAGCCCATCCCCCTGAAATACCTGTTCCAATTACAATAGCATCATACTGTTGGTCAGTCATTTTAATATAGTTTAAATTTAAAATTGTTAATCCTATCTAAATTAATTAATTTGCAAAGCTAGATAGTATTGTATACTACAATATACAAAAATCACTATACAATTTTAAAATAGAATTTTCATGAGTAGTAAGTATTATTATTTTCTTTATTTCTTTTCTCTATTACTAGTTTTTTCTTGCAATAATCCTAAGAAAAAAATAGAATCATCTGCTCCATTTTTTAATGTATCATTGGCACAGTGGTCATTTAATAGAATGATTATTAACAATGGTGAAAATCCATTAGATTTTCCTAAAGAAGCTAAAGATCTTGGATTTAATGCAGTAGAATTAGTTTCTGAGCTTTACTCTAAGAAAATTGATGAAATAGGTTTTAATAATACTATTGATTCTTTGGTAATTAATTTATCTAAAAATAAGGTTAAATGTTTACTTATTATGATAGATGAGGAGGGTGACTTAGCACATCCAGATGAAACTGTAAGAGATCATGCTGTTGAAAGACATAAAAAATGGGTTGATGCAGCAGCTAAGCTAGGATGTCACTCAATTAGAGTAAATACTAATGGAACTTTTGTTGAAGATATTTGGTTAACAGCTGCAGAAGATGGTTTAAGAAAATTATCTACATATGCTGCTAGTAAAAATATTAATATTCTAGTGGAGAACCATGGTGGATTTTCATCCGACCCTGAAAAATTAATGCAGGTTATAAACACACTAAATTTATCAAATTGTGGCACTCTGCCAGATTTTGGTAATTGGTGCATTAAGTGGGTAAAAGAGTCTAAAAAATGTGTAATTGAATATGAGGATTATTACAAAGGAATAGAAATTATGATGCCAGCAGCAAAAGCAGTAAGTGCAAAATCATATAATTTTGATAAATACGGAAATGAAACAAAAATTGACTATGTTAAGATGTTACAAATTGTAAAAGATTCTGGATATAATGGTTATATTGGTATAGAGTATGAAGGCGATGAGATAGGTGAGAAAGAAGGAGTTATTGCAACTAGAAATTTATTACTAAATGCTGCTAAGAGATTAAACTAATTATTAATTGTAATAAAAAGATTAATTATGGATTCTTTATCTATGGAAAAAGCAATGATTAAAAATATGATTAATAGAACAGGTAAATCCATTGATCAATGGATTATCATTGCAAAAGAACAAAAAGATATGAAACATAATCAATTGGTAAATTTCTTAAAAAAAGAATATTCAATTACTCATGGTTATGCCAATTTAATTGTGCGAAAATCAAAATAAATAATTATTTTTTAAGTCATGAGTAAAAAAATTAGGTTAGGGATTTTGGGAGGTGGAGGAAATTCGTTGGTAGGAATATTACATCGTATTGCTGCTAAAATGCATAATAAATATAACATTGTAGGTGGAGTCTTTAGCAGGGATTGGGATAGTAATATAGAATTTGCTAATGAGATTAAGATTTCTCCAAGTCGTGCATATGCTGATTATGAAATAATGATTGAAAGGGAGCTGAAGCTTCCTGAGGACCAACGCATGCAAGCAGTCTCTATTCTCACTCCTAATTTTCTTCATTACCCAATGGCAAAAAGTCTATTAGAAAATGGATTTCATGTGATATGTGAAAAACCTTTGACAACGACTTATGCAGAAGCTAAAGAATTAAGATCATTAGTTCAAAAGTCTGGACTTGTTTTTGCAGTTACCTATACTTATACAGGTTATCCAACAATAAGAAAAATACGTGAGATGATTTCTCAAGGGGCAATTGGAGAAGTGCAAAAGGTAGATGCTCAATATTATCAAGGCTGGATTAATCCAATTATTCATAGTAGTGAAACAAGAATGGATACTTGGCGTTTAGATCCCAAAAAATCAGGAATTAGCTGTTGTATTGGAGATATTGGAACACATGCTTTTGATATGTTAGAATATCTAACCCAACTTAAAATTGATAGAGTTTTAGCAGATTTAAATTACCTATATGATGATAATAAAATGGACATTGATGGATCAATTCTAATTAGATGTACCAATGGAGTAAAGGGTATTATTAGAACTAGTCAAATTGCAACGGGTGAAAACAATAATTTTGCGGTAATGATTTACGGAAAAAAAGGAGGATTAAAATGGGAACAAGAAAATCCAAGAGTTCTTTATTATATGCAAGAAGGAAAAGAAGTTCAGATTATAGAATCAGATAATATAAATAATGATTTGTTGACAAAAGATACTATATTACCGCCAGGTCATCCTGATGAAATTTATGATGCCATGGCAAACATATATAATGGTGTTGCAAAAGCAATAAATAAGGAAGCTTATGAGCATAGTGAATTTCCAACAATTATTGATGGTGTTAGAGGAATGAACTTTATTGAAAGTGTTGTTGAGTCACATGAAAAAGGCAATGTGTGGATAACTATCGATAATAAATAAATTCAATAAAATTTTTTAATTAAATTTATATACAATGAAAAACAAACTAAAAGATTTAAACAATTCAAGACGTGATTTTTTAAAAAAATCATCAATGGCATTTTTAGGTGTATCAATCCTTCCAAGTCATGTAATTTCTGGATTAGGCCATATAGCTCCTAGTGACAAGCTAAATGTTGCTGGTATTGGCGTTGGCGGAATGGGACGTAATAATCTTAAAAGTATTAAAAATCAAAATATTGTTGCTCTTTGTGATGTAGATTGGGGTTATGCAAAACGGTGTTTTGATGATTACCCTGATATAAAAAAGTATAAGGATTACAGGATAATGCTAGATGAAATGGATAAACAAATAGATGCTGTTGTTATTGCCACACCTGACCATTCGCATTATATCTCTGCTGCCAATAGTATGAAGAGAGGTATGCACGTTTATGTGCAAAAACCTCTAACCCATTCAGTATGGGAATCTCGTGAGCTAACAAAGCTTGCAGAGCAAACTGGAGTGGCTACACAAATGGGTAATCAGGGAAATTCAAGTGATGATATAAGAAAAGTTTGTGAGTGGATCTGGAATGGTGAAATAGGTGAGGTGGAAAATGTTGAAGCTTGGACAAACAGACCTATTTGGCCTCAAGGACTTGAGAGACCTACTAATAGTGTGCCTATTCCTGAAACATTAGACTGGGATTTATTTATTGGACCAGCCCCTTATAGACCTTACCATCCTTCATATACACCTTGGAATTGGAGAGCATGGTGGGATTTTGGTACTGGTGCTTTGGGTGATATGGGATGCCATATTATAGATCCAGTATTTAAAGCATTAGATTTAGGGTTCCCGTATGCATTTGAAGGAAGTTCATCTCAGGTGAACACAGAAAGTGCTCCTATTTCAGAAATGGTAACCTATTATTTTAATAAACGACCAAATAAAGGAAAAATAAAAATGCCTAAGGTAAAATTTACCTGGTTTGATGGTGGCCATAAACCTGAGCGACCAAAAGGCATGAAGCCTGGAACAAATCTTGGAAATTGGGGTGGAGGTGCAATTTTTCATGGAACTAAAGGAACACTAGTTTGTGGCACCTATGCTATGGATCCAATTATTATTGGTAGAGAAGACAATCCTCCTGCAGTTACAAATGAATTAAGAAGAGTGGAAACTTCTCATGAAATGGACTGGATACGTGCATGTAAGGAGAATAAGAGTTCAAGAGTTGAAGCAAGTTCTAATTTTTCATATTCTGGCCCACTTAACGAAGTAGTAGTTATGGGTAATCTTGCGATTAGGCTACAAGATCTTAAAAGAAGGTTGGAATGGGATGCAGAAAACATGAGGATCACAAATATTTCAGATTCTGATGAAATTCGAGTGGTTACTACCGATAAATTTGATGTAGTTGATGGTGATCCTAAATGGGACACTAGAAGTACAACAATAAATGCAAAAGAGGCAGCTAGTGAATATGTAAAACGTTCATATCGAAATGGCTGGTATTACTAATGATAATTAAATTAATATAAGATGAAGAATATCTATTACATATTATCTATAATCACTATAAGTTTAATTTTAGCTTGTTCAAATACAACAAAAAATCAGGAAACATCAGTGGCTGTGGAAAACAATACACTTACTGAAAAAGAAACTGCTGAAGGATGGAGACTTCTTTTTGATGGTAAAACTTCAGATGGATGGAGGGGATATAAAAAAGAGACTTTTCCTACTGATTGGAACATTACTGATGAAGGAGAAATATACATGAGTGCTTCTGGAAGAGGAGAGGCAGGATCTGCTAATGGAGGAGATATAATTTATGATCAAAAATTTTCTAATTTCCATGTAAAACTTGAATGGAAAGTTTCTGAGGGTGGAAATTCGGGTATATTTTACCTAGGTCAGGAAACTCCTGAATTTGATTACATATGGAGAACAGCACCAGAGATGCAAATATTAGATAATGATAGACATCCAGATGCATTTTTAGGAAAGGATGGAAATAGACAGGCTGGAGCATTATATGATCTTTATCCAGCAGTGCCCCAAAATGCAAATAAAGCAGGTGAGTGGAATAAGGTTGAAATCATTGTATATAATGGCACAGTAATTCACAAACAAAATGGTGAAGTGGTAGTTGAATATCATCTATGGACTCCAAAATGGGAAGACGATGTTTCTAGAAGTAAGTTTCCTAATTTGAATAAAAACTGGGCTAATGTAGAGAAAGAAGGTTATTTTGGCCTTCAAGATCATGGTGATGATGTGTGGTTTAGAAATATAAAAGTTAGAGAGCTCTAAGAATATTCTATTTATAATCACCCTTAATATGAACGATTGTCAATGAGTGAGGTGGTAGGAGGACGACACCATTTTTAAATTTTAATTCTACCTCTTTTGGAGCCACTCGATTAGGGTGCTCAATATCGTTGTAAGTATCGGTTGATTCACCGGTGAGAATCTTTGCCTTATATGTGCCATTTAATAGCTTATCTCCCATTGTAACTTTACACTCGAGGTTCTCCGAAGGATGACGGTTCACCAA
>Ga0206684_1000201_pt1 | contig 23572 bp, 33 predicted proteins | sample M210012015metaG_FD_155467 | JGI IMG/M metagenome (GOLD analysis project Ga0206684, IMG submission 155467) | Ammonia-oxidizing marine archaeal communities from Monterey Bay, California, United States - M2 100m 12015 | ecosystem: Environmental > Aquatic > Marine > Intertidal zone | place: USA...
TCACATGAAGGGAGATTATTTTTCAGATCGAACTGAGAAAACGATATTTGAAGAAATTGCAAAGTTCGTTGACAAGTATAAGAAAATACCAACTCAGACCTCATTAGAAATTGAGGTTCAAAGTAGGAAAGATTTAAATGAGTTAGACTACAAGAAAGTAGTTGAAGTTATAAAAACACTAAAATCTACAGATGTAGATTTCGATTGGTTGTGTGATACAACTGAACAATTTTGTAAGGATAAGGCGGTATATAATGCGATTGTTAAAGGCATACAAATCATTGATGGAAAAGATAAAGATAGAGATGTATCTGCAATTCCGAGCATTCTCACAGATGCCCTTGCTGTGGGTTTCGATAATGCTGTTGGCCACGATTACCTGTTGGATAGTGACTCCCGATATGAATATTATCACACAGTAGAGGAGAAGATTCCGTTTGATCTGGAGTTCTTCAATAAGATCACCAAGGGAGGACTGCCCCCCAAGACACTGAACATTGCACTTGCTGGCACAGGTGTTGGTAAGTCTTTGTTCATGTGTCATGTCGCTGCAAACTGTTTGTCTCAGGGGAAGAATGTACTTTATATTACATTAGAGATGGCAGAGGAACGGATCGCAGAACGGATTGATGCAAATTTAATGAACATAAGTATGGAAGATTTGCATGATTTGCCGAAGAAGATGTTTGATGATAAAATTGCAAAGATTATAAAATCCACTTCTGGAACTTTGATTGTAAAGGAGTATCCAACTGCTTCGGCACATGCTGGTCATTTTAGAGGATTGATTAAAGAACTTGCTATTAAGAAATCTTTTAAACCAGATATTGTATTCGTGGATTATATAAATATTTGTGCGTCCAGTAGATTTAAGGGAGCAAGTAATGTTAATTCCTATACAATGGTGAAAAGTTGTGCAGAAGAAATGCGAGGGTTAGCAGTGGAACTGAATTTGCCTATATTCACAGCAACTCAAACTACCAGATCAGGATTTTCTTCTACAGATGTAGATATGACAGATACTGCTGAGTCTTGGGGGTTGCCCCAGACTGCTGATTTCTTATTTGCTTTGATCTCTAATGAAGAACTTGATGAACTTAATCAGATAGCAGTCAAGCAGTTGAAGAACCGTTATAATGATCCCACGATAAACAAAAGATTCGTTATAGGAATAGACCGTGCTAGGATGAGATTATCGGATGTCAAAATATCAGAACAAAGTGATCTTGTAGATAGTGGTCAAGAAGATTTTCTGGACCCCGTTCCTTCTGGACAGGTATTTGGAGAAGGATGGAAGGTATGAGTCTATGGAAGTTTGATTTTAACTTTGATAGAAAACGATTACTTCAAGAAGCAACAGCAATCGGAGGGTACAAACCATTTACTGATGTAGGAAATCAATCTAATGAAGATTTTGTTGAATGGTTTGATAAGAATCCCCATTTAAAAAAGAAGGTTTCGAAATTTTATGAAAAACTTCGAGTGCATGTTAAGGATGTAGATAAATGCCCATATGCCTTATCTCTCGCAAAATATTTTACAGATTTAACAGAAATGGAATCTTACCCTAGATTTTATTATCAGAAAAAAGGATATCGATTGGGTCTTCATACAGATCGTGGCACTCAATGCAGTATAAATTTTGTATTGACAGAAGACCCCGATCCCATATATTTTGAAAATGATGAACAGGTTTATTACAGGGTGGGTCTTTTGAACACATCTGAAAAACATGCTGTATATACTACTAAAGATAGATATTTATTTAAATTAAGTTTTGCAGAGGGAACTTTTAAGGAAATAAAGGATGTTTTGTCATCTAAATTATCAGGTTGATAAGAAATATTTAAGAACCTACTTCTATGATAATTATGAAAGAGGGAGATGGCATAGATTTGATCCTCCAATATTGATGTGGTGGAAATTATTTAAATGTGATCATGTTGTAGAAGAAATAATGGATGACCTTGGTATAACTGATATGAATGTTAAACCCAGATTTTCCTTTCAATTACCACACACAAGACTGACAGAGCATTTGGATTATCAACGTATCGTAGGTATCAATTTTAATCTGGAACCAGAGACTACACCAGACCTTCATATATACGGAAAAGATTATCCTTATGAAGCATGTTTGGCAGACGTAGGTTCTGTGGAGCATAGTGTTGAGAAGGTTTCATACGAGAGACTAATACTAAAATTTGCCATACGAGAACCTTGGCAAGACATATTTGATGTATTAGAGTCTAGGGGATTGATTGATGCTGAGAAGACTAAACAGGTTAATCCAGACTATAAGAACTATAGGTCTGTGATCAAAAAAAAGGATGAAAAATATTTAAGGGGCAATTATCTAGAAAACCAACTTCTACAATATACTAAATAATAACAAATGGAGAAAGTGGATGTCGATGATTCAAGACTGCGTTAAGCAAGTTAAACCAAAAACAGAAAATTATACCCCACCTATAGATAAAATACAGAATTTTTTTATAACTGAAGGAAAGGGTGCGTCTACCTACTTTGAAGGTGTTATTGCCGCCTGTCATAATAATTCTAGAGTTAGTAAAAAAACTTTCGACACAAATATATTAAAAGATCAAACTGTTAAACAGTTTCTTAAAGCTGCTGATGCTGGTGGTAAACCATTTTTTGCAACTAATGGTAAAAATGATAAAGAAAAATTAGACGTATTATATAAGTTTGCTCAAGTATGTAAGAAAACTTTACCTGGCAACTCATCTGATGCTGGTGCTGGTCAATCTAAGATGTCTGTTTCTAAACCTTGGCAAGAAATCACTGATAAAAAAATAGATACATCTAAAGCAGATATTGCGGTGGGTGGTAATAAAACTTCTGTAAAGGGCCCTTCTGCTCAATTAATGTCAGGTAAAAAATTAGAGGCAAAAGCAACTATTTTGTCTGCTTTAGAGATTTCTGGTGAGTCGAGTAAATTAAAAGATGCTCTTATTTCTACAGTTGAAGGTTTTGTAGATGATACTAGAACTATTGGTGCCGAAGTTACTTCTGGTCTATTAAAGAAAATGTCGCCAGAAGAAGCAAAAAAAACTGGAAATGAAAAAGCAAAAGAGATTGTAGATAATCAAGAAAAAATGAAAAGCCAGATAACTAAATTATTTGAGACTGCTTTTAGCAATTCAAAAGTGGGCAATGCTTTCGCAAAAGAAGCTATGACAGGATGGGAAAAATTTGGAGGAAAAGCTTTTCCAAATAAAGGAGCAGGGGATTCCAAAGGTGAAGCAACACATATGCTTATATGGGATTATAGGATGGATAGAATGAAATTCTTGAAAATAGATGACAAATTTATTGCTATGACTTCTAAAAAAATGAAAGTTAGACCAGATTTAAAGGCTAATTCTTATAATATTAAAGGTGTAAAGGCAGGGTATTCTTTCTATCAGGCACTAAGAGTGGGTGTTAATGTTGTGTTAGATAAAACTGGAGAATTAGAAGGTTCTGCTAAAGAAGAGATAGAACATAACAAAACTCTCTTGAGTGAAGGTTCTTTAACAGAAATTAGTTTTAAAAAGAAAGTTCAAGATGTTTTGAATTGGCTTAAAAATAAGATAATGGGATTATGGAAATGGTTAACAGAAAAAATTAGAGAAATCGTAGATGTCGTTATAGAAAAAGTTAAACAAGGGATGTATTATGCCTTACAAGCATTTCAATTAGATGTTAATGTAAATGTAAATACTACGGTAAAGCTGTTATGATGAGGTTTAACGAAATATTACTAGAGGACAAGGGTGGAAAAAATCTACACCTTGAACATTTGGAAGACGAAATACTCAACTACGGTGTTGATGGAGGTCGAGCTGCATTAAACTTTCTGCGTTCCCTCAGAGACATGATGGCAGGAGCCAGTCGTAGTTCCGTAAATATGACTGTTAAGTGGGACGGAGCTCCTGCGATTTTTGCTGGTATCGATCCAGAAGATGGTAAATTTTTTGTTGCGAAGAAGAGTGTTTTTAACGTCAATCCAAAGTTATACAAAACAACCAAGGAGATTGACGATGACCTCTCTGGCGCACTTAATTCAAAATTTAAAGTCGCATTGCAAGAGTTTTCTAAGTTGGGCATTAAAGGAGTCCTGCAAGGTGATCTCATGTATACGGACGATGTCGAGACTACAAAGATCGAGAATATTACATACTATACTTTCCAGCCTAATACTATTGTTTATGCTATACCTGTGGATAGTAAGTTAGGAAGTATCATAAAGAAGTCTAATATAGGTATCGTATGGCATACTACGTATACAGGTGACGCATTACAGGATATGAAAGCATCTTTTGGTGTAAACATATCAGGACTGAAAACACCTAGTAGTGTATGGATGGATGATGCTACATACAAAGATACAACAGGCACGTCTACTTTTACAGAAAAAGAAACACAGAGGGTTACTAAAATACTATCACAAGTTGGGGTGACTTTTCAGAAGATTAATGCGAATGGTTTAAGAAAGTTTCTCACAGTACAAAATGGTATGACAGGTGCGATTGCTGGTGCATCTCTCAAAACCTATAATAACTCCAAGGTTCGTGCTGGTGAGAAGATTAAAAATCCCTCCAATCATGCAAAGGGTTATGAGAAGTGGGTATCTGATTCCATACAAAAACAAATAGACAAAGTAAAAAGTCCTGCTGGTAAGAAGAAATATGAAGATATGCAGAAAGAGTATGTACGTGAGGTCAAGAAACATACAAGAAACCTAATTCAAATAATCACATTTCAAAATTTATTAGTTGAAGCAAAAATGCAAATAGTAAAAAAACTAAATAGTGTCAAGCAACTTACTGACACTTTCATTAAGACTGCTAATGGATTTAAGGTAACAAACCCAGAGGGATTTGTTGCTATTGATAGAGTAAGTGGTGGTGCTGTTAAACTAGTAGATCGTATGGAATTCTCATTTAACAACTTCACCGCAATAAAGGCATGGGACAAATGACACAAAAATTTTCAGATATTTACGAAAAATCTGTTCCCCTTCTTCAACGTAAGAGAATGGCACGTAGAATGAAAAAGATGGCAAGATCTGCCATTTTTAAAATGAAGAAGGCAAGATCAGCACTCAGACGAAAAACTCCAGAAAAAATTCTTGCACTTGCACGTAAAAAGGCAATTAATATGATGAGGAAAAAGTTTTATCCTACGTATAAGGATATGGCATTTGCTCAAAGAATTAAAATTGATCAGAGAATTATGGTTCAATTCGGCAAGAAAATAGATAAAATTTCCAAAAAATTGGCAATAGTAATAAAGAAAGGTGAAGGTGCTAGAATAGCAAAGGCAAAGGAAGCACAGAAGAAAGCAAGAGATAATGCGTAGTTTTAAGACTTTGACAGAAGCAACAGGTAATGCAGTTTTTACTTTAGGTAGATTCAACCCACCTACTACTGGTCATGAAAAACTTATAAACAAACTTTCCAGTAAGGCAGGACGAGATCCTATGTATGTGTTTCCTACACATTCACAAGATCCTAAGAGAAATCCTTTGCCTCATTCTCTTAAAATTGCGTACATGAAGAAGATGTTCAGGAAATATGCCAAGAACATCCAAATCAGCAAGGCACGGAATGTATTTGAGGTTGCCAAGATTCTTTATGATAAAGGTCATAAATCAATTACTATGGTTGTTGGGTCTGACAGGGTTGCTGAGTTTAGCAGTCTTCTTAAAAAGTATAATGGAACAAAAAGCACTCATGGTTTCTACGAATTTGATAATATAGATGTTGTTTCTGCTGGAGCACGTGATCCTGACTCTGAAGGTGTAGAGGGCATGTCTGCATCCAAGATGAGAGCAGCGGCACAAGATGGAGACAAGGATTCTTTTATTCAAGGATTGCCTTCCAGTTTTAAGGAAGGAGAAAAATTATATAGAGATATTCGTTCAAATATGGGTGTTCGTGAAGAACGAAACATGGGGGATATGTCTGATTTTGAGTATCTCAGAGATCAATATCTCACAGGTAAAATCTGGAATGTGGGAGAACTAGTAGAAGCAAATGGTGTGAGTGGTGAAATTGTTCGTAGAGGAACAAACTACTTGACAATGGTGGAAGAAGATGGTAAGGTTCACAAGGTTTGGTTGCATGATATTACCCTTGATGAACGGAACTATCGTAAGGAATATGACAATTATCAAGGCAAACCAGAACAGGTTGCCAGACGTTCTTCAAGGAATAAAGCACGGAGGGTTATGGGTGACAAGACTAAGATAGGTATGGATGTAGGTCATAAGGACAATAATCCTATGAATAATGACCCCAAGAATTTGAAAAATGAAAATCCATCCAAGAATCGAAGAGAACCAAGACTACGTGAAAAACTTGCCAAAACTGCCCCTGTAGATGATTATATAGATGATTTTGAAAAGTCTGATGCCCCTCAGTTTAAAGGTAAATCCAAGGAAAAACGTAAAGATATGGCACTTGGTGCATACTATGCAAAGCAACGGGGAGAGAGTTTAGAAGAAATGTCATGGTGGAGATCAGTTATAGGTAAAATTCATACAGTATCCCACCCTAAAGGGTATGAAAGAATAACAAAGGAATATGCCGAATTATTTAAACAGAAACAGTACAGAGATAATCCTCAAAAAGCAGCGTGGTATATAGCAAGAGTAAACAAAGGAGTGGATGTAAAAGTTTTCATCAAATATATTAATAAATTAGTTGATAAAGGCCAGTTGCCAACAGAGTTGAAAGCAGAATATGATCCGATGGAAGAAAAAATGTCTCCTTTAGCAAAATTACAGAAGTTTGATAAATCACGGGTTGCGGCTGGTAAAAAACCAATTTTTACGGATAAAAAAACTAAGAAGAACAAAAAAGAAGCAGTATCATCCTTTAAGGACTTTGTAAATAGTATTAACAATAAATAGAAGATAAAAAATGGACCAAAGGTTAGTAAAACAATTAAAAGAAGCAATGCCGACAACTTATCATCCTCAGTATAATTGGGATTTAAGTAAGGATGTTGCAGAAGATGATTTGGAGTTATTTAAACAAGCAATGACCAATTGCCCAGCTGGGCAAGATAATAACACTTATTTTAAAGTGATTTTTATTAAAAATAGAGATGCGATTCAGAAAATATATGACGAACTTTGGGTAGATTCAATAGGAGAAGATGCTACACAGACACAAGTTCTTGCTAATCTTTTAGTAGTTTTTGAAAATTGGGACAACGATAGTATCCTCCATCGTTGGAATGAACAAAAATACGAAGTAGATAGAGCAACAGCGGTAGGAATGTCGGTAGGATATTTAGAATTATTATGTGCGTTATTGGGATATAAAACTGGGCAACTTAATTGTGCAGATAAGGACGTTCAACAAGAGATTAAAAAATCTCTTGGTTTAGACGATGCCCCTTTATTAATGATGGGAATTGGCCACGGAAATGAAAATGTATCACCGCATAGAAGTCACTTTGATAGGAAGATAAAACATTCTGTGCATAGAAGAACACCACCTATTTATACAAGGGTATGGGAGTAGAAAAAATGACCGTTTATAGAAAAACAATGGCAGATGCCTATCGAGAAATATATTCTCTCAATGAAGATAATATGGACTTGATGAGGAAAGCTGCGAAGGGTGCAATGCAAACCATTAAGTTCAAAGATGGTAAATTGAAAGTAGACTCCTTTACTGCATCTGGCATCATGGCAGTTTATGATAAGATTAACCCTAAAAATAAAGAATCTATGGAGAAGATGATTAACAGTGGTACAAAAGGACAAATATTAAAACTCCAATCCCTAGCAATGAAAGCTTCTGGTCGTAAAGAAGAAGTTGAAGTTGATGAAGCAAAGTCAGCAACTGGTTATGAGTTGTATCATAAGACTTTTTCTGGTGCAATGCAACACGCATATGCCCATGCAAAAAAGAAATTTGGTATAACTGTTAATCCCAACGAGATCGATCAAAAGGTTGCATCTGGCCCAGCAAAACCATCAAAAGGTAAAACAAACAAATATGGATTAAAAGGTGATAAGGGTGGCATTCAAGTTCAAGTGTACAATACAGGAAAAAATTATGAACTGAATATGTACAAAGAAGAAGTTGTCAAAGAAGGTACTTGGCAATTGCCTCAAGGTAATCAAGCAATAAAAGGTCTTAAAAGACTTCTTACCAAACCTATTGAGTTAGGTAAAATGGCCAATAATGCAAAAAATAAAATTGATAAGTATCTTGGTGACGATGAGTTATTTGATGATCTGGAAGATGCCGCTGATAAAAATCCAAAAGGTGATGCAAGACCTATAATCAAGAAAGCAATGAAACGTCTGAATATCAGGGAAGATATATCCCCAGTAATGTCCATTTATCAAAATGCTATTTCTAAACTCGTAGAGAAAACCCGACAATTAAAAGATCCCAAAAAAGAGATGATGATTAAGAGCAAAGATAGTGGTGTCATGGTTATTGATAAAAAGGATTTCAAGAAATATGAAAAGAAGGGGTATTTTGCGGTAGAAGAAACTGAGGTTGACGAACATAAAGGTAAGAAAAAACATAAACACCCACACATAATGACAAAGGATGGAGAACTTGCAACAGTAGATGAAAAATTCGATAGGAAAAAGTTTGATGACAATGAAGACAAAAATTTCCATACTGAAAATGGTGTAGCACTTGTCAATATGTTTGGTGATGCTTATGAAAAGAGACAAATTGCTCAGATCAAAAAGGATCACGATAAAAGAGGGTCTATCACTTCAAAAGATCAGAAGGTGAGGGATGCTCTTGTCAAGAAGTATCTTCCTAAACTTAAAGAAGAAGTTGAACTTGATGAAAGTGTTATAGAACAACTAAAATCTCTTGCTAAAGGAGGTTCAAGATATAAACCTAAATCTGGAGCAGTTGAAATAAAAGATGACAAAGGTAAAGTAATTAATAAACTTACTCCAGAAGGAGCAAAAAAAGTTTTGGATAAGATGAAAGACCCTATTTCTGGTAAATCTTCTGTGCCTGATCGTACAAGAGGTGGTGCAGAAAAGAAAATAATTGATATAGTTAAGAATTTCAAAGAAGAAGTTGACCTTGATGAAGCCAAGGGTGTTGTTCAACCTACCAAAGATGGCAAAGGTGTGTTCAAGGTTTTGCCAAGAGACACTAAAGGCATGTCTGGTAAGCAAGACGCCTTCTCTATGGGAGTGTATGACAAGTCTGGAAAGAAGTTAATCAAAGATTGGGGTTCTCATCCTTCATTGGAAGGTGCAAAGAAATTTGCTAGAAACCACGGCATCATTGAAGATGTTGCAGAAGATTTTATTGTAACATGGAAGAAAAAGGAAGTTGCAAGGCATAAGACCGAGCAGGGTGCTAGAAAATTATGGCACAACTTAATAGATAATCCGAAAAAATACGGTATCAAACAAGATAAAATTCGTCTTTCTCAAGTTGGAACTACCTTGAAAGTTGCCCAGGAAGGAGTTGACCTTGATGAAGGACCAAACAAAATGACTCAACCTGTCATTGTTATGAGACACAAGGATAATAAAAACTTGAGTGTTAGTGTTCTCCCTAGTGCAAAGAATATTAAAGAAAAAGAAAAAAAAGGTATGAGAATTGATCACGCACTTGTTCCTTCCCCAAGTGGCAATGCAAGAGAAGTCAAAGACCCTAAAGAGATCATGAAATTAATTAAGGGTGGAGATAAACTGAAGATTGGTGAAGAAGTTGAAATTGTTGAAGGCAAAATGAAAGAACTTCATATGTATATTCAACAAGGAAAAAAACCTGAGTGGATTGCAAAGACAATGGGTCTAGATGTTAAGACTGTTAAGTCATTGATGTCCGAAGAGACTATGTTGGAAAAAGTAAATAGATTTTTAGAGTCTGCTCGTTCTGATGCAATGAGGGCAATGAGGAAGTCTGGAGAGTTCAAGGACAAGGATGATGACGATGTAACGGCATCAGATGATGATGTTAAAGCAGCGTCCAAGAATATTATTGCTCAGATGAGAAAGGTCGTTTCTTTACGAGGAAATTTTAAGGTAGAATTTCAGGACGGTAAGAAAGAGAAAATTGATCCAAAAATTGCTCAATCAATACAACAAAAATATAACTCAATGCGTAAACCAGCAGATAAGGAAAAGTTTCAGGCAAAAATTGCAAAATCTAAAAGGGATTTGTTGAATGCATTGAAAGAGAGTTTCGGAGAGGCAAAGGACGATCAAGCACCAGATCAGGCAAAGAAAGTTCAAGCCAAGCAAGAAAAAGAGAAAGAAAAAGAAACAAAACAAAAGCAAACAGATGCCATAAAAGATAGACAAACTTCTGTAGCAGATGCTCAAAAAGCAAAGCAAGAAGCAGAAAGAGAGAAGGCATCTAATGAACGTGAAAAAGCAAAACAGAAAGCAAATGTTGATGTAGCACAAGCAAGCAAGAAAAAAGAAATGGATACAGCAAAGGCCAGTGATAAAGCAACTAGTGATACACAAAAAGCAGCTGACCAAAAAGAAAAAGAAGCAGAAAAACGTGCCGCTGATACCGAAAGAAAATCAGAAAAGGCAAAGAAAGCATCTAAATCAAAAGAAGTTGCAGGGCAATTATCTGCATCTTATAACCCCATCTTATCTAGGATAGATGAAAAAATACAGGAGAGAAAAAATGGGTAAATACATGAAAACGAAGAAAGGCAGTATTGAATCCTCCATTCTAGAAGTATGGAAAAACGCTGCTGAGAAGACGGAAGCAGAGAAACTTCATATGCAGTCTTTTGAAATTGGTACTGACAGGTATACAGAATATACCAAGAATCTAACTCCAGGTCAAGAAGTGACGCAAAAGTTAGATGAAAAGGGTCTACCACCTTGGTTAGACAAGGATAAAAAGGGTGATGACAAGGATGATGAAAAGTCCACTAAAAAAGAAGGTATGCCACCTTGGTTGAAGGGAAAAGGCAAGAAGAATGGTGATGATGACGAGAAAAAGGAAGCATTGTCTCCCAAGCAAAAGAAACTGGATGTTGACAAAGACGGAGATATCGAGGCTGACGATCTTGCTGATTTGAGGAATAAGAAGAAGAAATCAGAATCTAATCGTGCCAGAGAAACTTGGAAAGAAGCAATCAAAAAGGTTGCTGAATATTCGAAAGACAAGCAAGAAGATGATGAAGTCAAGGGTAAGAAAACCATGACAGGTGGTAAAAAAGCAAAAGTAGATGTCAATCCTGATATAGAAGAAAAAGCAAAGAAAAAATAAATTATGAAAAGTTTAGTTGAACTTTCTGAGGCATCCGAAGAGGAATTGCCTGACATTTATTGTGATTTGGATGAAGTACTCGTTGATTTTTTGAGGGGTGCTAAAGAAGTTGTTGGTTCTGATTTTGCAAGTATGCCGTCTAAAGAAAGGTGGAATATTCTAAACAACCATAAAGGTTTCTGGCAAAATTTGGATTGGAAACCTAATGCTAAACGACTGTATGATTTTATCTCGAAGTATGATCCTCATGTATTGTCTGCTTACACGAAACGTGATCCGTCATCCAAGAAAGGTAAAATGAGGTGGTTGAAGAAACATGCAAAATTTAAGAGGGCAAACATACACTTGGTCTTGAGAACGCAAAAGAAAGACTACGCAAAGAATAAAAATGGCAGTTCCAATATCTTGATCGATGACTATGAAAAGAATATCAGAGAATGGGAAAGTGCTGGAGGTATAGGTATACATCATACAAATGTAGGAAAATCTATAAGTGAATTAAAGAGACTAGGGTTTAAATAGTATAAATAGAGTAAAGATACTCTAAAAAGAAGGAGAAAAACAATGGGTTTATGGGGAGCTTCAGATGCAACGGAAGATCAGCCGAAGCATTTTACCACTGAACAAAAAGAAGACATTGTTGCCAATCAACATGGGTGGACGGTGAAAGCTGGATCTACCCTGACAGGTAACGATAATACTAGTGCTGATCCAGAAATTTTGGTATTCATTCGTGGATTGGATAACAAACTTGGTGTTGGTGATATTACAGGATTTGATTGGAACATATCAGAATTTGATAAATCGGATGGTGGAACGCTTAGTGTTACTGTTCATTTTAACGAAGCACAAACGGTTACTGGTACACCACAATTAACAGTTACTAACGACACGAATTCCAACCACACACTTTCATATGCAAGTGGTTCTGGAACTAGTGCATTAACATTTACTCTTGCAATCGGAGCTGCAAACGCCGCAACAGACGCAGACGATGTGTTATCTATTGCCGCTAACTGTGTATCTCTTAATAGTGGAACGATTAAAGATACCTCTGGTGATTCAGTGAGTGCTATTACTGGGCCAACTGCCACTACTGGTTCAACGACATTCCCAACAGCGTCCGAAGATCATGGCAATACAACATATGATACTGCCTTTGCAGTTGGTGCTGTTACTGCTGGAATTTTCAGTGTTACAATTACAACTGCTGGTTCTGGTTACACAGATGAAGAGGATGCTACAGTTGACTTAGGTACAGGTACAGACCCAAAACTAACGATTAGTGGAACAACTTGTACTGGTGCAACAATTAAGTCTGCTGGTACTTTAACTGCAATTACTGGTGTTACTGGACTTACTATTACTGGAGACAGTTCTAGTGCAGCTAATGGTCGTTGTTCAGTTACAATGTCCGTAGTTAGTTGTGCAGTAACAACTGCTGGTGCTAATTACTCTGATGCTCCAACTGTAGCACTTTCTGGTACTGGTTTAGTCCAAGGCAATGCTACATGTACAATGGCAGGACGAGCTGCGACTATTACAAGTTCTACAGCACAAGGTACAGCCGCAGGAACTATAACGGTCACTGCATAAGTATATAAATAGATGACACATTAAGAACGTGAGGTGAAATTATGATTACTAAAGAAGTAATTGAAGAACGAAAGAAAACTCTGGAAACCGATATAGAAACTGTACGTGGAAGATTGGTGGAGTTGGATAATCAAAAGAACGAAAACACTGCATTGTTACAGGCATTACAAGGTGCTGTTCAACAATGCAATGATTTTCTTAAACGAATAGATGATGAATCAAGTGATGTAGAGAATAACGAAAGTTAATATCTACAGTAACATTCCCATAATATTGTGGGTTAATATAAGGAGATGCCATAATGGCTGACAAAAAAATTACAGCACTAACTGATCTTTCGACAGGTGTTGCTGGTGCAGATCTACTGCATGTGATTGATGATCCTACTGGAACACCAATCAATAAGAAAGTTAGTGTTACTAACTTCATTAACAACCTTCCTTCATTTATCGGGTTTTCAAACTCGTATGAGGATATTTCGGATGCGACTCAGACTGCTGTTTCTGTTACCCATGCGGTGACGTTATTGCAGACTTCTGGTTCTGTTGCCACCACACTTGCTGATGGTACGGTAATTGGACAGGTCAAAGTCATCATCAACGATACTGATGGTGGTGCTTCTGAATGTACTCCTGCTGATCCTCTCGGATTTACTAACATCGACTTTGAGGACGATGGAGATTCCATTACCTTGATGTGGACGGGTACTTCTTGGGCAGTAATTGCTTCAGTTGATATTTCAACAGCTGCATCTGCTGGTATTGCAGAGACTGCTGACGATTAATATCGTTAGTTGGGGGAGAGGGGAAACCCTCTCCTACCTCTATATTAGGAGAGTAGTATGGCAAGAAATGACGGAATAAGATATGGTGCTGGTGGTGCTGGAATGATACAAGAGATACAAGAGATTTCTCCTGTAAATCCTGATCCTAGTCCAAGACAACCATTAGCAAGTCGAGGAAGACCTAAAAAGAAAGAAGAAGCTCAAATGTTGGAAGAAACTGTACGTAACAGTTTGCCTTCTGATTCAGAGCCAATGGAAGAAGAATAATGAAAAGTTTTAAATCACATATCAAAGAAATGGTCGGTACTTCTCATCAAGACATGGCAGTGGATAAAAACACCAATCCTATTGCATTTCAGAATCCTGAAGTGCTTAGAAAATTGAATGCTTGGGTTGGAAGCATTGCTGGTAGTTATATTTTACCAGAAGATGCAATCCATGTGTTAAGAAGTTCACTTATGAAAGTAGGATTAACTTTTGATGAAGTTCCTATGATGAGTGAAGATAAGGGTTCTTATTCAATGCCCTTAACCCTATTTGGTGGTAGATTTGGCAAATTGCCTAATACACCCATAGATGAATTTCATGCAGATGATGGTATCTCGCATATGATAGAAGGTGGTCTTACATTAGTTATAGGTTATGAAAAAAATGAGGATAACTCTTGTAGTTTAAGTGCCAACATTAACTAATGTTTGATAAAATAACGGCAGATAATGTCATGATGTTTGCTATCAAGCATTATGACAACCCTCTATGTGAAAGTGAAAAAGAATTTCATGATGATATGAAAAGATTTAAATACATCAAACGTCTTCTACGTAAACATAAGGAGACAGGTGTTATTAAAGAAAGGTTACTCCTAAATCATATCATCGTATTAAACAATCTATTCGGACCATCGGCTTGCGTGACCCTACTTCTGTTTAAAATACAGAAAGAATATTGGGAGACACTCAAGTCTTTTTTATTATACCTAAATATTATTGAAGAAAATGAATTGAAAGATATAAATCATAGTGATAATGTTTTAAAAGTTTTAAAGGAACTGTAATGGGAAGAGCTATAGATTTATTCGTAACATACAGATTTATAAAATTGCTTGTCACTCCTTTCGAGAAGACTGAAGCATTTAAACTTGGAATAATTGACAAAGATGGTCGCAGATCTGTAAAACCAGGAACAAATGTACCAACAACATTAGGCACTTCTAAAGAACAAGATGCCTATACCATCCTACATAAACTAATATTTAATATCAAAAAGATTTTTGGTAAGGTGCCAGGTTTGAGAACCAAATTGGGATCTTATGCCGCTGCTTTATTTCTGCTCAAAGACACATTTAAGGAGCATGTAGATGACCCCGATATGTTTGAGAAGGAATTTATGAAATATTTGAAGGAACAGGGTCACGAAATCGATGATAGTATTTCAGAGGAAGTTATTGGATTTGGTGAGGTTTTGCCTAAAGGAGAGTATGTTCTGGTCAACGATATCCTAAATAAAGAAGAAGAAGAATTGAGTGCAAAGAAAGGTGACAAGGTTGTTGCTTATGATGATGAGTCAGCAATAGATACTATATTAGGGGTAGATATTTTCCCTGTAATACATATGAAATCACAGCAGAAAATTTATGTAGGTCTGGAGGATTTAAAGAAATGACAAAGTTAAAGAAATGGAAAGAAGTGTCTCCCTACACAGGAGCTCCAGTTAAAGAAGATGCCCCAGTAAATATGGCAAGTGGTGGTGGGATAGATATGAACCCTAATGGCATGAAGAAGAAAAAAGAATTAGATGCTCGAACTAAGTCATATAAAACACATCGTTCTAAATTAGAAGCAAACAGGTTAGCACGAATTGCACGTGCAGAGAATAGACGTAAGTACGGATTCGTTGAGACTATTAAAAATAAAATTAAAGAATATGCTCCTGCTGGTTTAGGCAAAACACAACCTGTAGCAGACATGAGATCTGATGTGCCGAAGAAAATAAAAAAGAATGCCAAAGATAAATGAATATTTTGATGAAGACAAATTTCGGAACACCTCTCTCTTTGATCGAAAGAACCATTTTCAAATAACTGCTGAAAAATATTGGCATGATATAAATGACTGCTGGGAACTGATAGAAAACTGTAAAGAACACTTAGAGATATTAGAAGAGTGTAGAAGGTTTACAGATTGGAAGATATATTCTTTGTCAGAAGTAGCACCAAAACGATTAGCAAAATTTGGTGATAAAGGATTTCCTGGTCGTTGGATTGCCTTTCCTACTCACGAAACTTTCCCTACATTTATGAACTGGTATGAACGAAAAAAGAATCGTTACCATGATCCTGAGATTCGTAAATTAGATGCAGGGGCAATTATACTTCCCCACACACATGACCGAGAAATAGAGTCTAAATACTTATATAACATGTCTATAAACCACCCAGAAGGATGTTTATTTGGAATAAAACCTGGAGGCAAAGTACCATATAAAGCAGGGGATGTTATGAAGATAAATGTATGGAACGAGCATTGCGTATGGAACAACTCAAAGGAAGATCGATATCATGCGATTTTAGGTGTAATAGATGATACTAAGTGATGAAGAGATTACCGAATTACAAACTATTTGGGATGAAAATTTAACTACTGATGGTCAAGATTTTGTTAAAATATATAATCGTAAAGAATATTACAAAAAGTTAAAGAATGGGGAGATAAAGAAATTTAATGAAGATTGTGAAACTGGACATATGTTATTGGCAGTTAAATGTGATCCTTTAGGGGAATGGTATAGAAATAAATTCGATATTGACGGTCCTTTGGGTGGCCAGTTGGCATTTTTAAAAGAACCATTAGGTGTTCATGTGGATGTATTGCATAATGTGCCAGATCATTTTTCTCAAAAACTACATACTACAACAAGGTATGCAGTGTTAAAAACAGATTGTACTGATACGTTACATACCTATATTTTTGATCAATATGCTGATCGAACAAAATGGAGTGGATTTAAAACTGTAAATGAAACAGTAACTGGATTGACAGATACACCAATTGAAGGACATGAAGGATTAGACCATTTAATAGATAAAGCATCGTCATTAGGATTAACGGTTAAAGAGAAAATACCATTGCCTATAGGAAAGGTAGTATCTTGGGGAAGTCATTATTTGCATAGTGGACAAAGTTTTGTCAGTGCTGGAGGAAGTTGGAAATTTCAAATAACAATACTTACTCCAACGAGGGAGATAAAATATGCTTAAAGTTTATATGTTATTGCTTGTTTTGGGTCTAATTGGTGGTGTAGGTTATGGTGCCTATTACTACTATAAGGACACTCAAGCACGTATTGCCACCCTTACAGAGAATAGTGCCAAATTGGAAGTCGCCGCACAGACACAGAAACAGACTATAGATACTCTTGTAGCAGATGCAAAGAAGTATGAGAAACTAAATAGTGAACTACATACTAGTCTGGATAAAGCAAACGACTATAAGAACACGTTGCTTGGTAAATTGAGAAAACACAACCTTACTAAATTGAGTTCCCAAAAGCCTGCTATTATGGAGAGGAAGATAAACAATGCAAGCAAAAGATTATTGGAAAGTTTCGAGTCTCTTACTGCTGTCCCTATTAGTAAGTAGTTGCTCTACTTGGAACCCGTTAAAAACGATTGAGGTCAAGACTGTAGAAGTTGAGAGGAATGTACCTCTACAGAACAGACCACGGCAATTAGATTTAGCAAACATACATTGGTATGTGGTGACAGAAGAGAATTTTGCAGAGTTTAAGAAGAGGTTTCAAAAAGAGAATGGTGATCCTTTAGTTGCTTATGTTATTAGTGTAAAGGATTATGAAACACTTGCCGTAGACATGGCAGAAATTAAGAGGTATATCGATCAACAAAAACAGATTATTATATACTATGAGAAAGCATTGAGTCCGAAAAAGGTAGAGACAAAGGATAAAAAGTAATGGGAGAATTTAACGGAAAAATTGTTGCTGAATTTACTCCACCTAAGACTTGGGAATTGGAGAAAGGGTTGTCATTTAAAACAGATGATTTAACAGACGCAGAAATTTCTACACTTAAACAAATAGGTGCTAATATAGCAGAATCGGGGAGAATTTCTTGTAAAAAAGGAATGAAAACTGATCTTGCTTCTGTGCCACGTATTGTATGGAATATCATTGCTCCTTGGGATATAGCAAGAGCAGCGGTTATCCATGATCACTTGTATGCATCGTTACGTAGTTTTTATAATACAAGTTTTGGAGAAATTGGTCCAAAAACTAAATCTGTACATAAAGAAACGTGGAGCAAAGGAAGAGCAATCGCAGACAAGGTTTTGCTTTTAGGAATGGATGCTTCTGAACCTTCTATACCAGCATGGAAGAAATATCCAGCGTATTGGTCTGTTAGAATGTTTGGTTGGGGTCCAGCATCAAAGGAAAAATGATGAAAACCTTTAAGCAACATCTTAAAGAAGCATCTATGTGGAACTATATCTACAAAAAGAATAAAGGTATATTCTATAGAGGTGTGGGTAGAGGAGGACAAGGTACTGGTCTGGGCGTTTTAGGTCAGGGAATTTATCTTACATGGACTGAAGGTATGGCCTCTGCATTTGCAAAACGACAGGGTGCTGGTGGTGTGGTAAAGAAATATAAACTCAAATCCAACCTTAAAATAGTTGATGCTGGTGGTATGACTGATGGGGATAAAGATTGGATAGATGTTAAAGCAGTTATGGGATTTGCTCCACAACAACATGCAGGGAATGATAAAATGTTTGCGGCCATGTTGTCAATGATGTTGGAGGAAAAAGGATATCATGGTGCAGTCAGTGACGATGTAGCAACTGGCATAGTAATCTTTAAAAAGAAAAATGTCAAGGAAATTAAATAAAGGAGAAAGAAATGTGCGACAATGAACAGTGTACTAATACTCATTGTACATGTGATCCTTGTGAATGTACGGTAGAAAATCCATGTGAGTGTTGTAATGATCATCAGGCAAAAGGCCCATGATCGATAATCGTAAAAAAGACCGTGGGTTTTTAAATTATAAACATCCTAAAGACGTAGGTATGTCCTATTTTGCTCACTTAAAATTTGCATGGAATGAATCCAAAGAAGCATGGTGTATGGGTGTTGTTATGTTTGTGCATGGGTTACTTCCTTGGATATGGGATTGGGAGTTTACTCAATATCTAGATGAGGCAAAGGAACGAATTGAACCACAAGATAAAGTAAGGAAAGGAAAGGAAAGGAAAGAGGAAAAATGTTAGAAGCAATAATTTTGGCAGTAGGAGCAAAAACTTGCTGTATTGCAAGTGCTGGAATAGGTGGCGCTGCAAATGTATTAACAAAGAAAAAATTCAGTTGGAAGGGAGTGAAAGATATTGCTATAGCAATAGCAGTTGGTTGGATCGCTGCGGAGTTCTTTATTCCCCCCATTATGAAACATTGGGGTTTAGATATGCTATGGGGCCCTGCTATTGCTTTTTTAATTGGTTATAGTGGAATTAGATTTTTACCTAAAATAGAACAAATTATAACATCTCGATTATCGAAAGGATAATAATGAGTAAATTATTAACGATAATATTTTTGATCGGAGCAACGGTGTGTTTATCTGGATGTTCTGCGATTGGATCATATTTGCTTATGGTAGGTGGATAAATGTGGTTTTGGATAATTAGCAGTATAGCAGGGAGCATTTTAGGTAATGCCACCGACAGTTGGTTTGCTGATACCAAACTTGGTATATGGTTTTATAAAAAGGTTGACAATGTTTCGACATGGGCTTCCAAGAAATTGGGGTTGAAGGTTTTACAGGATGAAGAGAATTGGAAGAAAAAATATCCTAATGTTACAAAGAAACTTGACGAATTAGAAGCCAGAATTAATCAACTAGAAAAGGAGAATTAAATGATTAGCAATTGGATTTCAGAACGTGTAGTTGAAGGATCAAGTCATCAAGGAGCAATAGTTGTCGCTGCCGCTGTTGCAGTATTGTTCTTTGCTGTTCCTTTGACAAAAGTCATTCTTTGGGGTGCTCTTGTTTGGGGCATCTGGTCTATGTTAAAGAAAGACTAGTAAATGGTAGAGTTGGAAACAAAGGTCAAACTCCTTGAAAAAGAAATACATGACCGAAAAGGAGTATTTCAAAGATTGGATATCGCAATAGAGAAATTGACCGATGTTTCCAATTCGATACATCGTATGCTTGCTGTACATGAGGAAAAAATAGCAAGACAAGAAGATGCAATTCTTGATGCAGAAGGATTAATAGAAACTCGTAGATTAGAACTTACAATGAAAATAGATGAATTGCATTCCAGAATTACTACTAATACTAAAGAAATCATGACCGCTGCTTCTGCCCAACATGAGGCACAAAATAAAGAAATTCAAAAATTACGTAACGATCTTACTGCCAGAGTAGGTGTGTTAGAAAAATGGAGATGGTTAATTATTGGTGGATCTATTGTTACTGGATTTTTATTGCATAAATTTATGATTATCTCTTGACATTTTGACTTAACTAGTATATTATAATGTAATGGATCAGTATATAGACGTTAAATACGTCAGTCTTATATCTCCATTTCTTCAGCAATTTAAGAAGAAGGGAGATTTTCTATGGAATTTTCGTTGCCCCTATTGTGGAGATTCACAGAAATCTCGCACAAAGGCAAGGGGATTTGTTTATCGTAAGAAGAATGACCTCTTCTACAAATGTCATAATTGTGGGGTCGGTACGACTCTGGGAAAATTGATTCAGTATCTAGACTCAAAAACTTATAATGACTATATATTAGAACGATATAAAACAGGCAGTGATCATATCACTCCAGAACCAGAGTTTGTTTTCGATGAACCAATCTTTCGTAAAAAAGGTGTCCTTAAAAATCTCAAGTCTATTTCAGACTTATCCACAGATCATCCAGCAAGAAAGATTATTGAAGAAAGACTTATACCATCCGAATCATTCTCTGACCTATATCTATGTGAGTCATTTTACAAATTCACAAATACATTAATACCAAATAAATTCCCTTCCTTGGATGGAGATCATCCAAGGTTGCTAATACCGTTTCGGGATGAACAAGGAGAGGTATTCGCATATCAAGGGAGAGCATTCGGAAAAGAACAACCTAAGTACATAACCATTAAGTTAGAAGATCGAGACAAGATTTTTGGTTTAGATCGGGTTGATAAGAGAGAACATGTTTATGTGGTTGAGGGACCACTTGACAGTTTATTTTTAGACAACTGTATTGCCGTAGCAGGAGCAGATGTTCCTCTAATGGATTGTGATTTTACAGTAATTTTTGACAATGAACCTAGAAATAAGGAATTGTTAAAACAAATAGATAAAGAAATTAAAAAGGGACACAAGATTGCATTGTGGCCTGATCATATGAATTGGAAAGATATAAACGACATGATTATTCATGGATATACAAAATCCCAAATACAAGAAATTATAACAGATAATACCTTTTACGGCACAGCTGCCCAATTAAGGTTTGCAGGATGGAGAAAGATAAATGCCTAACAACTACCTACCAACATCATACCAAGAATTTATACACTTATCAAGATATTCAAGGTGGTTGCCAGAAAAAGAACGAAGAGAAACATGGGATGAAACAGTAGGAAGATATTTTGATTTCTTCACTGAGCATTTAAAAGAAATGCATAATTACAAATTGACTAAATCTCTAAGGGATGAGTTAGAAGAAGCAGTCTTATCTCAGGGAATTATGCCTTCCATGAGATGTCTTATGACTGCTGGAGAGGCACTAAAACGTGAAAATATTGCAGGATATAATTGTTCTTATGTTGCAGTAGATCGTCCACAAGCGTTTGATGAAATTCTTTACGTTTTAATGAACGGCACTGGTGTAGGATTTAGTGTTGAACGTCAATATGTTACTAAACTTCCAGATGTTGCAGAAGAATTTTTTGATTCTGATACTACTATCATTGTTGCTGATAGCAAGTTGGGTTGGGCAAAGGCACTTAAAGAATTGGTCGGAATGTTATATATCGGACAAATTCCTCGTTGGGATTTATCCAAAATTCGTCCAGCTGGTTCTCCCCTAAAAACCTTTGGTGGTAGAGCATCAGGTCCAGAACCTTTAGAATCCCTATTCAATTTCACCGTTACAATTTTTAAGAATGCCTATGGACGAAAACTTACTTCTATTGAAGCACATGATATTGTTTGTAAGATTGCAGAGGTTGTGGTTGTTGGAGGAGTTCGTAGGTCTGCATTAATCAGTCTATCAAATGTGTCTGATGATCGTATGCGAGCCGCAAAGTCTGGTCAATGGTGGACTACAGAACCACAACGTGCTCTGGCAAACAACTCTGCATGTTATACAGAGAAACCAGATATAGGTGTATTCATGGATGAATGGAAGGCACTATACGATTCTAAATCTGGTGAACGAGGTATTTTTAACCGTGAGAGTGCAGTTAAGATGGCATCTAAAAATGGTAGACGCAACACAGAAGATTACCAATTTGGCACCAATCCTTGTTCTGAGATTATCCTAAGAAATCGAGAATTTTGTAACCTATCTGAAGTAGTAGTTCGTGTATCAGATACAAAAGAGACACTTTTAAAGAAAGTACGACTTGCCTCTATTCTTGGTACATTCCAATCCACACTTGTGAACTTCAAGTATGTATCCTCTTCATGGAAAAAGAACTGTGAAGAGGAACGTCTTTTAGGGGTGTCCCTTACAGGTATTATGGACTGTTCTTTGACAAATGGTAAAGCAAGAGATCTGGATAAACTGTTAGTTACTCTGAAAGAAGAAGCAGTGAAGATTAATGCTGAACTAGCAAAGAAGATTGGTATAAATCAGTCTGTTGCTGTAACCTGTGTTAAACCGTCAGGGACAGTCAGTCAGTTGGTAGACGCCGCATCTGGCATTCATGCACGGCATAATCCATACTATATTCGTACAGTGCGTGGGGATAAGAAAGACCCCCTTACAAAGATGATGAGAGATGCTGGATTTCCTGTAGAGGATGATACAACAAATCCAAGTCATACTTCTGTATTTTCTTTCCCTATAAAGGTAGAAGAAAGTGCAGTTTTTCGTACCGATATAAGTGCTATCAAACAGTTAGAACTTTGGAAAATTTATCAAGAACATTGGTGTGAGCATAAACCTTCTGTCACTATTTCTGTCAGAGAAAATGAATGGTTAGATGTAGGAGCATGGGTCTATGAGCATTTTGATTATATGAGTGGTGTTAGTTTCCTTCCATTTTCAGAGCATACATATAAACAAGCACCTTATCAAGATTGTGAGAAAGAGGAATATGAAGTTCTTCTTAGTAAGATGCCTAAAAATGTAGAGTGGAGTAAATTATCAGACTATGAGAAAACAGATATGACTATTGCTTCTCAAGAACTTGCTTGTAGTGCTGGATTCTGTGAAATCCAATGAAATTAATTGTATGTGAAAAATGTGAAGCAGAGTATAAAGTTGTTCATAATTTAAATGAAGGATATTATGTTATGGAATATTGCACTTTTTGTGGTTGCACTTTAGAAGATGATGAGTATCAAGACGAAGTAGAACTTGTGGGATATGATGACGAAGATGAATGAAGTAAAAATAAAATGAAAACTCAAAGTGCTAAAGCTAAGGGCAGACGGTTTCAGCAATGGGTCAGAGATCAACTTATAGAACAATTAGAAGTCCATCCAGAAGATATAGAATCTCGCAGTATGGGTGCTGGTGGAGAAGACCTCATAATGGCCCGTGCAGCGAGAGAAAAGTTTCCGTATTCAATAGAGTGTAAGAACCAAGAGAGTTTAAACATATGGAAAGCATACGAACAAGCAACTGAAAATTCTGGTGACTATGAACCAGTATGTTTTATTAAACGTAACAACCAGAAACCTTTAGTG
>Ga0206684_1000218_pt1 | contig 22812 bp, 24 predicted proteins | sample M210012015metaG_FD_155467 | JGI IMG/M metagenome (GOLD analysis project Ga0206684, IMG submission 155467) | Ammonia-oxidizing marine archaeal communities from Monterey Bay, California, United States - M2 100m 12015 | ecosystem: Environmental > Aquatic > Marine > Intertidal zone | place: USA...
TAAAGCTGACGAGTTGAACGATTCCCCAGAGGATGTTGCGACAATGGAAGCTGCTATTGCGGAAGCCAATGCTCCCGTCTTACTGCAAGACGAGGAAGACAAAACCAACGCATTATTAGCGGAGTAATAGATGTTACTTTTAAAAGCGGCAGGTCAGAAACTTGCTGAAAGCGCAGCGCGTCGTTTAAAAGCCTATCACGGTTCTCCGCACGACTTTGACGAGTTTTCAACTGAAGCGATAGGCACTGGTGAGGGCGCACAGGCGTATGGCCATGGGCTGTATTTTGCGGAGCGTGAGGGTACGGCAAAAAGCTATAGGGACGCATTAACTGAGCCAAGATTTACTTTTGACGGAAAACCCGCTGATGCTATTTACACTAACGAAATAAGAGAGCGGTGGGCCGATGTTTACGATGAACTAATAGATGACGAATTAGTTCAAGATTGGAAATTAAGCTATTTGGACTCAGTTGCTGAGAACGGTGGTGATTACGACAAAGCGTCTGAAGCATTAGATTCTTTGGTTGAAAAAGTTCTTAAAGGTGAAGAGACAACCTACGACTTTGATAAATTAGATGAATTTGGGTCGGATGTTGATCCAAATGGTATTTACGATCTTAACGAACCGCAACAACATCTCGACTCTGTGTTGGCTAACATGAGTCAGGCTGACAGTCCGTCAACAATGGATATTGTACTCTCAGGATTAAGTCCAGAGGAGCTAAGAATATACGAGCGTTATGTTGAGCCAAGGGTCGAGTACATAAAACCAGAAGGATCAATGTACGAGGTAGATATTAATGCCTCGCCAGATGAGTTGCTTGATTGGGATAAACCAATAAACGAGCAATCGCCTCAAGTCCAAAAAGCGTTGTCTGAAATGGGTAAGAGTGACTCTTATAGAGAACGAATTTATAACCAAGCCATTAATAGTGGGAACGGGCATACCTATCGCGGTTACGGTATTCACGAATACGATGGGAAATATTATCTATACGAAAATGATCAAATAGTAGCTAACGCTGAAAACACTGACGATTTGATCTTCAATAATAGACGGGATGCTGAGAAAGAACTAAAAACCCTCATTGATAACAACCAAGACGCAACCTCGACAGGGGCGCAAGTTTATAGAAGTTTGGTTGAAACAAATGGGATGGATGGTATCGGTCAACAAATAGCCTCTGATGCTTTAAAAGAGAAAGGAATCAAAGGCATCAAGTACGCTGACGCGCAGACCCGATTCTCTTCAAAAGGTAAAACCAGTAACTACGTTATTTTTGATGACAAGCTGTTAGCAATCGCTCGTAAGTATGGTGTGACTATGCCAGTAGCAGGGGCAATCCTTGCAGGGACAATGACACCTGATCAGGCGCAAGCGGGTGTTGTCACCAAAGCCGCCAGAGAATTGATGTTGAAATACTTTGATGAAGCGGAAGTAGATAATGCGATTAGACAAGCGGGTAGCCGTAAGTCGAGAGAAGCGTTGACTCAAATGCCTATTGATGACTTCTTAGCTTTAGCAAGAGAAGGGTATAGCCCTGCAAAAGCCGCAGGAATCTCAGACGTAAGTAAATTCGATGACCTTCCGTTTCTCAATATTAGATCAGAGGATGGCATAGCCAATATAACAGGGCATGAGGGGCGGCACAGGGCAAGGCGTTTGAAGGAATTGGGTGAAAGCACTATGCCTGTTCGGATAAAAAGTGATATCCGGTGGGATCAGCAGAATGACCCTAATTTGTGGGACTATGAGCAAGACTACCCAGAGATTCTATTTAACGAAGACGGAACAAAGAAATCACCATTCCCCTTTGTTCAGGGAGACTCAAACGTACTGGACTCCAGTGCGTTAAATATTGAAGACATACCGAGAAAAACGACTCCAACCTCAACTTCAAAACAAATAGATGACGATGAATTGCTGAAATCTCTTTTTGGTGGTTCTGCCGCAACTGTTGTAGGTGCTGGCGCGTTGTTTGCTCCAAAAAATTTACAAGCAGCAGAATACAATGAAGCACCTGTCATAGAGGAGCAGTCCTTCGGTGATATGGTTAACGAGTACGGCCAGATCAACCGCAACCTCAAAGCCTTAGATGATCAACGCTTTGCCCGTTTGATGGACGAAGAGAAAAAGCTACGCGCTATGGGGTCTGCGTCATTTGGCAAAGTGTCGCCAGAACTTGCGGCGTACCGCAGATCACAACTTATTCCATCGGTTGGGACTTTGGCGCAAGGTGCTGTAAGAGACACTGCGAAAGGATTAGACTATCTAAGCCCAGCAAATCTTACCAGGTTGCTATTAGACCCAGCAGACGAAGGGTTGAGCCGATTTATGGCAAAACCTATTTCTGATAGGATAGCCAAAGGAGCAGAGGTTGTAACTCAACCTATGTTGTTCGATGAGGATGATCCATATTCCAAGAAAAGGAAGGAAAAAACTATGGATATAGGCGGGATGTTGTTTAGCCCGCTGTAAGAATGCTCCAAATTTGCTCCAACCGCTCGTAAGTCCTTGATCTATATAGTAGTTGCTACTATCCATCATCGGGGCCACACAGAATTTTCTGTTAATTTTCAAGCACTTAGCCTTTTTATAATTAATTTTAGTACATCTTTTATAACGGTGTAAGTGATTGATTTATAACGATTAATCACTTTTCACCGTTATACTTTGTTTTCTTACTGCTCCAAATACTGCTCCAAATTTCAGCCTAAATATCCGCTGTCTACCTTGTGTTTACTACCTTTGCGCTTATAATCTTTTTGTCTAAATAAAAAAGGTTGCTCCATATGGCGACAATTACTAAAAGAATCGGCAAGCTTGGCGTAAGTTACCGTGCCTCTATTCGCATATCTGGTCAAAAGCCAGTTGCTAAGTCATTTAGAAAAGCGGCGGCTGCAAAAGCCTGGGCTTCAAAAACTGAAGATCAAATTTTATCTGACCAATACCGCGAAGATGAACAGCATTTCGGAAAACTTGTAGATAGGTACGTCTCAGAGATTGGCCGCATTATGCCCTTTGGAAAAACTAAAGCAAGTGTATTGAGCATTTTGCGAGATAACGTAGGTCACTTACAACTTAAAGACATGACGTGTACAACGCTTATGGATTATGCGGTAAGAAGATCATTAACATGTTGCCCCAGCACCATAAAAATGGACATGCAATACATTGGTGTTGTTCTCAGTACGGCTGAGAGCATGTGGGGAGCGAAGCCAAAACTCGATGAGTATCGAAAGTGCATGGATACATTACATCGATTGAAAGTTATTGCTAGTTCTGATGAGCGTGAAAGACGTTGTTCTGACCAAGAACTAGAAACAGTTATATCAGGAGTTCAATCAGTATTACCTGTGGGTGATTGGTGTCATTTTGCAGTTTGCACTGCAATGCGCGTTGCTGAGATTGGGCGCTTACGCTGGCGCGATTTGAGCGAAGATGGGAAGTCGATAATCATACGTGAGCGAAAACACCCACGAAGAAAAAAAGATGAGGTTGTGCCTTTGTTGCCAGAAGCAAGAAAAATCATTGCAAGACAACCTAAAGACTTGGCTAACTCAGAATTAATATTTCCACACAATGCGAAATCAATCACGACTGCATTTAGAAAAGGGCGAGATCGTGTTGGCGTTGAAGATTTGCGGTTCCACGACTTGCGGCATGAAGCAATATCTAGGTTGTTTGAATTAGGTTTTGACTCTATGGTCGTAGCAACTTTCAGTGGTCACAAAGACATCAATATGCTTCGAAGATACACCCACATCAACGCCAACAAAGTCTTAACTATCCTGGAAAACCTAGCGCAAAAAAACCATGCCGCATGATTTTTAGGAGGCAACAAAAAAGGGCTTAAAGCCCTTTTTTTTATACTTTTTTTACGGTTTGCAGATTGGAATATCATGTTCTTCAACGTCTTTTATAAGACGAGTTAAGTAAAAAGATGCTTTTTTAAGGTCTTGCAGTCTACCTACTTTATTGTCGTGCTTGTGTCGCCAGCGGTGTAAATATTTCTTAATTGATCCTTCTAAGTAAAATCCGAATCCATCTTCAAGGCTATCTTCAATGTAAATAATTGCTTCAATTGTTCCGACATTATAATGTGCCGGGTGGCTGACCATAGGGTCTAACCCTGTCGGTTTTTCCGGTTCAATATCATTTGATTCTTCGATTCGTTCAGCATCATTTTCTTTATTCAACTGCATCGTTTTTCCCTTTATTCATATATAAATAGAGTGTTGATACTTTGTAACATGTTGGGCTTTGCGTCAACTTAGCATTGCAAAATAAACTGACTTATCAAAGTATTAGTTGAGTATGCAACATATAGTTGAGTTTTAAGGCGATAAAAATCACTGTACAGCAATAGCTTGCAATCCTTTTGTGCGCTGTTTATCAAAATACGCCTGCACAACGCACTTGTCTGCCACTCTAAACTTACCCAGTTTGTAAGTCGGAACTGGAAATCGATCATGGTGAACAGCATTGTGTAAACCTTTAAGAGACATACCAAAAAGGTCTGAAAGCTGTTGCATGGTTAAATACGGTTTGTCCATTTTGTTCCTCACATTGTTATTAAATTAAAATTATCTAGCGTATATACATCGTCATTCTTTTTTGTAAGAACCATTTTAATGTCGCCTGGCTCAACATCGGTCATGTCAACAAAGTCAAAGCCCCAGTTCTTTGGTCTTGAATTTTCCACAGCCGCAATCAATCTGCAACCACGCGCAACTGTTACAGGTTCTAGTTCAACTGTGCGTTCGTTCGACAGCACACCGCTTGTCACCATAAACTTTGTCACTACACCGTTGTAAGTTGTTGTGATGTGCGACATGTCGCCAACGTCAGTTGTAAAAGCGACTGACCATCCATTTGCAATTAAGTAGCTGGTAAAAGCATATATCCCAGCGTCCTGAATTTTTGCAACTTGCCTGAACGAGTTAGTCTCTGACTCATCCGTACCCAAAGCCAACCACACATGCTCAACACCTAATAGTGCGGATAACTTTTTCATCATTGCAGCCCTTGGTTTTGATTCGCCAGAAAACCATTTGCGAGTAGCCTCTTGGGACACGTTCAACTGTCTAGCTATAAAACTTTGGCGACCGCCGCCATAAGGCGGAACTATTGTATTGGCATTGCAAGCGCGAATAAGTCTATCCTTGAATTCCATGATTACCCCCTTTAGTTCTATTAGAGAATTTCGGAGTATGGTGCGTAATTTTGAAGCTGTCAACTGAAGGTTGAACTATTATTGAAGAGACTCAACAACACTCAACAATGTATCTTGAGTGTCTTTCTTTGCAGATAACGCATCCAGTACCGCGCTGTCTGCGGTATCTTTAGCTAAAATATGGAATATCCTAACCGGCTTGTCTTGACCCTGCCGGTGCAAACGAGCGTTAAATTGTTGATACAACTCCAGCGACCAGGTAAGTCCAAACCACACAATTACGTTGCCGCCTTTTTGCAAATTGAGGCCGTGGCCTGCTGACGCAGGGTGAGCAAATAATATAGGTATCTCGCCAGCGTTCCAGCGGTCAATAACACTTGGATCTGATCCAATAACCTCTGCGCCGGGGAAAAGCCCCTTGAGTTCAGTTAAGTCAGATTTGAAGTTATATGCGACTAAAACAGGCTCATTCGTGTTGTCGATAATTTCTTCCAGAGCGTCAAACTTCTCCCGATGACAGCGTACATAATCACCGTCCTCGTCATAAACATTGCCATTGGCAATCTGCATCAGCTTGCCGATCTGCACAGCGGCATTGACCGCTAATATTTCACCGCCGTGATATGCGATTAGAAAATCTGACTTCATCTCTTCATAAACTTTTCTGGCCTTGGGGGGCAATTGAACCTTAACCGTCACATCGATACGGGCTGGCAGTTCCAAGTAATCTTCGGCACTCATCACCAGCGCGATGTCTGCCACCTGACGATGTATGGCATCTGCGCGGTCAGGTTTGACCGCCCACTGGTTCCACTGGGGATTACCAACGGCGGTGCAGTATTTGTTGAGAAACTTACCCCTAGTGTTCTCCAAACGCTGACCTTTGTCGAGCAGATAGAACTGCGGCCACAACTCAAGTAGAGAGTTTGGAGCGGGAGTACCCGTTAGCAAAACCATACGGCTGACCTTACCTAAGATTTTCCGCAGTGACTTCCACCGCTTTGACGTATGCGATTTAAAGCTGGAACTTTCATCAATCACAACGCAGTCATACGGCCACCTCTGACCCAGCTTTTCGACAAGCCACGGTATGTTTTCTCGATTAATGATGTGAATGTCAGTAGCTTCATCCAGCGAAGCCTCGCGCTTTTTTGGGCTTAAACCACTTAAAACGGTGTAATTTAACGCGCTCGTATGCGTCCAGTTGGCTATCTCTACCGGCCAAGTGTGATTTGACACGCGCAGGGGCGCGATAATTAATGTCTTTTTGATCGCTTTTTGATCAATTAGGTCAGTTAAGGCTGTGAGCGTGGAGATTGTTTTACCTAAACCCATGTCTATCCAAAGCGCGGCTTTGGCGTTATCTTTGATGAAATCCACTGCTCTACGCTGGTACGGGTGAAGGTTTTTACGATCTAGCATAAAAGTGCTTTACCTTTTTCAATATCATCAATGACGTGTACAGTCCAACCTGCTGCTAATAGCCTTCTATGAATCGCCTGCTGGTAAGGCGTTGCCTTTTTACCAGGTGCTTTAAACTCGATAATAACCAGCGAGCCTTTGCGAAAATACATGCGATCTGGAACTCCGCGCTGACTCGGACTGACCCATTTGTAACTGAGCCAGCCCTGAGACTTGGCGTAGTCTGTGACTTTCTTCTCAACAACAGACTCACGCAAGAGTTGAATCCTCAATCTTTTGTTGTAATGTTATCCATGCTTTAGCGGCTGTTTGCGGTACTACTCCGTTCCCCAGGAGCCTAATGCGGTCCACCCTGTCGGCACACCCATCAACCACTCGACCCAGTCCGGGTTCAGGTGGCCACGAGGCATCGATTCTTCTTTCGCCTCCGCGCATAGGTAGCGTTTGTTTTTCATGTGTGTATGGCTCTTGCTCCCCACCGGACCACAATCCTTGTACTCTGAGGCTCTCGGTGTCGGCCAATTCCTCACCGCTCCCCCCAATGTAGCTCCTGACTTCGGATTCTTGTATTGACCCGCAACCTGATTGTTGTCTTGAGTTGTCGGTGTCGGCCACATTTTCTCCGCCGTCTCCACCGCATCCTTCAGCTTCGCTCCGTACCACGGGCTGTCGGGATCTTTGCTGTGCTTCGATCTCCACTGGCCGTTGACTAGCTGTGTCGGGTAGCTTCCACCAGTCACATCGAACACTGTCGCTGTCGGCCACTCCCCTTGATAAATCTGCATCGCCACTGGGTCTACTTGCTCTCTCAGATTTGACGGCCTGGTCCTGCCCTTGCGTACAGTTTGAGATTGTCTTATCAATGTCTCTGGGCTTTTCGCAGTCAGATGATCCATCGTGTTGGGCGTTGCCCATGATGTAGACTCTTTTTCTTTGGTGAGGAGCGCCAACTTCACGCGCTGAGAATATTCCCCACGCCGTTTTATAACCAAGGCTTTCCAAGTCGCTAATGACTTCTCTGAGTCCAAGGCTAATGTGTCCTTCGACATTCTCGAAGAAGCATCGAACAGGTCGAACTGCTCTGATGATTTCTTTGATGTAAGGCCAGAGGTGTCTTGGATCATCTGTTCCTTTTCGCTGTCCTGCTGCCGAAAATGGCTGGCATGGATAACCGCCAGTGATGAGGTCAACTCTGTCTCGAAAGCATTCCACTGGCAGGGTTTTAAGATTCGTATAAACAGGTGCGGGTAAAAGGAGGTTGGCTTCCATCTTGTTAACCAAGTTCGCAATTGCGAAGGCTTCGATTTCACTAAAAGCGATGACTCGATGTTTAAACCCTGCAAGGTCAAGTCCTCTTTCGATTCCACCATATCCGCTACATAGTGAGAGGACAGTTGGTAATTCTTTGGTAATATCCACATTATTATTTCCTATATCGATTGGATTCATAGCCTTCGGCCTCAACGGGCATACCCTCTGCCCATTGTGGTAAAACGCACATTAACTTTTCAAACTCAGCCAAAGACCCATGACCTTTTGGCACATCGGCTACGATCTCATCGTGAACATGAAGCACAACACTGTACTTCGCAGATTCAAGTTTTAAGATTGCTTCTGCCAAAATGTCTCTGGCGACAGCCTGAGTGATTGATTGAACGAGTGACCCGCCGTAGGCTTTTATTTCACCCCAGCGGTGTGTGTGATTGTTCATACCTTTATAGATGATCTCAGTATTGCGATCACCTTGACGCAATTGCGCTTCTGGGAATGACAAGATTCTGTCGCTAGGTAGCTTAAACAATAGGTCGCCAGCCACCATTCGAAATGTTCCTTTTGCGGCTGTAAAGGGTGTACCAGAATAGCTGATCGCGTTTCTAGCGGCTTTCTCTGTATCCATCCAAAGTTTTACAATCGCCATGTTAGCATCGCGCCAGTCGTTGCGTATTTTCAGCGCCTGATCTTCGGTAACTTCAGTGCCGTAAGCTTCAGACATTTTCTGAAAAGCGCGAACACCTCCCTGATAACCCAACGCCAGCGTTGCTACCTTGCCAACAAATCGCTGATCAGAATTTATTAGTTCATAGGGCGTATGGAACATGCCCGATGCGGTAGCCTTGTAAATGTCCTTGCCATCGCGGAACGTCTGCAGCACTTCCCAGTGATCAGCCAACCAAGCCAACGCCCGTGCCTCAATGCTGGCATAGTCGCTCACCATCAAGCGGTTGCCGTTTGAGGCTGTGAGCATCCCACGCAGGCAACTCGCCAAAGACTCCATCGGCTCGCCATCAATCTGATCAGGGTCTTGAGATTGCATTTGAATAATGCAGGCATCAACATCTTTAATGGTTGGACGTGGCAAGTTTTGAGGATTGATGTGGCGGCCTGACCAGCGGCCAGTTGATGCTCCGTGATACATTAAAGAACCATGAACGCGGCCATCTTGACCAATGCACTCAAGCATCGCCTGGTACTTTTTTGTCGAAGAACGTGACAGGCTCTGCCGTATGCCGAGAAACTCTTTTACATTTTCAGGGCATTTGTCATCTTGAAGCGCGGCACTGATTGCCGCCTTGTCGTAATTCCCCAGCGGGTAGTTTTGCGAGGCGCACCACTGCATTGCCTTAGCGCGTGATCCCGTAGAATCAATAAACCCACCAGTTAAAACGTGAACGCGCTTATTCATAATTTTACAGTGGCTATCAATGATCACCAAGGCGTTCTCAATTGACTTGCGATCTAGCTGAACGCCACGCCAATTAATGCGCTGATCAGCCTCCCATATCGCGTTCTCAATGCCTCTTAGGTTTCGAAGACGCAGCCGAATCTCTCGCTCTGCGACAACGTCTTGCAAGCAATAATCGTACAGTTCTTGGTACAGTTTTAGGTCACGGACACGCTTGCCACGATACGGTTTACAGCACCGCTGGATCAATAGCTTGCCACGCTTTGACTTCGCGTCATCACCATCGAGGCCAAGTGCCTCACCACATTTTCCCAAAGCGCGGGGGTAAGCCTGTGCGGCGGCAAGTGCGGCTGTGTCACGCCACTGCGCAATTGGTACAGGTTTCCAATTAAGCACCAGGTTCCATATGCACATCTCAAAAAAGCTGTTCCAAGCCCAAACGGTTGCGCCGCCAGCCTCTATTAAAGCTAGAAGCCTGTGCGGCACAGGCATGTCAGGTGTCCAAAGTTCTGGAGGATCATCATTAACGGCCCAAGCCATGCAGAGAACTTCAGTTGTGGGGTGGTCAGCGTAAGCATATGCGCCAGCTTTTCTGATGTCGCATTCTGAATATGTCTCAAAGTCGAGTGATATATTCATACCCATTTTCTCCTTAACCACCTGTCACTTATACGTTGTATTTTCTCATCGTCAGTCAGCGGTCTTTTCTTTTTCTTCGCGCCTTCCCTTTTCCGTGGAAGCAAATCTTTATCTGTAATGATTACTGTGGCTAACCCGGCTGACCTTTTCTTTTTCATTCCCATTCTGTTTTTTAAAAGCACATACGGTATGCCAGCAAGTTCGGCCATCGTATGCACAATGACCGGCTTGCCTGAAAGTTCTGGGAATCTTTCCCCGACATAGGGGTAACTAAGCGATGGGTGCATTAGCTTAAAAAATCATCGTCAGCGGCATCTTCAGCAGACTCGCTTGAGATGTCATCGAAAATCTCATCGGCCTTTACTGCGCCAGAGCCAAACGTCTCGCCATCTTTCACGAACTGAATAGCAACAAGGTTAGCGTTTACCCGCTTGCCCCATTTATTGTCCATGATCCAAATTGAGATTGCGGCATTCACATATGCGCCAGCGTATGGTTTTCCGTCTTCCTCAACCAATTGCGTCCTGTCACGATCTATAATCGTTGGGCGATTCTTGCCAGACGCTGATACATACATCGCGTTTTCGTAACCGTCATACGCCTTCTCTTCACCATCGCCTAGAAAAACTTTCATGCCTTTTGGGGTGTCACCGTTAAAGTGTAAAGTGACTGCCTTTTTGATTTCTTTTTTCAGGTTATCGATTTGGCTCTTGTCGGTGTCTTTGTCTAACAAAAAGTTAGCGGAAAACTTAGCTTGCTGGCCTTCATTAAAAGCCTTGGCAGTCCAAATTTGAGGGAAAGAAAGTCGTACATTTTTAAGGGTTATTACACTCATTCACTTTTACCTATTAAGAAGTTATGTCACTAAAGTATTCGGTAGCGTCAGGCTTCACGGCTGGACGTGGATCGGTGTCCGGCGCTAGACTGGGTCTACCGTCTGGTTTGCAGTAGAGATCAACAATCTCTGCCGCTCTCGCTTTACCAAGTGCCTTGTCGGCTTGGGCTGGCGAAATAAGTTTCGACACAAAGGCATCATCGCCAAGCATCTGGATAAGTTGTTCTTCAGCTATCTTTTGGTCTACCCACTTTCGCTGAGAACGACCAGCGACTAATTTGTAATTTGGCAAAATGCCGCCATCTAGCAAAAGTTTGTGCGCATGTTTCTGCACTCCCTGCGCCCATCCGATCAGCGCATCCATCTTTGGTAATAAGTTAGAAATCTCATCAACATTTAAGGTATGCGGAACTTGCACAAGTAATGGTTCTTCTAGGTTGTCAAAAGAACCCATAGTTAGGTTGTAATTGTGTTCGGCAAGAGCGCGGCAGGTTGGCTTCGCCTTACAAAAGTGGCAGGCTTTTTTATTTGGTTTGAAGCCAGCATCAGGTGACATTGCGAGTCTCGCGGCAGGCTTCACTACATCGTTTGCCCACTTAAATAAATCTTTCGCCCGCATAGAGTAGGTGTCTATGTGGTCTAACCGTGGTTGCACAATCGTCATACTCACAGTGTCAACTTTATCGATAAACTCAAAAGCCGCGCCCAGACCGTATAGCATCAACTGTTCATTTCGATTGGCGTTAACTTTCAAGCCTTGCCCGTATTTCAAATCTATAACGTGCAACACGCCGTCATCTAAGGTCACATAATCCGCTGTGCCAAACCCGCCTGCCGCCCATTCCGAATAATCAACGCGCAGTTCAACGTGCGTCTCTTCACTACCCTGCGCGTTGCAAAAGTCAACGTAAGTCGCAACGTGATATGCCATATCTGCGTCAACGATGAAGCCTTCAAACTCGACACCAATGTAGTTTTCTGGCGGCTTCTGTTTCAGCAGACATTCTTCTGCCAGTGCGTGTGCGGCTGTACCCTCGGCTGCAAAAAACGAGGTCTGATCTGGAAAAGTTGATTCTAGGTTGAGTGAGCCTGGGCAGGTCATCCACCGATGAGCCTTTGAGGCTCCAAGAAGTGCGTGTTTGCTCATTATTCGTTTGTCTCTTTATGATTTAAATCGCTTTGTTTGTGGACACAATAGCTATTTCTGATACTGTGTCAACCACAAACAGTTGATTTTAAGACAAACTAAAGCAATGATTATGAAAGGTGATAAATGATATATGTAAGTGACTATGCGGCTGATGTGCAGTCGGCAATCGATGCGGTGATCGCAGCCGCGAAACTTAAAAACAGGACAACGCTTGCACGGCGATTAGATGTCTCGAAGCAAGCGTTAAGTAAGTGGGCGCAGACCGGGTTAGTGCCAGCACATCGCGCTTTACAGATGGAATTAATAACTGATGGTCAAGTGTCTTGGCGCATGCTGTGTCCAGATATCGTTGTCGAGTTTAATAATAGCAAGGAGGTTGTTTATGAAATTTCAAGAAAAAGTTAAGCATGGTTTTTATTGTTTTCTTGCGAAAGTGTGCGAGTTCACGATTACAAGTTTGAACTGGTTAATTAATAAGTTAAGTAGAGCAGAGATTGCATTGTTAAGTGCGGCGGCAAGACTTAAATAAATAAAGACGAGGGAAATCGTTTTGGCATTTTTAAAAGAATTCGGCCATAGGCTAGTCGATAAAGGCTATGAGATTGTGCCTTTGAAAAAAGGTGAAAAGTTTCCAATGCTATCGGGATGGCAAAATATTAGAGCCACGCATAATGACGTAGATAAGTGGCTATCGAACGGTCACGCAGATGGTGGCGTTGGTGTGCTGTGCAGGAACACGGTAGCGGTTGATATCGATTGTTTGGACGCGAAAGTAAATTATGATCTCTTGCATTGGCTTAAAACGAATGTTGGCGATACGGCTGTGCGGATCGGGCAAAAACCAAAGTGTATTCTGCCCTTTAAAGTTGAAGGCAGTTTCAGCAAAATTCGCTCCGCAGAATATGCCGACACCGTTGGCAACAAACACGCTGTTGAGATTCTTGCGGAAGGGCAACAGTTTGTGGCTTTCGGTATCCATCCGGCGACCAACAAGCCTTATCACTGGCACAAAGGCAAAAGCATTGCCGATATAAAACAAGAAGAGTTACCGTCAATTACCAGAGACCAGGCAGAGGCTTTCGTTGCGTACTTTGAGTCGTTGGCTGAGAATCAAGACGGTTGGGAGTTAGCACGTCATGGGGCGGCAGGTATCACCTTAGACCCAGATGACTTGTCGATGTTCAAGCCTAAAATTGACATGCAAGATGAAGCTGTGCGGCAGTTGCTTGACGGATTGGACGCAGACACTCATCACGATGAGTGGGTAAAAATCGGCATGGCGTTACACCACCATTTCGATGGTCGGGACATCGGCTGGGAGATCTGGGACGAGTGGTCAAGCCTTGGCACAAAGTACCAAGAAGGGCAATGTGAGAGGCGTTACCAGACGTTTGATAGTCAGAGTAGGAACCCTGTAACGCTGGCAAGCGTCAAGGCGATGGAGCAGGTAGTTGTATCTGAGCAGGTGGTCGAGGAAAGATTGCCACGGATGCTTAGAGAGTGGGCATTTGTGCATGTTGAAGGTTCAGCGCGGGTACTGCGCGAAGACCTTAACAAAGAGAATATGGTTCTTTATAAGCTTGATGATTTGAAGAAAGAACATATGAATTGTCGCGTACTCAGCGGTGATGAGAAGCCGAAGCTGTTGAATCTGGTGGATATGTGGCTAGAGAATCCTGAGCGGAGAACGTATGCCGCTGGCCTGACATTTGCGCCGGACATGCAGACGCTTGATAGGTACAACCTGTGGCGAGGCTGGTCGGTGGAAGCCTGTGCGGGTGACGTGCAGCCGTGGCTTGATTTTGTCACCAAGGTTATCGCTGACGGTGATGCCACACACGCCAACTACATCATCGGCTGGGCGGCTCAGATTATCCAGAAGCCTATGACAAAGGTCGGTGTTGGGTTAGTTCTGAGGGGGCGAAAGGGTACTGGCAAGACCAAGTTTGGCGAGATGTTAGGCCATCTTTTTGCGGCGCACCACCAGATCGTCAGCCGCGCTGAACACGTCACAGGGAACTTCAACAGACACCTTGAGTCGTGCCTTTTGCTACAAGCTGATGAGGCGTATTGGGCAGGCGCTAAGTCCTCAGAGGGCGCTCTAAAAGACCTTCTTACGAATGATAAGTTAACAATCGAGCGCAAGGGCGTTGATGCATATACCACCCAAAATTACACGCGCATCCTATTCACGAGTAACGAAGAGTTTGTTGTCCCCGCATCGCTGGATGAGCGCAGGTTTGCCGTTTTTGATGTTGGCACTGGCCGACAGCAGGATAGTGAATACTTTGCAAATCTTGACAGTTGGTACAACGCTGGTGGCGCATCGTCTTTGCTGCACTACCTTCGAAACTTCGATTTAAGCAATTTGAATCTGCGCTTAGTGCCACAGACTAGGGCGTTGCAGGATCAAAAGCTAGAGGCGTTAGATAGCGTCACTGAGTGGCTTTTAAACTGTCTGCACAGCGGTGAGATGCGCCAGGCGAGTGTTGGAGGTAACGTGGTGCAGTTCGGAAGTACCGCCGCTAAATCAGAGATATACGATATCTATGTCAGCACCTTGCGTGACAGCAGATATCAAACGCCTAAAAAGGCTAACAGTTTCTGGCGCGATCTACGCAAGTATGAAGATATTTTTCACACCCCAAGCCAGCAATCGATTGGCGGTGTGCGTGTCCGGCGAATAGAAGTTAACACGCTTGATGCGTGTCGATTTATGTTTGACTCAGTCAACAACTTACAAATTAATTGGAATGAAATTGATGCGGGCGCGGTAGAAGCTGATCCGCTTGATCCTGCGAACTGGGATGGAGAATAAGCATGAGCAAAGGCAGTAAGCAACGGCCAACGGCCAAAGAGTTTTGGACAAACTGGGACGCTATTTGGGGCAAAAAGGAAGAGCGTAGTGAGGATGAAGATACGCGCTATGACTATCAATGTCACAAGTGTGGTGGCCTCGATATCGGTGACGTTCATCAAGAAATAGAGATAAATCACGAACCGTTTGGCGATCAGATAGTCGAGAGAACGGAAAGCTGGCTTACATGTGAGCGTTGCGGAGGTGACGTGCAGCCTATGGATTAATTACCCCCGGTTGGCGACTTCCCTCGCGCCAATCTGTTGCCTCGACCTTCACGGGTCGGGGCTTTTTTATGCTTAACTTGGTCTAATAATCAACTAAAGGTTGACTCTCACATCTCTTTATTCTATTGTATCTATGTGGTCGCAAGAGGCCACATCCATAAAACACCTGGAGATACAAAATGAGCAGCTTAAAAATGTACACGCACCAATATGAACTTAACGCTTTTGAGAAAGGCTTACACACATGCTATGGCATGACCCGCAGTTGTCTGAGACAAACAGGCTATCACCACGACAACAACGTTGTTGTGAACTACATCAACGAGATGGCTTACCGCACTGATCTTTGCGAAGAGTTAATGATGGAAGCGGAGGATATCGCGCTAAACATTGAAACAGGCTATTTCGATGGGTGGTCAAAAAAAGAACTAAACGGCTACATCCGTAAACTGGTTGAGGATGTTGTTGGTCGCAAGTGCTACTTAACTCTGGCTATTAACATCCGCAATGTTAACCGCGTCATTGTAAAGCTGGCTTGGGATCATGTTCGTGGGGTGTCTTTTACCAGCCAAATAAACTGGTTGCGTGGACGAGGATAAGTCAAATAACCGCCCCCTACGGGGGGCATTGTCAAGAAGGAGAAACGAGATGACATTAACTGAACGAGATATCCGATGGTTGAAAACGCCTAACAAGGTGAAGGTGGTGAGTCACCTACGATTCTACGAGCCACCAGAACCACGCACAGCGTTGTGCAAATGTGAGAGGCCACAAGGGGATTTCATGAGTGGATGTACGCGGTGCGGTAAGCGGGTAGCCGCTTGAGTGGAGTTACCACCTTTGGTTGTGAACTCAACCATCGGTGGTATAATTTAGACAGGAGATTAGCTATGAACACAATTAATGTATGTATGAAAAGTGCAGGAAAACAAGAAAAGCGTGAGCAGTTGTTCCGCGACATCAAGGAGTTCTGTTCTGCGATGGCGGTGTGCGCGTTTATTGTCCTTATTCTTGGTATCGAGTCTTGGGTAGATAATCTTTTATGAGCGATGACGATAAGGTCGTACCGTTAAGGCCGGTAGCCGTTAATAATAAAAAGGCTGATGGCGTTGACTATGACATGCTGGAAACTCTTTCAGATTTCATGGCAGTGCTTGCCGCGCATGAGGCTAGAGCCTTTGCGGCTGTGGGTATCTGTGGGGACGGTCAGATCGTCAATAGCTGGTACACCAAGGTGTCGCCAGCGGAGATCATTGGAGCAATTGAGATGCTCAAGAGTGACTATATTCTTCGGCACTGGGTCGAGGATGACGAGCAAACACATTAGGAGATACACATGTCCCTTTACAAAAATATTCACAATAAGCGCAAGCGCATAGCGGCTGGTAGCAAAGAGACTATGAGGTCGCCTGGTAGTAAAGGCGCACCGACCAATAAATCCTTTAAGAATTCCGCTAAAACGAGTAAGAAAAAGAAATAGATTCCTCCAGACCAAGGGCAACCCTCGTGTCCTATTGGCCTTCTGCTCGAAGGTGGTCAAGCAGAGCAAAACAGCCCCTCTTCGGAGGGGTTTTTTTATGCCTCAAAGTTATCAGATATATAACCATATTGCATTAGAGAAGACACTCTTATAACCTTAAAATGCGCTCCCTAAAAACAGTTGAGCGTTGAGGCTTTGAAGTGATGATGGTTTATTGGTGTGTTTTTGTAGTGATGATGTTGGTGATGGTCGGTATAAATGATGATGTCTTCCCAGATGGGAAGAAATAATCCCAGTGGGAAACCGGGTGGTGGTGTTAACTGCACAGGATGCACGGGTTATTATTTTTAAGCAAAAAAACCTGTGCGCCTCTAAACCGCATGTGTGCTGACCAAACACAAGTTACTCAGGTTACTCACCTTTTTTTTAATATCTAATAGAAATATATAAATACTGTGTTTAGTGTGCATGGTGTGCATTAAAAATCCCACACCGATTTGGAAAAAAAAGGTGAGTAACCTGTGCAGAATCGCTGTAAGCCACTGGCGACATGGCCTACAGCCGCACAGGTTGTTATTTTAGAACCTGTGTACCCGTGCAGGTTAAGCTAAGAAGTGAGAGCCTATGCGGGTTGCAGCCTGATTTGCGAACCCATGCAGCCTATATCGTCATCCCCCTTGGTCAACCATGCAGGGGATACTCAACCAGCAGTTGCATATAAGATATAATGCGGCTCAGTTGTTATCTAACAAAGGTCAAAGGCGTGGCGAACACCAAAGAGATAGATTACGAAAAGCTGTACAACCTAGCAAAGATAGGGCTTTCAGAAGAACAGATAGCCGCAAGCCTGGGGATATCAGCCTCAACAGTCACCAGGCGCAAGCGTGACGATGAGCAGTTTGACCGTACATTAAAGGCGGGCAAGCAGGCTGGGGTGGCTGCAGTCACCAACGCTCTGTTTGAAGGCGCAACCGGGGAAAAACCTTCGACCTCGGCGCAAATATTCTTTCTAAAGAATCGAGGCGGCTGGCGGGATAAGACAGAAGTAGACGCTAACGTGAACGCCGATGTCACTGTTACTCACGATATCGATGAAGCCCTCCAGGCTTTGAAGGACGCAGGCGTTGATCCCTCATCGCTTTGATCGCTCCTATTCATTATTGGGAATATATCGTTGTAAATCAATGGCTTACACCTATCTGGAGCAATTCTTGGAGCATTTGAGGTCTGAAAGGGCCCACCTGGGGTGGTTTTCAGATGCTCTTCGCAAAATCGAAGTACCTCTGTGGGGCGCTACGCCCCCACATATCTCGTTACACATAGGGCGGCCTTTGTGACAGAAACGACTTCAAAAAAATCGGTTCGCAAAAAAGCCGATCCGCTAAAAAATGAGGCCGCAAAAAATAAGGCGCTCAAAATAGCGGAAGCCATCCGTGTGGTAAAACTGCACAAAGCGCAAAACCGTCTCTCGTATTGGGAGCCATACGAATGGCAAAAGCATTTTTACGATGCTGGCACTGAAAATAAACAAAGAATGCTTATGGCGGCAAACCGCGTAGGCAAAACGGCTAGTCAGGCAGCAGAAGTAGCTTTTCACCTCACAGGCTTATATCCAGATTGGTGGGAAGGAATCAGGTTCACTAGGCCGACTAAGATATGGTGCTTGGGTGTGTCCGGTGAGCAGTTGCGTGACGTGATCGTTAAAGAATTGATGGGTATGTACCTTGGCGAAGGGAAATTTGACGGCTCTGGCCTCATACCTCAAAGGCTTATCTACCAAGTAACCCCGGCGATGGGTACGCCACGGCTACCAAGGGATGTCGCGGTACGCCATAAGGCTGGTAACACATCGCTCGTAAGTTTTAAGTCCTACACTCAAGGGCAACACGTCCTGATGGGTAGTTCGCAGGACTACATTTGGATCGATGAGGAGCCGACCGACCCCACAATATACCCTCAGTGTCTAACGCGAACAGCGACAGGTAATGATGGAAAGGGCGGCTACCTTGTCGGTACTTTAACACCGGAAAACGGGATGACTGAACTGGTGAGTCAGTTCATGGACAACCCGAACAAGGGCCAGTATCTCCAGAATGTGACGTGGGACGATGCGCCGCACATCACCGAAGAAACAAAGACCCAGCTTTTAGCGGCGATCCCTGAGTACCAGCGCGATATGCGCTCAAAGGGCATACCCGTTCTGGGGGAGGGCATGGTTTTCCCCATATCCGAAGAAGCTTTAAAGTGCGATCCGTTTGAGATACCCCCTCACTACAAGAAACTATGCGCGGTGGACTTTGGAATCACGCACCCCACCACCTGTGTGTGGACGGCCTACGATCCTGACTCAGATGTCATATACGTTTATGACGCATATAAGAAAGAGGGTGAGATTCCAGCGGTACACTCCACCGCTATCAAGTCAAGAGGCAAGACTATCCCCTGCATATACCCCCATGACGGTGATAACACTGAGAAGGGTAGCGGTAAGACCCTAGCAGAGATGTATCTTGAGTCGGGGGTGTTGATGATCGGGAAGTTTAGCAACCCTGACGGGACAAACTACGTTGAGCCTGGGCTGATGGAGATGTTAGAACGGTTTAGAACGGGGCGGTTACGAGTGTTTAGTAACCTGGTTCCGTGGTTCGAAGAGTTTCGCCGGTATCACCGGAAGAAGGGGAAGATACATAAAGAATTTGACGATTTGATGGACGCTACGCGGTACGCCGCGATAAGCGTAACGCGATTCGGGCAGAACCAGGTAGAGCGTGAGCATTTGACTAATGGACATTCGGGATACAAGCAAAATGAATATAGTTTCTGACATAAATGATGACGAGTTACTCGCATCGCTAGAGAATAACATTGATTCGGCTGATTCTTACGCTGAGAGCGAGATCGGCCATCAGCGGGATAAGGGCTATCGATACTACTACGGTCAGCCGCTGGGTAATGAACGCGCTGGCAGATCGCAGCATGTGAGCATGGACGTTTTTGACGGAGTTGAGTCTGTTAAGGCGATGCTTCTTGAATGTATGACGGCTGACCGCAACGTGTGCCGGTTCGACCCGCAAACCGCAGAGGACTTTCTGCCTGCCAAGATGGCAACGGCGCTTACCAACTACATTTTTTATCGTGAGAACAATGGGACAAAGATTCTGCACGATGTTATTCACGATGCTCTGGTGGCGAAGACCGGGATTGTGAAGCGGTACTATAAAAACCTCTACGAGTATGAAGAGGAAACCTTTGAGGGCTTAGACGAGCCGTCCTTCAACATGCTGATGCAAGACCAGGACGTGACAATCTTAGAGATCGCTGAAGAGGCACAGGCTGTTCAGGTTCAGGACGCGCAAACAGGCCAGCTTATCGAGTCATCACAGGTAATGTACTCTGGCGAGATAGCCAGAAAGATCGACAAGTCGAAAATTTGTATTGAGACGATACCGCCAGAAGATTTTCTGATATCACCCCGTGCTACAAATGAAGAAGATGCTGATTTCTGTTCGCACCGCACAAGTCGCACACGAGGCGAGTTGCTATCTGAAGGGTTTGATCCTGATATCGTTGCTAAGTTGGACGAGGATCACGATCTGTTTGAAGACGGTGGGCTTGGACGAGACTCAGTTGATGGCTTTCGAAAGGACGATCACTCTGATGCTGATCACGACCGCCAGCACGTTACAATTTATGAAAGCTATATCAAGAAGTACCGCGATGATTTAAAGAAGTGCGTTTATTTGAAAGTGTTGCACAGCCGCAACGTGCTACTCGATAAAGAGATCGTATCTGAGAAACCGTTTAGGTACTTTACCCCGTTCCCGCTGCCTCACCGCTTCCACGGTATGAGCCTTGCGGATGTTTTATTTGATATCCAGAAAACGCAGAGCAGTTTAAAGCGCGGCGTGGTCGATCACACATTTATGACCAACACATCGCGGTTTATAGCTAACCTCTCACTGGTTAAGAACCCCAGAGATTTATTGGATAATAAGGTGGGGGCGATTATTGATGTTAACTCACCGAATCCAGAGAACGTGGTTCGTCCACTGCCGATGCCGAATCTATCAGGCACTGTTTTCCAGGCGATTGAGAGCCTTGAAACTGAGAAGGAAGCGCGTAGCGGGATGAGTCGTATGGCGCGAGGCATGGACAGCACTGTTGTTAGTAAGCAGAACAGTTCTGACCTGATCACTCAGTTTATGAACGCCAGTAACCGTAGAATTATGGTGATGGCGCGTAACTTGGCTGAGAATTTTTTAAAGCCACTGATGCACGACATTTACAAGTTGGCTGTCGAGTATGAGGGAGAAAAAGCCGTACAGCTTGATGGGCAGTTTGTGCCTGTTAATCCTCAGTTCTTAGGCGACCGCACAGAGATGTCTGTCGCTGTGGCCCTAACGCCTGACGAGCAGGCACAAGAAGCGCAGATACTGTTGTCACTTGATCAGCAGTTAACGATGAACCCGAACGACCCCAACGTAAGCGGTATGTACAACGCACCACAGCGTCACGCTTTGCTGAGTCGTGCGTATGAGTTGCTGAACATAAAGTCTGGCGCTATGTACCTGTTCGATCCAAACAGCCCTGAGTTCCAGCAACAGCAACAGCAGATGCAACAGCAACAGGAAGAGGCCGCAGCCAAGCAGTCAGAAGTTGAGAAGTTTAACGCGGGTATGACCGCAAGACAGGTTGCCGTTCTAGAAGGTCAATTAGAACTTGATGTGTTGAAAGAGCAGAACAAGATGCTTATCGAGATGGAGAATATGCAGCACAACCAGGAAGAAACAGAGAGCCGGTTGATGCTGGATGTTGAGAAGCAGACCCACGATATGGAAATGTCAGAGGCAGAACTACAGCTTGAAGCTGAACAAAAACGCAACGTGAGTATTGGATGATGATTGATGATACGGGTCAGTTTGATGCTTTTATAAAAAAAGCTAACGACAAAAAATACGCTAAGAAGAAAACGCGCAAGCAGGCGTTTAATGAGTACCAGGCTTATCGTGACGGAAAACTTGATAAGGAAACGGCCATGCCTCGCCCACAAGGACGGATGCGGGGTAAGACCATTAAATTAGTACCAACCACTGACGTGGAGTCTAAAACTGATGAATGAAGAAGATATAGGCGAACTCGCTACGATAGCAGAAGCCTCAAAAGAAATGTTGCACAGCGATGTTTTTAACAGGGCTTTTGAAATGATGAATGCAAATATCATGGATCAAATCCTTGCATCACCGCCAGAGGACAATGCAGAGCGAGAAAGACTGTATTCGATGTTTAAGGCGGGACAAATGTTTGTTCAGCAATTTGCTGGGCTGATTAACAACTATGAATTGAAGACACAACAACACGTTGAGTAAACGAGTATAATTGGAGAAATTTGATGTCAGAAGAGCAAACCGCAACGGACTCCCAGACCATCGATAAAGAAGATATTAATGCGCGACTGATGGCCGTTTTGGAATCCGACCAGGACACCCCCAAAAAGCCTAATGAAGAGCAAGACGTGGTCGATGAGATCACTGACGAAGTAATCGAAGAGTCGCAGGAAGTTGAAGAAGAGTTAGAAGAATCAGAAGAGGTCGAAGACCCAACCGAAGAATCTGAAGATGAATCTGAAAGCGCACCTGAATATATAACCGAAGGTAATATCGAAATCGATGGCGAAAGCGTGTCGATTGAAGAGATTAAACTTGGTTATCTTAGACAATCTGATTACACAAAGAAGACGCAGGCAGTGTCTGAACAGCGTAAGGCCGCAGAAGAACAAACTGCAAATTACGAATCTACACTTAACGCCCTTCTTACTGCATCCGGTGCTGACTTATCACGTTTTGACAACGTGGATTGGGAGCAAGCGGCTGTACAAAATCCTGATCAATATAAACAGGCCAAAGCTGTTTTTGAGCAGACTCAGCAGACGTATAACTTTATAAAGTCACAAGCTGACGAGCATCAAAAGCGCAGTCAAGAACAACAGCAGGCGATGTCGCGTGAGAATGCGAAAGAAAGTTTGACTGTTCTTAAATCTACAATCCCTAATTGGAACAACGATTTGTATTACTCAATAGGTGAGTACGCAACACAATCGTTAGGTGTGACATCAGAAGAATTTAATGAAGTTCACGACCATCGAATGATTACGGCATTGTACAAGGCTATGCAGTTCGATCAGGCAAAGGTGAAGACGCAAAAGAAAGTTAAAGCGTCAGCCAAAAAAACTTTGTCGGGCAAGAAAGGCGAACCCAAAGATTTAGGCAAGAAAGAGAATCATCGCAAATCGCGTGAACGTCTCAAGAAGTCTGGAAGGATGGAAGATGCTGTTCAAGCCCTCTT
>Ga0206684_1000227_pt1 | contig 22384 bp, 29 predicted proteins | sample M210012015metaG_FD_155467 | JGI IMG/M metagenome (GOLD analysis project Ga0206684, IMG submission 155467) | Ammonia-oxidizing marine archaeal communities from Monterey Bay, California, United States - M2 100m 12015 | ecosystem: Environmental > Aquatic > Marine > Intertidal zone | place: USA...
AGAGGTAGCATTTATACCAGAAAATACGGTCCAAGCTGATTTGGACACTTCTTTAAAAGTTTTTAAATTATTGGAGTCCTTAGAAGATTTAGACGACACTCAAGCGGTAACATCAAATGTAGATTTTTCCGATGAGATGTTAGAGCATTTAGATTAACTTATGACTAATTCTAGAAATAAAGGAGCTTCTTTTGAGAGAGAGGTAGCAAACCTTTTGACCAATGACTTAGGTCTTAAAAAGAACATAAGAAGAATACTTGAACAAACCAGAGAAAAACACCTTCCTGACTTAATGATTGGTAGATGGTATCTAGAGTGCAAAAGGTATGGTTCTGGTGCCGAACCTTTAGAAGCTTGGTGGCAACAAGTTCTTGATGCTACCAAGGAAAAAGGCATACCCGCTCTAGTGTATAAATTTGATAGAAGACCCATTAAGGTTAGAGTTCCAATTGGCGCAATTAACCCTGATTTGCATATTGACTCACCATTTAATGCAGATCTTTTGTGGGATGATTTTATCTTTCTTCTAAAGGAGTTATATTTAGAAGATATAGAGAATCATGATTTAGAAGACTAATGCATACTTTTAAGACCAGAGTTTATTATGAAGATACCGATGCTCAAGGCGTAGTTTATTACGCAAACTATTTAAGATTCTTTGAGAGAGCTAGAACAGAGGCACTTAGAGGAGCAGGATACGGGCAAATGAAGTTAATGAATGAGGGTCTTATTTTCGTAGTAAGAAATGTAGAAATGAAGTTATTAAAACCAGCAAGACTTGATGACGAGCTCTCAATAGCCACCTCTCTTGTTAAGCTTGGTAAAGTAAGTTTTGATTTTAAACAAGATGTTTTTGTTGGCGAAACACTTGTAACTCAAGCGAAAATCCAATGTGGGTGTTTGGATTCTCAAAAATTTACTCCTTCTTCTCTTCCAGAGTATTTACATAAGGGTATGAAAAAACTAATCTAATCAAATTATGGAACTTTCAATTATTGAATTATTTTTAAACGCTAGCGTCGTAGTTAAGGCTGTTATTATTATTCTAATAGCTGCCTCCTTATTTTCTTGGATGATAATCTTTGAAAGGTGGGTTTATTTAAATAAATCAAAAGAAGAAATCTTAGTTTTTGAAGAAAATTTTTGGTCTGATATTGGAGTAGAATCTTTATTGGAGAAGAGCCAAGAAGAAGGACATGAAGCTATTGGAGCTGAATGTATATTTCAAGCTGGATATTTAGACTTCAAGAGACTAACTTCACAAAAACTTGATCCTGAAGTAGTTATGGAAAGTGTGCTGAGAAATATGAGGGTAACTCTTTCCAGAGAACAAGTCTTACTTGAAAAAAATCTACCTTATTTAGCAACAATTGCTTCTGTTAGCCCTTACGTAGGTTTATTTGGGACTGTCTGGGGAATTATGAATTCCTTTAGAGGTCTGGCAGGGGCTAGTCAGGCAACTTTATCAGCAGTTGCACCAGGTATTTCAGAAGCTCTTGTAGCTACAGCAATAGGTTTATTTGCTGCTATACCAGCTTTAGTTGCATACAATAAATTTATATCAGATTCAGATACTTTGCTTTCAAATTTTGAAGGGTTTATGGAGGAGTTTTCAGCAGTTCTACATAGAGAAATCCATTCAACAAAATAGTATGCGAAGGAGAAAGAGAAATCTGATATCTGATATCAACGTTGTTCCTTATATAGATGTTATGTTGGTGTTGTTGGTAATCTTTATGATTGCTGCACCTTTAATGGTTCAAGGAGTTTTGGTCAATTTACCTGAAGCTTCTGCAGACCCATTACCAGTCAAAAAGTCTGAACCTCTTATTGTTTCTATAAAAAATAATGGATCAGTTTTTTTAGAGGTTGAATCACTTAATGGGCAGGAATTGGACCTAGAGCAGTTAAATCAAAACGTATCAAAATTATTAGATGCTGACCCATCACTTCAAGTTGTTATTAGGGGAGATGGTAAAGTGGAGTATGAAAAAGTAATGATAATAATGGCAGAACTTCAAAGGTCAGGAGCTCAAGATATAGGTCTAATTACTAAGCCTCCTACAAATTAGAGATGAATTACCTAGCCCCTTTCAGTCTATCGTGCTTTATTCACTTAGGATTAATTCTATCCTTTTCAAATCTATTTAGTATTGATATGGAGTCTTTATCTCTTTACGAAATTGACCCAATCCCAGCTTATATAATTTATGAGCAACCTAAAAAACAAATAAAAAATAAGAGAATATCTATCCCTAATGAAATAAAACCTAACCTTCAAGAAAAACAAGAAAAAATAGTAATTTCTGAGCCTTCTATTGCTATTGAAGAAATCACAAATAGTTCACAAATCCCTGAAAAGAATTTTAATAGAGATGTTGTAAACTTCTCTCAATCAGAGATAAGCAAATATTCTTCAATAATTAAGCGGCAGGTAATGTCGCAATGGAAAAAACCTAGTACAGTAACTGGAGATCTAATAACTGAAATAAGAATCACTCTTGTCCCAACTGGAGAGATTATTAATACGAAAGTAATAAAAAGCAGTGGGATAAAAAGTTTTGATGATTCAACATTAACTGCTATTGCAAGAGTAGGAAGTTTTGAAGAATTACATATGCCGTCCAGTTTATTTGAAAAACATTTTAGGCAATTTATTTTAGTTTTTAATCCTAATCAGTAAATCGAATATGAATGTTCTGAAGAGCCTTTTCTTAATTCTTTTATTTATATCTTCTCAACCAAGCCTATCCCAGTTAAGGATTGAGATTACTGGCGGAGCTGAAGACCCAATAAATATCGCGGTGGTTCCTATTGATTGGAAATTAGAGCTTCCTCAAGAAGAATATTTACATGAAATCATAAAAACAGACCTAGAGTCATTTGGTGAATTTAAAGTTTTGCCACCTAAAGGCATGCTTAGCTTTCCCTCAACCGAAGAGGAAGTTTTTTATCGCGATTGGAGATTATTAAACATAGATTATTTAGTTGTTGGGCATGCTAATAAATCTGAGATTGAAGGGGAACTCAAGATTTCTTACTTTATATTTGATATAGCTAGAGAAAGAGTAATACATAAAGCAATTATGTCTGGTTCAATCAAGTCTATCAGGAGAGTAGCTCATAAAATGAGCGATAAGATCTATAAAAAGATACAAGGCATTCCAGGAATATTCTCTACTAGACTAGCCTATATTGATAAGCCTTCGGCGGATGATAAAAATTTTAACCTTAGAATATCTGACATTGATGGTTTTAATGGTGTTTCTCTTTTCTCATCTCCCCAACCAATAATGTCTCCTAATTGGTCTCCTTTAGGAGATAAGGTGGCTTACGTTTCTTTTGAAGAAGGGACCTCTAGAATCTTTATTCAAACTATTTCAACTGGAACAAGGTCTGGTATAAAGTTAGAAAAGGGTATAAACAGCTCTCCTAATTGGTCTCCTAAGGGAGATAAATTAGCTGCAGTTTTATCTAAGGAAGGTAATCCAGATATCTTTCTTTATGACCTGAAAAGAGAAATTTGGGGTCAAATAACTGAACATTTTGGTATAGACACTGAACCTGATTGGTCTCCAGATGGTAAGTCATTACTTTTTACATCAAATAGATCAGGCTCTCCTCAAATTTATCAGGTAAACGTTAGAAGCAAAAGAGTTAAGAGATTAACTTTCGAAGGTACTTACAATGCCAGGGCAAGATATTCACCTGATGGAAAGAGCATAGTTTTTGTACATAGAAGGGATGGCGTTTTTCACATCGCAACTCAGAAGATTAGATCAGGAAAGGTCAGGATATTAACCGACACCTTTTTAGATGAATCTCCAACTATTTCTCCTAACGGAAATGTAGTTATTTACGCTACTAAGAGAAAAGATGAAGATATTTTAGCCGGTATTACTATAGACGGTAAAACTAAATTTATTCTTCCTTCTTTAAGAGGGGAAGTGCGAGAGCCAGCGTGGTCTCCCATATTAGATTAGTAGAGAAATAAAAGTATAATAGTAATTTGGAGGCAAACAATGACATTAATTAGAAAATCTTTACTTATTTCTCTATCCTTCTTTATTGCAGCTTGCGGTTCTATTTCGAATGAAAGAGTATCTGATGCAAGTGCTGTTTCCGCTTCAGCATCTGGAGCTTATTCAGATCAAGGAATAACTTCAAACAACGTTTTATACTTTGCTTATGACAAGTCTGATGTAAATTCAGAAGGTAGAACGAAAATAAGGAATTTAGCTAAGATAATCAACAAGGAAGGTTTAAACGTACGAATAGAAGGCCACTGTGATGAAAGAGGTACTAGGGAATATAACCTAGCACTAGGTGAAAATAGAGCAAAAACAGTTGCGGAGTTATTGGTAATTAATGGTGTTTCTTCTTCAAAGATATCAACAGTTAGTTATGGTGAAGAAAAACCTGCAGCATCGGGATCTAATGAAAACTCTTGGTCGCAAAATAGAAGGGCTTTAATTAAAACCTTTTAAAAGGCTTTGAAAATAAAATATAAGTTTCTAATATTTTTTCTAGCTTTACCTTTAAATCTGTTTTCAGATCAAACAGATGAAGGTGTAGAACTTCTTTATCAAAAAATTTCAGAATTAGAGAAAGAGATAGCTGAATTAAGAAGCCAGCTGGAAGAGAATTCTGTCTTAGTGGAGAGATCTTTAGAACTGCAACAGCAGAGATATTTAGATTTAGATTCTAGGATATTAGAATTATCTTCTAATGAAAAAAACATCGTCTCTGAGAGTTCTGAAGAAAGCCTTGCAATAAGCTATGAGCAAGAAGAAAAGCTTCTATACAAAAATGCATTAGAACTGTTTGAAGCTTCTCGTTATGCAGAAGCATTAGAAATTTTTTCCGAGGTGATTATTTCTTACCCAGATGGGATTTATACTCCTGATGCCTACTTTTGGTCTGGTGAGCTTTTTTTAACGCAAGAGCTATATGAAGATGCAAAATTAAGTTATGCAAAAGTATTTGAACAATTCCCTGATCATGCAAGGTCGGCAGATTCTCTTTATAAACTTGGAGAAATTTATAGAATAGATTCAGATCTTATTGAGGCAACTAATTATTATGAAAAGGTGGTTTCTCTTTTTCCTGATTCCGGAGCTGCTCAATTATCAAAAAAATCTATAAAAATAATCACAGAAGAGTCGAATTTAATTGATTAAAACATTAATATACGCTTTTTTTTTCGGGCCGTTAGCTCAGTCGGTAGAGCAGTTCGCTTTTAACGAATTGGTCCTGCGTTCGAGTCGCAGACGGCCCACCACTTTTGAATGAAGATTCTATTGATATGTTTAGGTGGTTCATTAGGAGCTTTGTCTAGATATTATCTGGCTGAAGCACTTAATAAAATAACCATAATTAATATTCCAATAGGAATCCTAGGAGTAAATTTCATAGGTTGCTTTGTACTAGGTCTTCTGATTAATTACCTAGATCCTAAATTTGAGAATATATATAACCCTCTCTTATTTGTTGGATTTTTAGGAGCTTTTACAACTTTCTCAGCCTTTTCAAAAGAGACAATTAATTTAATTTCTTCAGGAAATTTATTGTTAGCTTCTACGTATATATTGTTAACGGTTTTTTCCTGCCTTGCTGGCACTTGGTTCGGGATGCTAATCTCGAAGTAAGGTTAATTAATCTTTAGTCCTCGCGTATCTCGCATAATTTGTCTATAGCTGTATCCTTTTAGACCTTCTTCAGTCAAGAGCTGAGAAGCCTTCTTTCTTAGCCAAGTTATACCTTTGTTTGGATTATCTGCTGATAGCTCTTTTATCTTATGGACTATTTTTTCTTTTTTTAATGCAGAACTAATTGAAGATGTTTTTGATTCTAACGTTTTAAAGTTAGGGTTTTTTTCTTCTGGTAAATAACCCTTAATATTTGCTACCTCCAAAGCATCCATCATTAACATAGTGTTGTAAACAATATTACTTAACCTCGGGTTCCGTTCTATCTCTTCTAAAATTAACTTAGCTCGGAAGATTAAATGAGCAGCCAATCTTAGCCTTTCTGAAATATCTTCACTATCAAGCATCAGGACAATATCATCCCAGCTTGTTGATAGGTTAGATTCAGCAAGTATCTCAGCTGCTGCTGCAGCTAAATCTTTTATATTCTTAACTGGGTCTAAATCTTCAACAGCCTCTTGAAGTAAGTTATGCGGAATATTTAGAGAAGGTTCTTTAGGGGGCATAATATTTCTTCTTTTATCTTAACGATTGTTGTTTAATTATTAAATAAATTTTTTATGTATATTGGTTTAAAGATATTATTAACTGCACTCATCGTGGTTGTTGTCTCTGAAATATCCAGAAGATCAACAATCATTGCTGGAATCGTTGCTTCTATTCCATTGACGTCCTTGCTTGCAATAATCTGGATATATTTTGAAACCCAAGACCTAGAAAATATTAAGAACCTTTCGGGTAACATATTAATGATGATACCGCCTTCTCTTACATTCTTTATTTGCTTACCATTATTCATTAATATGAAAATTGAGTTTTATGTTTCTGTTATATTTTCAATTGCTGTTACAGCAATTGTCTATTGGTTATATTTCTATATATTGGGAATATTAGGAATTAACCTGAATTAAAGAGGAGGGTATCGTGAAGTTATTTATGGTGCATGTTGGGTATTATGATAAATCCATAGGAGAAGGTCTATATGAGACTCATTTAAACTATTTTGTTGCTGCTGAGGACGCAAAAGATGCAAAGAATAAAGCCCATCAATTGTCTGAATTCCGAGAAAGGTCCATGCATATTGATGGAATGAAAGAAATCTCAAGCGTTGATGGTTATAAAGTCACCTTAGAAAAAGATGTAGAATCTGAATCCGGACAGGTCATATCTTACGACGACACTAAGAATTTATAAAATGACAGATACATTATTTAAAAAAATTATCGATAGAGAGATACCTGCAGATATTGTTTATGAAGATGATAATTGCTTGGCCTTTAAAGATATCAACCCAGTAGCTCCAATACATATATTAATTATTCCTAAGAAACAAATAGAAAAAGTAGCAGATGCAGAAATAGGAGATAAAGAACTTTTGGGCCACCTTATGCTGGTTGCTGGAAATGTTGCTAGGGACCTTGGTGTAGAAGATGCTTTTAGACTTGTAGTTAATAATGGTTCAGGAGCTCAACAAACTGTTTTTCATTTACACATTCATCTTATTGCAGGAAGAGAGTTTAATTGGCCTCCGGGTTAAGTTGATTTCAGTGCTTCAATAGATTTGTGGGATCTTTCTATCTTATTATGAATTGTTTCTGTTAATTGAAAATTATTTCCCACCAGTTCGAGTGCCATTCTAAGATGTTTTATAGAGGTTTCGTATGACCCAGTTAAATAGAAGTACTCTGCTCTTGATAGATGTAATCCAATTATATTTTTATCAAGGCCTTGAACTTCTGCTAACCAATACCAAGTTTGAGGATCATTCGGTCTTTTTAAAGTTAAAATTCTCAAAACTTCTTCACCTTTCTCATAATCTCCCTTATTCATAAGAATTCGGTTATAAAGCATTGAGATAGGGTAGTTATTAGGATTTAGCTGTAACAAAGAAATTGCAAGAGCTTCCGCTTCAAAATAGTTTGCAGCAGCTATATGAACTTCTAATATCCCTATTTGAATGAGTAAATTTTCTTTATCTTTATTTAAGGCTTTCCTCATAAATTGCAGAGCATCTTCATGATCGTTATTTTTAGAATGCGCTAAAGCAAGCCCATACTCAGCAATCATGCTTTCTCTATCAGATTTAGCTCTTCTCAGGTTTTGATCAAACTGTCGAATGGCTTGTCGAGGAAGCTGAGCGAAATGTACCACCGATCTAGCTTTCACTAATTCATACTCTATAGCATTTCTGTAATTAGAACCTTCAAATTCTCTTGCCCTTGATTGAGCATCACTTATTCTTTTTTTAGTTAATGGATGAGATCTTAAGAATTCAAGCTCATTTGAACCAGAAAGCCTACTTAAGGATTGTAATTTTTCAAACATATAAGACATGCTATAGGGATCAAAACCAGCTGAAATAAGATTTTTGAATCCAATTCTGTCGGCTTCTTGTTCATCTCCTCTGCTGAAAGATAGCGATTGTTGGGTTATAGCTTGTTGTCCGGCAAGAATAGCATTCGGGTTACTGGTAGCACCAGCAAGGGCTACGCTTGCAAGAATCATCAAAGAGTTAGCTAGACTCCTATCTTTTTGTCTTTGCATCCTTCTAGCAAAATGTCTTTGACTTAGGTGAGCTAATTCATGGGATAAAACTGAAGCCAATTCTCCTTCTGTATTTGAATGGAATATTAGACCAGCATTTATTCCTATGATCCCTCCTGGTGCAGCAAAAGCATTTATAGATTTTTCATCTATTAGAGCTATTTCAAGACGCCTATCTCTAAGCTCACTATATTCAGATAACCTATACACCAAGTGTTCTGCATAATCTTGTGTAACTGGATCCGCGTACTCTGGGATACTTCTTCTAAGTTGAGCCATATATAGTCTGCCTAAGCTATATTCTGAGGCTATAGAAATAGCAGAAGAAGAAGCATCTCCCAGAACAGGTAATTTTTCTTCTTCTGAGTTAAGTTCTAATGGAATTAAAACAGCAAAAAAGAAACTGAAAATAGATATATTGATTCGACTCATACTCTTTTCTTATATAATATCAAACTACTGTAATTTATATGAATTGTTTAGACTTTTAGGAGTTTAGTGAGTTCCTTAAAAAAGAATAATAAATGAGTGATTTTTTTAACAAATTTTTTGAAAGATTCTTTTCAAATGAAGAATCTGTTTATTTTGCTATTTTATTAGTAAGTTCGTTTGTTTTTATTCTTTTATTCGGTAATGTTCTTCTTCCAGTATTCATCAGTTTAGTTATAGCTTTCCTTTTAAATGGCCTGATGGTGACTTTAATTTCGTTTAATTTCTCTAGAAGAATATCCATTTCAATAACATTGTTAATCTTTTTTAGTTTTTATATGAGTTTATTTACTGCCCTCCCTTCATTAGGAGCCCAAATAAATAATCTTTTGCAAAATCTACCTACTATCGTAGCTTCATTTCAAGAGACGTTATCAAACATGAATAATTTCTCCGAAGCAGACGTTGAATTAATTTTTTCTAATCTGAGCTCCCAAATTAGTAATCTTTTATCATCAGCTCTTGGTCAACTTGCTGGAACAGTTAGTCTTATGTTCAATGCTATTTTATATGCAATTATGATTCCCTTGATGGTGTTTTTCTTTTTAAAAGATAAGGAAGAACTTCTGCCTCTTGCTTCAGTAGTTTTACCTAAAGACAATGATTTTATGAGAACTGTATTTACTGAGATGAACGGCCAATTATATAATTATGTAACAGGCAAATTTATAGAGATGCTTATAGTGGCTACAGCGTCTTATATTGTATTTGCATCATTAGGCCTTCCTTACGCTGTTTTAATTGCTATTTTAGTGGGATTATCGGTAATTATTCCTATTTTTGGTGCAATTCTCGTAACTATACCGGTTGTTCTAATAGGACTATATGAATGGGGCTTAACAGAAAATTTCTATTGGCTTTTAGGTCTTTATTTAGTCATACAGATGCTGGATGGGAACGTGCTAGTACCTTTGTTATTTTCAAACAGAAACAACCTTCATCCAGTAGTTATTATTATTGCGGTCTTATTCTTTGGAGGTATATGGGGATTCTGGGGACTTTTCTTTGCAATACCTCTAGCTACTTTTATAAAGGCGATTATGAATTCTTGGCCTGAACCATTAAAAGATTAAAATCATAGTTCTTTTGCCGCTTCAAGAACCTCTTTTGCGTGACCAGTCACTTTAACTTTTCTCCATTCTTGGACTAGCTTCCCCATAGAGTCTATTAGGAAAGTACTTCTCTCTATTCCCATATATTTTTTTCCGTACATACTTTTTTCTTTAATAACATCGTACTGTTTACATATTTTCTCATCTGGGTCAGAGATTAACTCGAAGTTAAATTTTTCCTTAGCTTTGAAATTCTCATGAGATTTTATCGACTCTCTAGATAAACCAAAGATTACAGTATTGGCTTTTGTAAATTGACCTTTTAGATCTCTAAAATCTTGTCCCTCTGTGGTACAGCCAGGAGTACTATCTTTCGGATAAAAGTATAAAACCACATTTTGACCTTTAAGTTCTGCTAGATTTACTTCTTTATTGCTAGTACAAGGCCCTTTAAAGGCGGGTGCTTTGTTATTTATTTTTGGTTTTGGCATGTATCCTCCTATACAATCAATTTATAATACAAAATAAGTTTATCATCAGATAAAGAATTATTTAATGTTCAATTTACGAGGATCAATTGTTGCTTTAGTTACTCCGATGGATGAGAGTGGGGCAATTGATTGGCAGGCCTTTAAGGACCTGATCGAATGGCATATCAATTCTGGTAGCTCAGGACTCGTCATTGTTGGTACTACAGGAGAATCAGCTACTCTAGATGTATCTGAGCATGTCCAAGTAATAGAAAATTCTGTAAAGACCGCAGACGGAAGAATCAAAATTATTGCTGGTACTGGAGCCAATTCAACTAAAGAAGCTGTCTATTTAACTAATTCAGCAAAGTCCGCAGGAGCGGATGCAGCTCTTCTAGTTACTCCTTACTACAATAGACCTTCTCAAGAAGGCCTATACAGACACTATTCCCATGTTGCAGATGAAGTGAACTTACCTCAGATTCTTTATAATGTTCCTTCGAGGACAGGGTGTGATTTACTTACTGAAACGGTTATGAAATTGGCCCCTCATGATAACGTTGTAGGATTAAAAGATGCAACGGGGGACCTAAGAAGATTAGAAGAAACTCTATTTGAATTAACGAAATTAAAAGTAAATAATTTTATCCTTTATTCGGGGGATGATCCTAGTGCAACAAGATTTATGCTAAAAGGAGGATCGGGAACCATATCAGTTACAGCCAATGTTGTTCCGTCACTTATTGCAGAAATATGCAATCAGGCTCTATCTGGAGATAACAAGATAGCAACTAAGCTAGACTTAGAACTTGAAGAGCTTAATGAGATTTTATTCATTGAATCCAACCCTATTCCTGTAAAATGGATTCTTAATAGGTTAGGCAGAATTCCAGGAGGTTTAAGGTTGCCGTTGGTAGAATTGAATAATAAATTTCATGAGAAAACTGAACTAATATTAAAAAAATTAAGTCTATTGAATTAAAGATGACCATTATTAAAACATTACTAACAACCTTAGTGTTGATGCTCCTTACATCTTGCAGCTATTTCTTAACAGATCACAAGAATGATTATTTAAAGGAAAAGCAAACTAAATCTATTGTTTTGCCCGAAGACCAATCTTCAAGACCGATAGTGGATTATTTCCCTATAAATACTGAAAATAATGAACAAATAGGCTCAGGATATGAAATACCTATGCCCCAACAAGTTTTTTCTTCAGGTACGTCCAATGAAGTAAGAATGCATAAATTAGGTGAATTGAGGTGGGTTTATGTAGAGACCTTGCCTAGTAGCGCTTGGCCTGTAATGAAAGATTTCTGGATTTCAAGTAGCTACGGTTTATCACTTAGCAATCCAAATACTGGAATTATAGAAAGTAAGACTATTGAGAGTTCAGGAAATAATTCTAAATTTATTATGAAAATTGAACATGGGATTAGGCAAGCCAGTTCAGAAGTTTTTGTATCTCATGTAGTACAACAAAATAGAGATTGGGTTAGAGTTTCAGGAGAAGATAATCTAGAAGCAAAAGTTTTAAGGCAAGTATTGGATTATTTTGCCTCTTCCCCATCTTCCGGAGGAACATCGTTAGTGGCATTAAATTTAAATTATGGTCAAAAGGCTGTACTTAAACAATCAGATGATAATAAAGATAGCTTTATTGAACTTAACTTAGAGTACGCTAGATCTTGGGCGGCAGTCGATAGGGCATTAAAGGAAGCGCTTATAACGGTTAACGATTTAGATAGAGATCAAGGTATATTCTTTGTAGAATTTTCTAAACAAGAAGAAGAAAAAGGTTTTGTTAGGAGATTATTTTCAGGTGAATCATTTAGCGGGAAATATCAAGTTATAATTAAAGAAGTGGATGAAAATACTTGTATGGTAACAATAGTTTCAGATGGGGAGGACTCGAAATTATATGAAAGGGATCTTCTTTCTGAAATTAATCAATCATTATCTTAAATAATTATGGAAAATATAGAAAAAGGAGAGTTAATAACAACTGGTAAAGCTAAGTCTTTATATTCTACTAACCAAGATGACTATCTGGTCATGCACTACAGGGATGACACTTCTGCTTTTGATGGAAAAAAAATTGAAAGCTTAGAAGGCAAGGGGACTATAAATAATAGATTTAATGCCTTTATCATGGAATATCTTGAAAAGAAGGGCATACCTACTCATTTCGAAGAACTTCTTTCTGAGACTGACAGTTTAGTCAAGAAACTTGAAATGGCACCTGTTGAGTGTGTGGTAAGAAATGTTGCAGCTGGAAGTATCTGTAAAAGATTGGGTCTTGAAGAAGGGATAAATTTAAGCCCTCCAACTTTTGAATTTTTCTATAAAGACGATGATTTGGGCGATCCTATGATCAATGAATATCATATAAACTCTTTTGGTTGGGCTACTTCAGAACAAGTTGAGCAGATGCAAGAGAAAACTTTTCAAGTTAACGATGCTTTAAAAAAGCTTTTTTCTGATGCAGGGATGATACTTGTTGATTACAAGCTAGAATTTGGATCCTTTAAAGGCGAGTTACTGCTTGGCGATGAATTCACTCCAGATGGTTGTAGGGTCTGGGACGTTGAAACTAGAGAGAAGCTAGATAAAGATAGATTTCGTCAAGGTCTCGGAGATGTTGTTGAATCCTACCAGGTCATGGCAAAACGCTTAGGTGTAATTTAAAAAGTTACTTTAAACTTAGATTTATTTCGGTTAGTTTTTCAGAACCTGGGCACAATTCTTCAGTTCCCATTGTATTCAAGGGAGTATCAGACACATTAAGTATTTCTTTAAGGTCTTTAGCTTCAGGATCAACATACAATAGTCCTGTAAGGACCTTGTTGTCTCTTTGGGATTCTTGGATATTTTTAATAGCAGTAATTTTATCTTTTGGGTCATAGTCTTCAGACAATTTCTCTAAAGACAACAAAGAGCCATCATGCAAAGGAACTTCTATTGAAGAGCCTTCATTGTAGTTTGTAGTGATCTCTTTACCCAAAGGAACAAAATCAGGTTTTGAAAGAGAATCATTATGTTCTCTAATGTAGTCATAGCTTTTTGTGGATGTATTGTGATTATTAAAGGTCACACAAGGAGAGATTATGTCAAGAAAGGAGAATCCTTTATGGGAAATAGCAGCTTTAAGTAAGGGGACCAATTGATCTCTATCTCCCGAGAAACTTCTAGCTACGAAGCTAGCACCTAACTGTATTGCCATTGAAGGCAGGTCTATGGATGGAAATAAGTTGTCATCACCATATTTACTCTTTGATTCAAGGTCGTTAGTTGCAGAAAATTGACCTTTAGTCAGGCCATAGGTTCCATTGTTTTCAACAATATAAGTCATATTCAGTTGTCTTCTAGCACAATGAATAAATTGACCTATGCCTATTGAAGCACTATCACCATCTCCTGATACACCTAGATAAAGAAGTTCATGATTAGCCATCGCTGCTCCCGTGGCTACTGATGGCATTCTTCCATGCACTGAATTGAAGCCATGCGATTGATTCAGAAAATAAGCAGGTGCTTTAGAAGAGCATCCAATGCCTGATAATTTTGCTACTTTGTAGGACTCTATGCTTAACTGGAAACAAGCCTCTACTATTGCAGAACTTATAGAATCATGTCCACAACCTGCACACAAAGTAGAAACAGCTCCTTCGTAATCTCTCCTAGTGAGACCTAATTCATTCTTCTCTAATAATGGATGATGGTTCTTTGGTTTTACTATATAAGTCATTTTTTTCTTTACGAAGCTGCCACAGAAGGGGTACCTGAAATGTGCGCATTTATTTTGTTTGTTATAAAAGAAGCAGTAATGGGTTGTCCATCAAAGCATAAAATTGAAACTAATTTATCAGGAATAATTCCTCCTTCTGCCATTAAAAGTGTTCTCATTTGTCCATCCCTATTTTGTTCTACTATGAATAAGAGATCATGCTCTTCTATAAATTCCCAAACCTCTAGATTAAAAGGGAAGGATCTAATTCTCATAGCATCTACGTCAACACTCTGGTTCTGTAGATTATCTAAGGCCTCTTGCATAGAACAGTCAGTGCTTCCAAAATAGATTACACCGATCGAGCTAGTATTTTCTTCTTGATTAAAAATAGGAGGTGGAACTGTAGAAGAAGCTGTTTGAAATTTTTTAGTTAATCTTGTAAGTATTTCAGCGTTTTTAACGCCATCTTCTGTGTACCTTGCGTATTCATCATGAGAAGTTCCTCTTGTGAAATATGCTCCTTTTTGAGGGTGAGTTCCTGGGTATGTTCTATAAGGAACACCATCTCCATCAATATCTAGATACCTACCAAATTCTTCTATTCCATCTAAATCTTTTTTAGATAAAACCTTTCCTCGATCGTATTCATTTAAATCATTCCAATCAAATTCTTTTGAAGACCAATCATTCATCCCCAAGTCTAAGTCTAAAAGAACTATCACAGGGGTCTGATATCTTTCTGCTAGATCAAAAGCCTCTACCGCAAAGTCAAAGCATTCTTTTGGATCCGAAGGAATTAGCATTATGTGTTTTGTATCTCCATGTGAAGCATAGGCAGAGCTAATAATGTCTGACTGTTGAGTTCTTGTTGGCATGCCTGTAGATGGACCGCCTCTTTGTACATTAAATAAGACTGCTGGAACTTCTGCAAAGTAGGCTAAGCCAATGAATTCACTCATCAATGACACTCCAGGTCCGCTAGTAGCCGTAAAAGCTCTGGCCCCATTCCAATTTGCTCCTATGGTCATTCCCATTGCGGCTAGCTCATCTTCTGCTTGTATAAAAGCATATTTATTTTTATCAGTCCCTATCTCAACTCTAAATTTTTCACTATATTTTTCAAAAGACTCCGCTAAAGAGGTTGATGGAGTAATAGGATACCAGGCGCAAACTGTTGCTCCACCATAAACACAACCTAAGCCAGCAGCATCATTGCCGCTTGTTAATATTAAGCCTTCTGTTTTATCAGACTTCTTAACTTTTATGTCACACAAATCCTTAAAGTTTTCTTCAGCATATTTATATCCTATTTCTAAAGCTTTTATGTTCGGTTCTATAAGTTTTTCCTTACCTTTAAATTGCTCTTCTATTAGAGAAATATAAATATCTTTGTCCATTTCAAGAATTGATGCTAGTAAACCAACGTATCCAAGGTTTTTAAATAACAACCTTTGCTTTGGGTTAGTAAATTCTTGGACGCATAACTTGGTAAGAGGAATTTCTAGAATATTTATGTCATCTCTTCCAAAGTCTCGCTTCCAAGAAGAATCATAAATTAAGTAGCCACCTTGCTTTAATTCAGTAACATCTTGCCCATAAGATTGAGGGTTCATAGCAACCGCTATATCAATTCCTTCTCTTCTTCCTAGGTAGCCTTTCTCGTTTACTCTTACCTCAAACCATGTAGGTAAACCTTGAATATTAGATGGAAATATATTTTTAGGACTTACAGGAATACCTGACCTAAAAACCCCTTTTGCAAACATCTGGTTAGCACTTGCCGACCCTGATCCATTTACGTTACCAAACTTTATAACAAAATCATTAATAGAAGATATCTTGCTCATGAGTAAACCTTTGCTTCTTCATAAAGAAAATTTTGCATATCCCATGCGCCTGTAGGACATCTCTCGGCACAAAGACCACAATGGAGGCAAACATCTTCGTCTTTAACCATAACTCTAGAAGTTTGTTTTAACTCTTCTGAGACTAATATTTCTTGATTTAAATTTATAGCAGGTATTCTAAGATTATTTCGTAGGCTCTCTTCAGAGTCGTTTCCAATGAAGTTAATGCAGTCAGTAGGGCATATATCAACACAAGCATCACACTCAATACATAAATCTTCAGCAAAGACGGTTTGCACATCGCAATTTAAACACCTTTGAGCTTCCTCTAATGCCATTTTTTCATCAAAACCTAGTTCAACTTCCATCTTAAGGTCTTTTAAAGAGTCTTTTTGGTCAGCATGAGGAACCAAAAATCTTGTTGCCTGAGAGATGTTATTATCATAAGACCATTCATGGACCCCCATTTTTTGACTTACCAGAGTGGTAGATGGCTCTGGTCTTTCATACAAGTCTTCATTTTTACAGAATTTGTCTATAGAAATAGCTGCCTGATGCCCATGCGCTGCAGCCCATATAATATTTTCTGGTCCCCATGCGGCATCACCTCCAAAGAAAACTTTTGGATTCGTTGATTGAAATGAAACTTTATCAACTATCGGCATATCCCATTCACCAAACTCTATCCCACAATCTCTTTCTATCCATTCAAATGCATTATCTTGACCTATAGCAACTAACACATCATCGCATTCAAAGATAACAGGGTCTTCTCCAGTTGGAACCAGAGACCTTTTTCCATTTTCGTCAAATACAGCTTCTACTTTTTCAAACTCCATTCCTGCTAGCTTCTCATCTCTAATAATAAATTTCTTTGGAACATGATTGTCGTGTATGGGTATACCTTCACCCATGGCATCTTCAATTTCCCATTCAGAAGCCTTCATCTGGTCAAAAGGGCTTCTAACAGTAACCTTTACCTCTTCAGCACCAAGTCTTATAGATGTTCTGCAGCAATCCATAGCAGTGTTACCTCCACCTAATACAATCACTTTTTTCCCAACTGATTTTGTATGTTCAAACGCAATACTTGTAAGCCAATCTATGCCGATATGAATATTCTTTTCCGCTTCTTCTCTTCCCTCAATTTTTATATCTCTTCCTTTTGGTGCACCTGTTCCAACAAAAATAGCATCGAAGTCTTCTTCTAAAAGCTTTGTCATACTGGTAATTTCAGAGTTAAATACTGTTTTAATACCTAAATTTAAAACTTGGTTTACTTCTTCATCTAATACTTCTTCAGGTAACCTAAAAGACGGAATATTTGTTCTCATCAAGCCTCCAGCCTTTCCATCTCTTTCAAAGAGAGTGCATTCATATCCCATCATTACTAAATCTCTTGCTACGGTTAAAGATGCTGGCCCCCCTCCAATAAGTGCAATTTTTTTCTCATTACTTGTTTCGGGTTTAGGTATAAGGTTTGCTATATCGTCTTTATAGTCATAGGTAACTCTTTTTAGTCTACAGATAGCTACAGCTTTTTCATGAGTTCTTGTCCTTCTACAAGCGGGTTCACAAGGACGATCACAAGTTCTACCTAAAATTCCTGGAAAGACATTTGATTCCCAATTGAGCATGTATGCTTCGTTATAGTTCCCTTGGGCTATTTGTCTAATATATTCAGGTACAGGAGTATGGGCAGGGCACGCATGTTGGCAATCAACTACTTTGTGATAATACTGAGGGTCTGATGTATCTGTAGGAGGTACATATTCTTCAACTTCAGGAATAATACCTAGGTCTTCTTCTAGACCTTTTGCTCTCTCTATCTTTTTTCTTAGCTGATCTACAACTTCCCATCTAAAGTCTTGGGCAGTTTTCAAGTCATGAGTTTTTAAAGATCTTCTAAGGTCGTAACCTAATTGTTCTCTTAAAGCTTCAGGTACAGCTAACTTAACCCACCAAGTGTTGTACCTTTTAAAAAGGTACCTAGTGTCCATATTGCTCATAATTTTGGTACTATATCCATATCCCCAATTTGTATATGGTACATAAAAAAACCTTATTTGCTAGTATTATTAAGAAAAATATAAATATATTTATATTTTTTTATAACAAAAAAGGTACATGTACCTATTCATTCAAACTATATATTTAGTATTCTTGACAAATTTAGTCAGGAATATATAATTTACTTAATGAATCTAACCACTAAAGGAAAATACGCAGTTACTGCTGCCTTAGACCTTGCTATAAATGAAAAAGATACTTCATTTTTAAAAATAGCTGATGTAGCTAAAAGGCAGTCTATACCACCTTCCTACCTTGAGCAGATTTTTAATCACTTAAGAAAGGCTGATATTTTAACAGCTTCTAGAGGACCCAAGGGCGGTTTTAAACTGTCCAGGCCTAGCGAAGATATTATGGTAGGAGAAATTATAACTGCTGTTGAAAGAAGAATGGATGCGACACAGTGCTCAGGAGAAGGAACCTGTAATGCAGGTTCTATATGTGTGGCACATAACTTGTGGACTGAATTAAATGAAAGTATAAATAGTTTTTTAATGGAAAAATCGCTTAAAGATGTTTTGAATTCAAGAAGAGAAAATCCAAAAGAAAAAGATGATTTTTTAATAGCTACTGGTTAAACGAATATGAAATTACCAATTTACTTAGATTACGCTTCAACTACTCCAGCAGATCCGAGAGTAGTAGAAAAGATGAAAGACTGTTTATCTATGGAAGGGAACTTTGGTAATCCAGCATCTAGATCTCATGCTTTTGGGTGGAAAGCTGAAGAGGCTACGGAACAAGCAAGACAATATGTAGCTGATTTAGTTAATTGTGATCCAAGAGAAATTGTTTGGACTTCAGGAGCTACAGAATCTGATAATCTTGCTATAAAAGGTTCTGCAAGATTTAATAAGTCTAAAGGTAATCACATCATTACTTCTAAAATAGAGCATAAGGCAGTATTAGATAGCTGTAGGCAGCTAGAAACTGAAGGCTTCGAAGTAACTTATTTAGACCCGAACAATAAAGGCATAATAACCCCTAATATGGTTTCAAATGCTATAACAGGTGAAACTATTTTAGTTTCTTTAATGCACCTAAATAATGAAATAGGAGTTATCTGCGATATAGAATCAATTGGAAATATAACTAGAGAAAAGGGTATTATTTTTCATGTGGATGCTGCTCAAAGTACCGGAAAACTTCCCATAGATCTAACTTCTTTAAATGTGGACTTAATGTCTTTTTCAGCCCACAAAACTTATGGCCCTAAAGGAATAGGGGCGCTTTATGCAGGTAGAAAACCTAGAGTTAGGTTGAAAGCCCAAATACATGGAGGAGGGCATGAAAGAGGCATGAGGTCTGGAACTTTGGCTACTCACCAGATAGTTGGAATGGGCGAAGCTTTTAGAATTGCTAAAACTGATATGGAGTCTGATAAACAAAGGATTCAATCTTTAAGGGACAGGTTATGGGATGGCTTAAAAGACATGGAAGAAGTTTATTTAAATGGAGACGAAGAGTTAAGAGCGGCCGGTTTTTTAAATGTGAGTTTCAACTATGTTGAAGGAGAATCTTTAATAATGGCATTAAAGGATATAGCGGTCTCTTCAGGATCAGCTTGCACCTCTGCTAGTTTAGAGCCTTCTTATGTTTTGAGAGCTTTGGGCCTAAAAGATGAGTTAGCTCATAGCTCTATAAGGTTTGGAATTGGTCGTTTCACAAATGAAGAAGAAGTAAAATATACCATCAAGTTAGTTAGGGATTCTGTTGAGAAATTAAGGAAACTTTCTCCTTTATGGGACATGTATAAGGATGGCGTGGATTTAGATTCAGTAGAATGGATGGCAACATAGCATAATTTATAAGAGGGAAATATGGCGTATAGTAAAAAAGTAATTGATAAATTTGAAAACACCTTAAATGAGCCTGAAAAAAATAGCGTCGGAAGGTGGGACCCTTCTGATTCTGATATTGGTACAGGCATGGTAGGCGCACCTGCGTGTGGTGATGTAATGAGGTTACAAATAAAATGCGAACCTATGAATAACAATCACGTCATAAGCGATGTTAAGTTTAAAACTTATGGATGTGGCTCAGCAATTGCCTCCTCTAGTGAACTTGTAGATATGCTTATAGGCAAGACCCTTGAGGAAGCTAGAGAAATTAAAAATAAAGATATTGCTAAAGCTTTAGATTTACCACCTATCAAGATTCATTGCTCAGTTCTAGCTGAAGATAGTATTCATAAAGCGATAGAGGATTACGAATCCAAGTTATAAAATAATGAGTAATTCTTCTGCAGTATCCTTTGACCCTAATAGCTTTACGCTTTCTGACCCAGCTGTAATACATTTGTCTAAAAGTCTTAGTAATAAAGACTCTTTAGGAATAAGGTTTTCTGTGCTTGAAGCTTCGGGCTGCTCTGGTTATACCTATGAACTGGATTATGTTAACGAGAAAGGTCCTGATGACTTCATTTTTACATTTGAAGATGTTTCAGTATATATAGATAAAGACTCTTTTAAGTTTCTTAAAGGAACGAAGATCGATTTCTCCGTAGATGGAGCTAATCAAGGGCTAAAATTCTTAAACCCTAACGTAAAGGCAGTTTGTGGCTGCGGTGAGAGTTTCGAAGTAGACATATAGCCTTACCCCAAATGACTGTAATCAAACTAAAGCCTCATAAGGAGCTTTGTCCGGATGGAGCAGTTCTAGAAGCGAACCCAGGTCAAACCTTAGCTGAGGTTCTTTTAGAAAATGATGTAAAGATAGAACACGCTTGTGAATTATCTTGCGCTTGTACAACCTGCCATGTGATTGTTAGAAAAGGTTTCAATTCACTAGATTATGCAAGTGAAGAAGAGGAAGACATGCTTGATAAGGCATGGGGTTTAGAGTCAGAATCTAGGCTTAGTTGTCAAGTTGTAGTAGAAAGTGAAGAGTTAGAGATAGAACTACCAAAATATACTATTAATATGGTTTCGGAGGAACATTAATATGCTTTGGACGGATGTAAATGAAATAGCAATAGAGTTATATGAAAAGCATCCAGATGTTAACCCTCGATACATTCTATTTACTGACCTGCATAACTTAGTCTTGAGTTTAGAGGGTTTTAATGATGACCCCGCTAAGAGTAATGAAAGAATTTTAGAATCCATTCAAATGAATTGGATTGAAGAGATAGACTAACTATTGCACATTTTTATACGTATAATGCGCATTTTTTAAAAACAAGGAAAACTATGGCTTTAGAACAGACACTTTCAATCATTAAACCAGATGCAATCTATAAGGGCTTTGCTGAAAAGATCTGTGAAAGGCTTGAAGATGCAGGTTTAAAAATTCTTTCTAAGAAATCATTACATTTAACTGAAGAAGAAGCTGAGGGTTTTTATATAGAGCATAAAGGAAAGCCTTTTTTCCCAGACCTAATAACCTTTATGACTTCTGGACCTATTCAAGTCCAGATTCTTGAAGGCGATAACGCAATTTCTAACTACAGAGAAGTTATGGGAAACACAGACCCTAAAGAAGCTGATCCAGGAACCTTAAGAGCAGACTTTGCTGATTCAATTGATGCAAATGCCGTACATGGCTCTGACTCTGAGCAGTCTGCTGAAAGAGAAATTCAATATTTCTTTTCTGATTGAATTTAGATTTAAAGATTTCTTTCTTCTAGTTAACATTAAAGAATTAATTTTAATGGTAAAATAATTGATATAGAGGGTTTATCTAGTAGATAAACTTCATTTATCAATTGCCATTAGAAGATATTGTGAACTTCCAAAACCAAATAAATAGGAGAAAATCTCGACAAATTATGGTTGGCAATGTGGCCGTAGGAGGTGATGCCCCTATTTCAGTGCAAAGCATGACTAATACTTTGACTACTGATGTAAAGGCAACTTTAAATCAAATTAAGCAATTACAAGATAGCGGGGCGGATATTGTAAGAGTTTCTGTACCTGATCAAGAGTCGGCTGATGCATTTAAAAAAATCAAAAAAAGTACAAGTCTGCCTTTGGTTGCTGATATACATTTTGACTACATGATGGCCCTAGAAGCCATTAAAGGTAAGGCTGATTGTATAAGAATTAATCCAGGGAATATTGGTAAAGAAGAAAAAATAAAAGAAGTTATTTCGGCTGCGAAAGATAATAGTGTCCCCATAAGAGTAGGCGTTAATGCTGGATCTTTAGAAAGAAAACTACAAATTAAGTATGGCGAACCCACACCTGATGCGCTTGTTGAATCAGCTTTAAATCATATAGATATTCTAAAAAAATTAGATTTTGAAGATTTTAAATTAAGTATCAAAGCTTCAGATGTATTCATGACTATAGAAAGTTATAGAAAAATATCAAAGCTTATTGATCAACCACTTCATTTAGGGATTACTGAAGCAGGCGGGTATAGATCTGGAACTGTTAAGTCTTCTGTGGGGCTAGGGTCTCTTCTTTTAGAAGGTATTGGCGACACAATAAGGATTTCTCTAGCTTCAGACCCAGTCGATGAGGTAAAA
>Ga0206684_1000228_pt1 | contig 22328 bp, 17 predicted proteins | sample M210012015metaG_FD_155467 | JGI IMG/M metagenome (GOLD analysis project Ga0206684, IMG submission 155467) | Ammonia-oxidizing marine archaeal communities from Monterey Bay, California, United States - M2 100m 12015 | ecosystem: Environmental > Aquatic > Marine > Intertidal zone | place: USA...
ATTGAAGACAATCATACCGATGATACAGAGAAATATACCGAAGCTAACAATCTTTGCATGTGGAATCCGCTCACCCAACAACAACACCATCACAAGCAATAGGAATATCACCAAGGGCACAATGGCTCTGATACCTCCAACAATTTCGACTCCTGGAGATGACTCATACCAGGGTATTTGACCCAAACCCGTCGTTGTCATCGTTGCGGCTGTTATAATCTCGTCAGGTGAATAAGACAGTGAAAGCGTCAGCGCAAGGATCATTACGGCGACAATGGGAAACAGGGATGCCAACGTAACGATACCAAACCCTGACATAGCATCACTACCTCGACCTGCTGCTCGCGCAATACCGATGCCGAGCGACAATACCAGTGGTACAGTGACTGGACCGGTTGTCACTGCACCGCAATCAAAGGCCAACCCAAGCACCTTCGATAGTTCAGGATCGAGCGCCATGTATATAGCAATAAGTAACACAGGTACCAGCGTCAGGTAGATTAACGGCTTTAGACTCCAGCCGTAGATAAATCGAATCGTTCCCAACGCTGCTGCTAGTCCGACACCCACACCAACGCTCAACACGAGTGAACCCGACCACTGCGTCAGTAAAAAGTACAGGTAAGGTGCCTGATGCACGTTGACTAAAGACCCTGCGGTTTGCAGAGCGCCGATTGCTGGCTCGGCGAAGGTAACGCCAATACCCAACAGAAATACCACCACGACGACGGTCAATAATTTTGCTCTTGCCGGCAAGGAAGTACCCAGCGCTTCTCCGAATGGCATCAAGCCCACCTTCAGCCCTTCCATAAATAACATCAAGCCGACTATGACGGCGATCAGCCCTGCTGTAATAACGCTGGAATCCGCAATCGATTGGCGAAGAATGAACAACTGGAACAATACCAGATAGATCGCTAAGGGGGTTACAGCGCGAAATTGATCATTGAATCTAACGGAAAGATAAGGTTTCAACAGCCTGTAGATATCACCACTACCCGCCGCAATAGAGGCAGGCCTATACGGTTTTTCATCGCCCTGCGCATCATATTCAATGGGGGGCACCATTTCGTTGTAACTAAGCTTATCGAGATGGATATCGAGTTCACGGGTATATCTACCAAAAGAAATTTTGCCGTCAATAGCCATGGTTAGCCGCCATAATTTTAGCCAGCATCAGGTAAGTTGAGTCAATGCCACTCTTTGTTAACTACGTTTTGGTAAGTGTCGTGACTAATGTCAGAACGTTCTTTCTTATTTTTATTCTTATTCAGCCCAGACATAGAACTGCGGACCTCGATTCAATGACCAGGAATGAAATGCCCCTACTCGGGACCTTTACATTGCTATATTTATTTGGAAACCGCAACAACAACAGGACAACAGATGACGCTTTCGTTCCGCGGTTCTGAATTCGATTGTACCGCGTAAACGTTAAGATGCATCAATACCCCCGCCCAATACCTTAACGGCGCTTGCAATGCCCTGCTTGAATAAGCTAATTACCGCTTCTCGACAAACGACAAACGCTCTCAAATAGTTTAGTTGTTAAGTTTTTCCACAAAAGCATTTTCGCTGACAATTACCTGCGAGGGCAATCTAGGCCGAGAACGCGTCTGGTAATGTCACGATGAAGGCGCGCTAACATCGTCTGAACCAGTGCCGTTAGACTGCGGCGGTACCCGGCCCTTCAGGCGCTCACACCAAATCATAGTATTGGTATTTCCCGAATACGGACCGGTAGTCGCTCGACAACTGAGACTGATTATCTTCCCTCTCTCAGAACCTGTCAGACTGATATCATTCTCATTCATGCTTTAAAATGGCTGGTAGCCGCCGAATGGCTACGTCATATAAGTTGAGATAGGTTATTGAGAAAGTTTAAGTTTTGTCCCATGTGCGCTGCACCCTTAATCGAGCGACGAGTTGACCGCCACGAATGCTCCGCCGAGTGCGGGTTCGTGAACTATGATAATCCAACGCCGGTGGCGGCTGTAGTGGTCGAATACGAAGGAAACATTGTGCTCGCTCACAACCGATCTTGGCGAAACACGTTTTACGGATTGATTACCGGTTTTGTCGATCATTGCGAAGATCCGGCCGAATGCGCTGTTCGCGAAGTTAAAGAAGAACTCGATTTAGATGCATCAGCGCCGACATTGATCGGAGTTTACCCATTTGAGCGGATGAACCAAGTCATCATCGGCTACCATCTTACAGCGACAGGAACCATTACGCTGAACGAAGAACTGGACCGCTTTAAACTGGTTACACCAAAGGAGTGTCTGGTGTGGCCTTCTGGAACGGGATATGCCCTGCGCGACTGGCTGTTACGACTAGGCTTTGAACCACAGACAATCGAGTTGACCTGAGCAGGATTATGCCGAAGCGGCGCACCGCAAAGTCAGCACCAATCAAAGATAAGGAACCTTAACCCACCGGCCCTAACATCATGATGATCCGAGAAATTCTGCACCAACTGACTTATCCAATGATTCTGACCTTGATGCTCATCACGGGTTGCCAGGTCATCGAACCGTTGCCCGAGGCCGTGCCCCGAAGCATTGAAACCATTGCCGATGATTACGTCGAGGCATTGCTCAAGCGCTATCCCAGCATTGCGACTTCTTATGGTTTGCAAGGCAGACGGCATAACCGGCTTTTCGATAATTCGCTCCCGGCCCTTTCACGCTGGCAGGCCATAGAAAATGGCTTTTTAAAAGAACTACTTGGGCACGATGCAATGTTTACCGTCGGCAGCCGGGACTGGGTCACTTATGGGTTTCTCATCGAGACGCTCAGCGCGAGTCAAGCGACGCGAACCTGTCGAAAAGAACTTTGGGAAACCAGCACCACCACAGCTTGGCACACGGGCTTACCGTTCATTTTTGATGTACAACCGCTCGCAACGAAAGCAGACCGGGACGATGCACTCTCACGGCTGGGTGCCGTTGCCGGCTACATCGATACGGAAATTAATAACCTGACACTGGGTCTGTCGAAAGGTTATTCCTCCCCCCAACTCACCGTCGTTGACGTCCCCGAGCAGGTTCGAACGCTACTTAACCCGGACAACCCCTTCCTGAACATGGGTCGACGATCGGGTGACACTGGGTTCGAGGCCTCTGTTAAAACCATCTATGAACAATCTATTCAACCCGCGCTCCGTCGATTCATCGATTACATCGAAACCCAGTACCTGCCGAATGCCCGAACTGAAATCGCGATCAGCAACAATCCTGACGGCGCGCAATGCTATACCGCTTTGATTCGAGCGTTCTCCACCTTACCGGCAACGTCTTCCGAAATTCACGCTGTTGGACTTGTGCAAATGGCCCGCATTCGAGCAGAAATGCGCACTGTGATCGACACCCACTTCAACAGTGAAACCACCGAAACCTTTCTGCGACGCATCAATCAGGATCCAAACTTCACCTTTGTGAACGAACAAGCGGTACTCGAATTTTCAATACAGGCGCTGGCCCAGGCTCGCCCTAGAATGAATGAAGTCTTTGATCTACTGCCAAAAGCCTCGGTATTGATCAAACCTTATCCCGACTTTGCGGCCAGCGGCAGCGGGGAATATCATTCCTCATCGGAGGATGGCACACGACCGGGAATCTATTACATTGCAGTGAGCGAACCCAACTTACGCACCCAGGCAACCCAACAATCCACGCTCTATCATGAAACCTATCCGGGCCATCATCTCCAGGGGGCGCTCGCGCTCGAATTGGGCGATACGGTTCACCCTATCGCGCGCTATCTAGGAAATTCAGGCTATAGCGAAGGCTGGGCGCTCTATTCCGAAAGACTTGCAGACGAACTCAATCTTTACTCCCGGCCGCTAGACCGAATGGGCTTATTGTCCGACCAGGGCGCTAGAGCCGCCCGGATGGTCATCGATACCGGCATTCACACCCTCGGTTGGAGCCGAACCCAGGCTGTCGACTACATGCTCGATAACTGCGGTTGGTCTCGACTCGACATTGAAAACGAAATCAATCGCTACATTTCCTGGCCCGGCCAGGCCAACGCATACATGTTGGGTATGCTCGAACTCAATCGCTTACGCGCATTGGCTGAAGATCAACTGGGCCCACAATTTGACCTGAAGACCTTTCACCGGCGAGTTCTGGAAAATGGCAGCGTAACCTTGCCCATGGTGGAAGCCGCGATTTTAGATTGGATAAAATCCACACCAATCAAGGCGCCCCGCTAACACCCTCCCTGATTGAAGCACCCGTCTCCTTACGATGAGTCCGATACCCAAGGGCAAGGGTGCATGAGTCGCGTGTGATCAACCACAAGGGCGAGATCAGCCTGCTAGTAAAGCGTTGTAGCTTCATGTTCCCGGAGCCCTTCGTCCAGTTCACCTACGGCGATACTGAGTTTGCCGTGAGCCACCAGCGCTTCGCCATAGGTCGGAAGGCCATCGACCGGGCCCCACTGCTCTGGCGACCAAAGATTGGATCGCACCACGGCCTTTCCGCAGTGAAACATCGCCTCTTCAACGTGCACAATAATCGCAAGGCTCGGCGTTTTACCTCTGACCGTCATGGTCTCTAACAGTGACGGGTCGCGCGTCAGACTCGCGCCGCCACTAACCCGAACCACTTCTCGACGGTTTGGCACCATAAACAGCAAACCGGCACGTGGGTTATCTAAAATATTTTGAAAGGTATCTGCACGATTATTGCCCGGTCGATCGGGTATGGCGATGGTGTTTTTATCCAACACCTGCCAGGCGCCCAGCGGATCCCCTTTGGGCGCCACGTCGATTTGGCCCGACTGACTGTAGGTCGACAGGATCAAAAAGGGCGACCGCTCTATCCATGCTCGACAATGGTCATCGATGTGATCAATGCACTTCGTGTCCTGGGTGTATTTGACCTCTCCGATTAGGTCCCTGATTTCAGAGATTGACGTGATGCGATCTAACATTTTTTTAACCTCTAATTTATGTATATAGGTACAAGATATCTAAAGAGCTAACGCCCCAATAAGAGGCTAAAAAATATTCGCCAAAATATCGAGGGACGAAACAGAAAACTGCTTTTAGTCCCGCTTGGAGGTACTTGAAAAAACTCCGCGCAAGACCAAAATCGAGATTGGCTCACCAGTTCCCATCACATTCCAGAAATGATAGCTTAGCGCTAGTCTACCGAACAAACAGGTGCGCTTTTGACGCCACGGTTACGTCTACCATAGACGAAAAGTGTAACGAAGAGGAGATGTTAATGTCGCAATTGAAGTCATCAGCAACTGCAAGTGAGCAATTCACCACCCCTCTTCTTGCGGCCACCAACGACCCAGCCTTGAAGAGAATCCTTGAGCGTATCGATACACTGGGTTTAACCAGCAATCTATTAGAACTCCAGCTACAGGGTTATACGATTGTAAAATCTGTACTTTCTCAAGATCGAATCGATAGGGCAAAAGCGGCGATTCTCCGTCGCGTTGAAAGCACCGTGCATCAATCGATTGATCCTGACACTGCTACCAATGATGACTTCAACGGGATGAGCTATCAGCATTATCTTCTTTTCGATGATTTGGTTTTCCCGGAAATCTTGCTTGAACCCAAACCTCTGGCATTGATTAACTATTTATTGGGAGAAAGCTGTGTTCTTTCGTCAATGGGGAGTCATTTTCGAGGACCAGGCGGCATGCCGTTAGGGGTCCACGCCGATGGACAAACTGATGGCTTCCTTACCGATGCCGCGTCAATCGCCAACTGCAATTATGCACTGACGCCTTACAGCCAGGAAGAAGGCGCCTTAGTGATATTTCCCGGCAGCCATCTTAAAAAACGCCAACCAACGCTGCATGAAAATTGGAAAACTCACGACGAGACACTGGCTGACATTATGGGCAAGAAGCTAAGCCCATTAGAACTTGATGAAGTGAACTGGAAGCTCCCTCGCGGTGCTGTAACGATAGAAATCGAACCGGGAGATGCTGTCATCTGGCACGGTAATACATGGCATGGAGGTTGGCGTCGAGATGTACCGGGCACACGCATTAACCTTGCCGCCTATTTTTGCCGACCATTTATGTCGACCCAAGAGCGACGCGGCGATGATAGACACCCGGAAGTTTTCGCACGCTACGCCGATGATCCAAGGTTCGCAACACTATTGGGCGAGAAAACCTTCAATGGATGGCGAGAAGAGGGACCGGACTTCACTGGCCAAAAAACAAGCCCCCAAGGACTTTACGATTGATCTTTAGATTGAGTTTATAAGTTGTGATCTGTTTTTCGCAACATTAACGAAGCCGCACAAAATCTAAAACAAAGGAATGAGCACCATGAGCGTCGTGTCTGAACAGACAGAATTTAACGCTGTAGATCTGAAATCCGATCTGCTCATCACTCACCAACCATTGGCACTGAGGCGCACGGCGTCGATGGCGGAATCGAAACCGGCATAACCTGACATCATTACTCGCACGAAGGAAATTTCTTTTATGCGTGCTCACTTCAACAGCTGCTCTTAGGGTTATTCTGCCTTCTGCATCATCAGTGCCTCGGTAGACTCAAGATCCTCTCGCAATGATCTTGCGCCCATAAAGTAATGAAAAGCTGCCCAAAAGTTCACTAAAACACAAAGACAAAGTGCATAACGCAGTGAGTCAATCTCGTAATCTGGTGAAAGCATGTCGCTAGCGACGCCGACAAAGTATGGGCCTAATCCCATGCCGATGATATTCAGCATGAACAACAACAAAGCGGAGGCGACCGCACGCATGCGTAAGGTCACCAAGCCCTGGGTCATGGCGAAAGATGGTCCAAGATACATGCCCCCCAATATAGAAACGACCGCAAGCGCTGGGATGACTGCAGTTAAGTCTTCGTATAGATATGCAGTGAACTGGAATGGCACCATGACAAGCGTCGAAATCCCAGCTATCCATAAATACCAGCGCCTATCTGCGGTCCAGTCGCTGATCTTATCTCCGAGATATCCTCCAGCAAAAGTGCCGATAGCGCCGATACCTGAGATTATCGCCAGCCATGAACCGACTTCTGTAATGGGCATTTCGTGACTGCGAATCAGGAACGGCGCGTTCCAGGTTCCAGCGCCATAGCCGACAAAGGCATGCAAGCCTGCTGCGAAGCCGATGTGCCTGAAGGAACGGCGGTCCCAGAGAAATTTGAAGACTTCTCTCAATGAGGGGGTTGGCTCTGCAGCTTTAGCGACCGCCGCTTTCACTGCAGCTGTTTCGGATAAGCCTCTGGGTGGTTCGCGTAGTGTCCCCAGTATCAGGAGTGCGACAAAAATCCCGGGCACACCTACCAGGAAGAAAGTCATTCGCCAGCCAAGCTCTGCTGCTCCCCAGCCTCCTACATAGTTGCCGATCATGGAGCCGAAAGGGATGCCCAGAGCATAAATGGACAAAGCCGTGGCTCTGGACTCGATGGGGAAATAGTCCGAAATAAGTGAGTGTGAGGGCGGACTAGCGCCTGCCTCGCCTACGCCGACACCTATTCTTGCAAGCAGAAGCATCGTGAAATTGCTTGCTGCACCGCATGCCGCCGTCATCGCACTCCATATTATCATGGAGATCGCCAGAACCTTGGTGCGGCTCCAACGATCCGCCAGAGAGGCTATCGGAATACCGAGGGTTGCATAGAACATCGCAAACGCGAGCCCGCCAAGTAAACCCAGTTGTGTATCTGTGAGCAATAGTTCCTTTTTTATGGGCTCTAGTAGAATAGAGAGAATAGAGCGATCGATGAAGTTAACGACATAGCCAAGGAACAGGACACCCAGGGCATAGTTTCTATATTTCTTCGAGTAGATGGTGTTTGCAACGCTAACATCAGACATGTTTGATCTACATCCGCATTGATATTGTCAATTAATCCCAGACTGTATCAGGTTTGAGAACAGCAACGATCAAACGGAGAATAGAAATTAACAAAATATCTTCCCAAAATTGCAAAAAGTATCCGAATGAGATATCTCTGGGAACAGGTCTTGGTAAACAGGTATTTTGACAGGGCTCTTCAGTCAATATTCTGTATATCGAAGCAGCATCCGTTGGCTTTTATTTTGTGAGTAACTGAAATTGCTTTCCAGATAACCGTTATACACTGCCAGGATTTGTGGCTTCACACTGACGTTCTGAGGGGTGGTTGCCGACGCTTGTTCTGTGATGGCGCCGGGGTAAGTGCTGTCTTTGGAATCAACTGTCAGCAGGGGGCAAAGAGCTCGTGTTGCGCAGCTTGAAGCCGCGTTAGTGGGCATGTATTACCCAGGCGGTGCGCGTGCTTCAGATGCTTCATAATGGTTTGGATGACGTCCGGGACTGTCACATCTGCGATCACCCGCAGCGAGTCACCGCAGAACGGGCACACCGAAATATCTATATCAAAAACACGCTTCAGCCGTTCGTTGGGAGCAATGAATGGTTGATAAAAAAACCCGGCTAATGCCGGGTTTTTTATTTCGTGAAGCTCTTAGTAAAAGAACTAGAATTCAAACGCAAGTTCAAGTCCATAAGTTCGTCCACGGTTAATGGAACCGACTGCGAACAAGGTGGCGATAGGAGTGAAGGCTTCAAATTCCTCATCAGCCAGGTTACGACCAAAGGCCACAACAGACCATTGTTCTGTGTAGTAACCGATTGATGCAGTCACATCGTCACGTTCGTCGATCCTGCCCAGTGGTGCATTGGTCAGGCTGGTTTCGATGTCGCCAACCCTTGCGAACTTGGCGTAGATTTCGAGATCCCCGTTACCGATCGGATAACTGAAAGTACCACCGATGCCGAGTGTAGACTCAGGTGCATTACGCGGTGTCAGGTGAGTTGCATCTTCGATAAGGTCTACGCCATCTGTGGCATTGATGTCAGTTTCAAACTCATCATACTCGGCATCCAAGTAACCATAGTTGAAGAAAATCTTTAAGTTTTCGTTGACTAGGTACTCAGCCTCCATTTCGAAGCCCTTATAGATCACCGAACCCGCGTTGTCGAATTTTGACGCAACCGTCTTGGTATCCGGATCAAGTGCAACAAACGACTCCTGCTTGTCCGTGAAATCGTTATAAAATGCCGTCAAGTTTAATCGCAGGCGATTATCCATGTGCATACTCTTGTAACCAAACTCCCAGTTTTCTGCAAACTCAGGATCATACTGGTCTCGCTCAAAGTCACGAAGATTCTGGTTTACACCGAAAAAGCCACCTGAGTGAAAGCCTTCTGAGTAGGAACCGTAAACTATCGAATCGTCGGTCAGCTGATAAGTGAGTCCAATCTTGGGAGAGGTTTCTGTCCATTCATTATCAAGGTCAGAGTAGCCTGGGAAGTTGCGTAACCGTTGCCGCTCCTCGTTAGACAGATATGACTGACCGGCGATGAAGTCTTTCTCTTCCCGGGTCCAGCGTAGACCTGCGGTCAAAGTCCAATCCTCGGCAAACTGCCACTCTACCTGAGCAAAGGCTGCAACAGAGTCAGTATCTTGTTGTTCATAGAGTATCTGCGTGACATTCGCGCCAGGCGCAACGCTGCTTATGCCCAGGTCACACGAGATTGGTGCGAAGATGCCGTCCAGACCGTTACTACCCTGGCAGAGACTAAAAAGAAACGGGTCATAAGCTACACCCCCGAAAAGCGACGCCCAGAAGCCACCGCCGGTAACCCAGTCCTGTTCGAATTCACTCTTCCAGTAATACAGGCCAGCGGTTAACGTGAGAGTGTCCCAGGAACCGTCGATTCGAAGTTCTTGGCTAAATTGTTCGTACTCGTTCCATCGTTCGATAGTGATGTAATCCGCAGCAGAGCCATCGAAGTCATAGATCCGGTACTCATCCACCTCCCGGCTACCTGTCACACTAACCAATGTTAAATGGTCATTGATTTCGTATCGCATATTCAATGTGATGGCATCCGTGTCGAGCGACGCGTTATTGGTCGTGTCATTCTCGGAATAACCAGGCGTCTTAAGCGTATCTCGGCAGGTTGAAGGATCATAACTGGTGCAGGTAGCAAAGCCGCCACTGTAGTCACCTTCTCCACGCGCTGCTGCTTCAGCACTCGGCGGCGCTATAACACCGGGTGAAACGTTGTAATTCGTCTGGTAGGCATTGAGCAGGCTGTCATCCTGGAAGGTCTCGACAGTCAAGGTTGCTTCAAACCTGTCGTTAGGCGTCCAGAGGAAGGTCGCCCCAATATTTTGGTAGTCTTTCTCACCCGATTTATCACCGGTCGTGATATTCCTGTAGTAGCCATCGTCTCCGATGCTGGTTGCAAAGATCTTGGCGGCTAACTTGTCATCTATCAATGGTAGGTTCACGACAGCTCGCAGCTCCTGTTGGCCGTCCGAACCCACAGTCGCTTTCATGCGAGCGCCGTACTCACCAGTTGGTCGACTTCGAATAACATTGAGCACACCACCCACTGTATTTTTACCAAACAATGTCCCTTGTGGGCCACGCAGAATCTCTACGCGTTCAAGGTCAAAGTTTTCAAGTATCTGACCGGCTGTGGTACCCATGTAAATGCCGTCGATCATCACACCAATCGGTGCGTCGAACGAATTGTCGTCTGATCGAGTTGGGCTGATCCCCCTGATATTGATCACGGCGCCGCCCGATCTACCGCCGTTTGTGTCAATCTGCACGTTGGGTGCGAATCCATTAAGGTCTGACAGATCCCTGATCGTCGAACTGGCCAACTCATCAGAAATAGCGGTAATCGCAAGAGGCACCGCCTGAGAGGACTCCTCTACCTTCCTCGAAGTAACAACGATCTCTTCGATATACAGTCCGGATTTTTCTTCTGCCGAAAATGCCGGCAGTGACGTAAAAGTCGTAAATAGAAATACTGCGGCAAGACCTAACTTACTCATGTTTTTTAATCGCATTAGTGGTGCTCCCCTTTGTGAATAAATCTATCAAAACAATCATCTCTGACGGTTATCAGTTTCTATCGAAACATTGACTCGTGTCAACTTTATAATACACCCTTATAAGCCTTTTATACCTTGCTTATGGTGCGTTGCAACAAAAAATGACGTTAAACTAGACGTTAAACTAATGAACGCTATAATTCTTCCCTTAGAACAACCCCGGCTAGCTGCGCTAAAACCCGGACAGACCGGATATCTTGTCGGCCCGTTTGGTACCACTAGTACTATAATCTAAGGCAATAATAGGCCCCGAAAATTGGCCAGAAACTGAACGATTTTGAGGATAGGTATTTTGACAGGGCTCTTCAGTCAATATTCTGAATATCGAAGCAGCATCCGTTGGCTTTTATTTTGTGAGTAACTGAAATTGCTTTCCAGATAACCGTTATACACTGCCAGGATTTGTGGCTTCACACTGACGTTCTGAGGGGTGACTGCAGATGCTTGTTCTGTGATGGTCCGGGGGCTGGAATCAACAGTCAGGGGCTGGCAAAGCGTTCGTGTTGCGCAGCTTGAAGCCGCTAAACAAAATCAACTTCAATAGATCCTGATTTTCCATAATCAGCAAAGACACGATCTCCCACTTTCACAGGCACGGGCCTTGTAAACGAGCCAGAAAGAATAATCTGGCCTGGCTCAAGGGCGATTCCATGCCGTGCGAATCGTTTACACACCCAGCGGATACCATGCGCAGGATGCCCCATCACCGCAGCACCCATACCAGAATCTTCAATCTCACCATTGAGATAGAGCAAAGCACCAGCCCATTTGAGATCTATATCCGCCGGCGCAACCTTTTCACCACCACAAATGATGCCGGCATTAGCCGCATTGTCAGCAATGGTGTCACACACATTTCGGGTATAACCCGTTTCAGGATCGACCCGGCGACTTCTAGCTGAAATGAGTTCGAGCGCTGGCTGTACATAATCTGTGGCGTCCATCACCTCTTCAATAGAAACATTTTCCCCAAAAAGCCGCTTCTTCATCACAAACGCAAATTCTGATTCAATTCGTGGGTCTAGATAATCTGCGGCATTGAGCTTCGATTGATTTGGGAACAGCATCCCGTCTGTCAGTACGCCGTAATCGGGCGTATTGATATTCATAGCGACTTGCATCGTGCGAGAGGTCAGACCAATCTTATATCCAATAATTTTTTCACCATCCTTCAGCCTCCGCTCTATCCAGGCTTTTTGAATAGCATAAGCATCGTCCATGTCCATACTAAAAGACATTGTCAGCGCCTTAATTTGTTCATGTTCTTTTTCTGCGTGATACAGGCGATCCGCGGCGTCCGTAATCTGTTGTTGGGTCAACATCCTAAAAATTCCTGTTGTTAAACTTCACCTTTTCTTCCAACTCCCGCATCTCGTAAGAAAGCGTCAAGGAATACTCAGCCATCAGCGGTTCAAGATGCTCCAGCATGATTTGCCAGAACATTTCACCGGTGTGCATTCTGGTCGATTCATCGCGGCCGCGACCCACTTTCATACTGAGGTTGAGAAAACCTTTATCAGGGTCACCATCCGCAACGCGGAAGTGCTCACATCTGGTGGCCCTGCTTCTCATTCCAGCCATTGGAAATATGTTAGTTTCCGCAGCTTTCTCGTGCATCTTCTGCATCAAGCCCTGTAGATCTAACAGATCCTCAGACAGATTAGCTGAGTACTCATAAATAAAATGTGCCATGCTTTTTACCCCCCAAACATCTAACGCCTAAACAGGAAATTCAACATTAATTTGCCCCGTGCCAGAGCTGCCAAAGTAAGGACTGATGACCTCGGCCTTACCGCGGTACTGATCCCAGCCTAATGCTCCCAGCAACATTGCGGTGTCGTGCATAAATCCTTCACCGTGACACTTGTTTGCATACTCAGGCAATATTTCCGTGAAGCGTTCCCAGTCCCCGTCCTGCCACATTTCAATCACACGATGATCAAATTCTTCCAGGAAGGGAGACCAGACTTTATGCATAAATTCATCGGCCGTACCATTCTGCGCAAACCTGTGTGACAACGACCCAGAAGCGAATATGGCAACTTTACCGTCATAATCATTTTCGATCGCCGACCGAAGCGCCCTACCCGCGGTCACGCTATCTTTCAGGTCATGCACCATAAGCAAAGAAGCAATTGAAACCACCTTGAAATGCCGGTCTTCATTCATATAGCGCATGGGGACCAGGCTACCGTATTCTAAACTCAGGCTGGTGTCCTCATGGGCACGCATGTGCACCCCGGCTTTCGTGACAGCATCTGCAATCAGGTGGCCAAGTTCAGGGTTTCCATCATATTCGTAGGGTAAATTTTTAATGAAATGAGGTAGTTCGTTACTTGTATAGATTCCTTTAAAATGCGGCGCGTTGTTCAGGTGATAGCCTGAATTGACTAGCCAATGCGTATCAAACACAACGATTGTATCAACACCCAGGGCACGACATCGTTTTGAAATTTCCCGATGGCCTTCGATCGCGTGGTCTCTGCAACCCTTGTGCGGTCCATCCATCTCCGACAGATACATAGAGGGGACATGTGTAATCTTAGCCGCGTAGGCGAGTTCGCCCATTGTAAATCTCCTTTTCGATCTTCAAAGTGGCCTATCTACCTAAGACGGGTACGTTGTGCAGGTCATGTGCAATACAAACGTTCTTGGTTTCCATATAGAAATCGAAACTGAAGTCACCCCCGTCCCGACCTATTCCACTGGCTTTCATGCCGCCAAAGGGGGATGGCAGGTTTCTGTTGTTTTCGGAATTAAACCAGAGCATACCGGCCTCCAAATTCTTTGCCAGACGCATTGTTCTACCGACATCTTTGGTCCAGACATATCCAGCAAGCCCGTACGGCGTATCATTAGCCATTCGAACGGCATCTTCTTCTGAAACAAAGGTCATGGCCGTCAACACTGGGCCAAATATCTCTTCTCTCGCTACCCGCATACTATTATCTGCCTCTGTGAACAGTGTGGGACATATATAATTACCATCTCCCAGCGTTTCTATCGCATAACCACCTACGGCTGTTGTCGCGCCATCGCTTTTTACGATATCCATATAACCCATGACTTTTTGAAAATGCGCCCGGCTGACAACCGGCCCTACCTCTGTTTCAGGATCAAGGGGATGACCGACCTTCAGGTTCCCTACCCTTTCTTTAAGCGCTGCCATAAACTCGGCTTGAATACCCTGTTGGACCAACAATCTTGAACTCGACGTACAACGCTGACCGTTAAGGCTATATAGCATGAACACCACGGCGTCCAGCGCACGGTCAAAGTCAGCATCATCAAAGACGATCACTGGGTTTTTACCACCCAACTCAAAGTGAAGGCGTTTTAGCGTATCCGCCGCCTGGCGCATGATATGCGAGCCAGTAGCACTTTCACCCACTAACGCGACAGCTTTGATTGCCGGGTGTTCTGTCAACCGTTTACCAGCAGTTTCACCGAAGCCATTCACGGTATTTAAGACACCATTCGGAATCCCCGCCTCTTTGGCAACTTCAGCCAACAGCCGCGCACTCAGAGGTGACATTTCCGCAGGCTTGTGAACAACAGTACAGCCCGCCGCAAGTGCCGGCGCAATCTTCCAGGTCGACAGCATAAACGGCGTATTCCACGGCGTGATAATACCCACGGGTCCTACCGGCGTTCGCATGGTGTAGTTAGTATGAACATCCTGATATAGCGCTTGGCCATTGACAGCTTCAGGTGCTTTGTCAGCAAAAAAGCGGAAGTTGTCTGCTCCCCTGAGTGCTGCCTGCTTCATAAAGCGAATTGGCTGCCCACAGTCCATCGATTCAATCAGCGCAATTTCCTCTGCACGCGCGACAATTTTGTCAGCAAAGTGATTGAGCAGTTTCTTACGGGCTGCTCCGGGCATACCCCGCCAATCGGCGAAAGCTACCTGGGCTGCATCACAAGCCCGGTCTATATCGTGAGCATTACCGGAAACAACTTTACCGAGGGTTGTATTATCAACCGGCGTAAAGTTCTCAAAGGTCTTAGCGTTTGTTGGCACTTCAAATTGACCATTGATGAAATGCCCTGTGATGTTCTCACTAAACCTTTGCAGATAGGATTCTGCTTTGCCTAGATTTTCCTCTTTGCTCTCTTTGTTGCCCGACATGTTCATACCTTAACGCGTTAATACATAACATGTTAATCACTAACATGGTAAAAGGCTAGAATTTTGCCGAATAATGCGGTTATATATATAACAGATTAAATATAATAAGGTTTTACTATGCGATTGCTCTCTTTCATGAATGGCAGCCATTCTTCTCAACCCCAGAGTTCCTGGGGCGCGATTACGGAGGAGGGAATAATCGATCTTGGCGTAAGAATGAAGTGCGACTTCAAGCAAGCGATTAGCAGTGATCGCCTGAATGAGGCGCAAGAACTCGCTTCCGGGCTATCACCTGATGTGAACACTGATGAGATCACCTTTCTTCCACCTGTTGCTAATCCCGAGAAAATTGCCTGCATTGGGGTCAATTATGCTAATCGGAACGCTGAGTATAAAGACGGTTCCGAGGCATCTAAATTCCCGAGCCTCTTTATGCGAACACCAGACTCTTTGGTAGGCCATGGACATCACCTGCTGCGCCCCCCCGAATCAGACCAATTGGATTATGAAGGCGAGATTGTCGTCATCATAGGCAAGGAAGGCCGCCGCATATCAGAAGACAATGCCTATGATCATATCGCTGGGCTCACTGTTATGAACGAAGGGACGATCCGAGACTGGTTAAGGCATTCTAAATTCAATGTTACGCAGGGTAAGAACTTTTACCATTCTGGTAGCGTTGGTCCCTGGATGGTCACCGCCGATGAATTCACCCCTGCCATCTACGAGGATATGATTGTGAAAACTCACGTCAACGGTGAGAAGCGGCAGCAAGATACAACCGACAACATGGTATTCCCAATCAAGTACCTGATCGCTTACATGTCACAGTTTTTCAATCTAAAACCCGGGGATATGATTGCCACTGGAACCCCCAATGGTGCAGGCGCTCGATTCGATCCACCACGCTACCTGAAACCAGGAGATGTTGTTGAAGTTGAGGTTGAAGGTGTAGGCATCCTGTCGAATGAGGTAATTGATGAGACGGATGACTAGAGTCTTCAATGACTAACTCACAAAACAAAACACTGCGCGCATTTGACCGCTCACTCCCCATGGCATTACTACGTGCCAGGGAAGCAGTAATGAAAAAATTCATTCCTTCATTACGCGAAAACGATTTGTCATCGCAACAGTGGCGGGTCATCAGGGCTCTGAATGAAGAGGAAGGACTCGACATCACAGAATTAGCAAACAGATGTTTCTTGTTAATGCCCAGCCTCTCACGAATCATCCAAAACCTTGAGAAACGTAAGCTCGTCAGTCGAAACCAGTCTTCATCAGACAATCGCAAATCGATTATATCAATCACTGCGCTTGGCAAGAAGTTGTTTCAAAAAATCGCGCCAAAATCAGTCGAACGTTATGATCTGATAACTGAAAAATTTGGCTACGGCAAGCTTGAGCTACTTTACGAATTGTTAGACGAGTTGATTGAAAAAATTGATGAAAAAGACTAACCAATATCAATGTGGAAAGAACCATGAGCAAAGATAAAGACGACGCCTACCACAAAATCAGTGTTCCGCCTGTGTCCCAACCAACTGGATGCCCTGTTGATGCTTCGTTCACACCGTTTAACGACGACTATCTGGCTAACCCATACCCCCAACTTGAAGCACTGATGTCGAACAAACCTATCTTCTATGCTAAAGAACTCGGCTACTTGGTGGTGACGGGAATGGAGAACGTCACTACGGTATTAAAGAACCACGAAGTCTTTTCATCGGAGAACGTTCAAGACCCTGTTTTCCCGGTTTGTGAAAAAGCAACGGCAGTGATGTCCGCCTCCGACTATAACCCGAAAGCAGTGATGTCGAATTGCCAACAACCCGACCACACTCGTATCCGCAAGTATACTCGTGATGGTTTTAACGCGCGGCGTATAAAGCTACTTGAACCCTATATCCGCGAGACGACCGCCAATTTAGTCTCTCAAATGATAGCGGGTGGGGACCAAGCGGAAGCTGTTTCTTCGCTATCACATGCACTGCCGGGACGCGTAATTTTCCGGCTCATTGGTTTTCCGGAAATCGACGATGATCAGCTAACCTACTGGACTTCGAACCGTCTGATATTCACCTGGGGTAAACCCACCGATGAAGCTCAGACACAAATCGCAGAAAACATGCTGAAATATTGGCGGTATTGCCGGGCATTTGTTGCACAAAGAAACGAAGCGCCCGCAGACGATCTTACCTCTGAATTATTAGCTGCTCACAAAGCTGACCCCGAAGGTCTTGCTTACCGCGAGGTGGAGTCGATCATTTACGGTCTATCCTTCGCCGGCCATGAGATCGTCAGCAACTTTATTTCTTTAACCCTCATGAACATTCTTCCCGAACGAGTGCATTGGGAGGCGTTAGTCAATGATCCGTCACTTATACCCAATGCGCTGGAAGAGATTCTACGCGCTGATTCGCCTCAAACCAGTTGGCGGCGAGTCGCCACTCAGGATACGCACCTGGATGGCGTCGACATTCCCAAAGGCACCAGAATTTTCGTCAGCCTGGGTTCGGCCAATCATGATCCGGTGCTTTTTCCCACACCATCGAAATTCATTCCAGACCGTCATAACGCAAACAAACATATTTCTTTTGGCCACGGTATTCATTTCTGCCTGGGCGCTCGGCTTGCTCGTCTTGAGGCTCAAATCGCAATTGAGACACTCGCTAAGCGACTACCCAACCTACGCCTGGTAGAAAACCAAAAATTATCATTTTCGCCGAACATTACATTTCGAGGGCCATCCACACTATACGTAGAATGGGATAAACCAGACAAACAAACATAAACTTTCACGACGGAGTTAACTCATCGCTACTCAATCAATAAATATCAGCAAACTAGTAGATCACGGAAATTTTTCTGGTCGACAGATAATGATTGTGGCTCTTTGTCTTATCTTCAATATGGTTGACGGCTTCGACATTACGGCAATGGCGGTGACTGCTCACCAAATCGGTGAGGAAATGCAATTGAGCGCAGACAAACTTGGTCTTGTGTTCAGCTTCTCTCTTGCTGGCATGATGATGGGGGCAATGTTTCTTGCAACCTTTTCCGACATCATCGGTCGGCGAACCATGATCATTATCACACTATTACTAGTCGGCTCAACGGTACTACTGACGGCGACGGTCAACTCCTTCCCCATGCTCATCGTTCTCAGGTTTGTCAGTGGACTCGGTGCCGGTGCCATGCTGGCCAGTGTCGCAACACTCGCCGCCGAATACAGCCCGGAGCGGTATCGCGCACTTTCGGTGACCGCCGTCACTTCAGGTTATCCCCTGGGCGCTATGATGACAGGGCTTGTCGCTTCCAGTGTTATACCAGAATTTGGCTGGCGCGGTATGTTCATCGCGGGTGGCTCAATAACAGTCGCCCTGGCTCTAATTGCCTTTGCACTCATTCCTGAATCACTTCATTTCCTCTGTAACAAACAACCACAAGGGGCACTACAAAAGGTCAACAAGATCATCGCTATGTTTTCGGTTCAACCTTTGTCGCAACTACCAACCATAGGGTTAGGCAAAGCAAACACTGTAGCTGATCGCGCAAGCAGCCTGCAAAAAGTTATGTCGCTGTTAAAACCAGCGTTAAGGCGCTCTACCCTAATGCTCTGGGGAACATTTTTCCTCTGTATCAGCACGCTTTACTTTCTGATGAGTTGGACTCCCAAACTCATCATTAACCTGGGTTACGACGTAGAGGCAGGTAACCTGGCATTTACACTATTCAATTTCGGTGGAGTTCTTGGAATATACACTCTCGGTTGGCTGGCAACCAAATGGTCACTCTCAACCCTGATTAGTATCTTTGCAATTACCGCTGCGATACTAATGTGGTTCTTTGCTGCGGCAGCATCTTTTGCAGCGGCTAAAACAATCCTTATGGCGCTCATTTTTGTTATTGGGATCAGTTTACAAGGCGGGTTCACCGGCATGTATGCCGTGGCTGCTAAGCTCTATCCTACTGAAATAAGAAGTACCGGTGTCGGTTGGGCTATTGGCCTTGGGCGCTTTGGCGCTGTACTTGGGCCAGGCATTGCGGGCTATATGATTGCGATGGGGGTTTCTATCACAGCGAACTTCCTGGTCTTTGCGATACCCATGTTAATCGGCGGAATTCTCGCCTACAAATTGCGCGTGACTTAAAAACTTACGAACCGGCCGAGACTGTAAGTCGTCAGACCTTATGGCGGTACTGACAAGTTAACTCATACCCGTGGGCTGGAGTTACAAAATAGTTAATTTATCAGTAGCATTTGGGGGGAAGATACACCTGTACTTCAGTTTAAAAGTAGCAAATGTATCTCTTAGTAAATCAGGTCATTTGGTACCATGGTGACTGACGCCGCACACTTACAAACATAGGAGTAGAAAGCCATTGAAAATTACGAGGGAACCGCGTCCTAACAAATACTCTCTTACTATATTTATTACCTGAATGTTGATTAACGACCTTCAATTCTCGACAACTCCAGTTCACCCTGCGTTGTTATCGAACTTTGGTTTACTGCAACCTCGTTACTTATTCCTGAAATTTAAGGCTATTAACATCAACATCGCACACGCCATAATATTCACTTGATAGGTGGTAAAAAAAATGCTCAAAACTTGTGGAATAATTTCCCGTCTTTCGTTGCTGTTACCTCTTTACTTGGTGACATCCGCAGGATTAGCCCAGACAGAAAACCGATACAACGGACCAATCATTGATATGCATCTACATGCGTATACAAATGAGGATTTTATGGGACCAGCTCCCAATCCTGCAACAGGTAAGGTATCCGTCAAAAATGCCACTGAACATCGTCAACATAGCATTGCGATCCTGAAAAAGTACAACATCGTAATGAGCGTAGTCGATGGCAAAAGCCCTGCCGCTTTCGATCAATGGACCCAAATACTGGGAGATAGCGTAATAAAGGGACTTCGAATTGAGGACCCAAAAGCAGAGCTCGACCTTAATCTTTTCAGGGAATGGGTAAAGAATGGAGAAATAGATCATTTTGGAGAAATTGGAACAATCTATGCCGGTTATTCACCTTCGGATCCTATCTTCAATCCTTATTGGGAAATTTGTGAAAAATTCGATATTTCCGTCAGCATACATACTGGGGGTAGCTACCCTGGAATACATAGGAGTAATACAGCATTTCGGCTACGCAATGGGGACCCATTCATGGTTGAAGACATCCTAGTAAACTATCCCAAATTAAGAGTATATCTAATGCACTCCGGTTCACATTTTTATGAGCGAACGGCCATGCTAATGGTACAGTATCCAAAACTCTATACCGACATCGCTATACTAAACTGGTATCCAAATGCTGCCGTTTTCCTCTCTCCATTTTTGATATTAGCAAAGAAATACAAGGTTCTTGATAGAGTCATGTTTGGTACCGATCAAATGATGTGGCCAGAGGCCATCGAAATGGCAATTGAACGGGTACAGTCACTCGAATTTCTAACGCTCAAGGAAAAAGAAGCTATTTTCTACGGGAACGCCGCCAAGTTTCTTAATCTTAGCAAGGAGAGGATTGCCAAACATCAAACCGAGAAAAGATAATCTCGGCTAAAAATTGACCAAACCGGTTAGTTTCAAGTATGGGTTAACTTCTAACACCTGCCATAATTGATTAAAACAAGTGATCGTAAAGATCCTAGCCTGGAAACCCCAAATCATATCAGGACAAGAAAATGACTGAAATTAACGCACCACCCTCATTGGCAGGAACACCGGCTGCAGCACCGTTGGGATATTACAGTTGGATGCTTGGACAGGCCGCACGAGAACCTCTTTACGTCATGGCAGTCATTTACATATTCTTTCCCTACTTCAGTAATGTTGTAGTAGGAGATCCGGTTCGAGGTCAGACTCTCATAGGGTTTCTGCAAGCCAGTTCAGGCCTAATCATGGCACTTACCATTCCATTCCTGGGGTCAATTGCGGATAAAATCGGTCGACGCAAACCTTGGATTATCAGTAGTCATATTGTTATGGGTTTAGTGGCAATCACTTTTTGGTGGATGCTCCCAGAGGGCGGTGGTCTCGCCTTGACCACGAGTCTCTTACTGTTATTTATTTTTCTAATTGCCTTTGGTTATGCCGAAGTTTTTCATAACGCCATGCTGCCGAGCGTTGCCCCAGCAACCAAGGCGGGAATGCTTTCAGGACTGGCGTTTTCTGCTGGAAACCTGTGTGCGATCTCATTCATGCTCATCATACTGATTGGTTTCGCGCTGCCGGGAACTCAGGACTGGTCCTTTTTACCAGACCAGGCGCTTCTTGGAATTGATCAGTCAACCTATGGACACAATCGAATTGTCGGGCCCATTGGTGCTATTTGGCTGTTCCTCGCCACAATACCGCTAATGCTCTTTACCCCGGATGGCGTTGCCTCAAAACAGTCTCTAACCACCGCTGTGTCGCAAGGGTTGAAAGATGTGATGACCACCATTCGACAACTGAAACATTACTCTAATATTGCCACCTACCTCTTGGCTCGTATGTTTTATAACGATGCTGTTATGGGCGTTGTCATTTTTAGCGGAGTTTATGCTTCTGGTACTTTTGGATGGGACGCAACATCAATGCTGTTACTCGGGCTCTGCACCACTGCGTCTGCAATGCTGGGCGTCTATCTGGGTGGTCTGCTCGATGACAAGCTTGGCTCCCTAGTCACGCTAAGACTGGTCGTTGTCCTGGCCACACTGACTTTACTAACATTAGTATCAATGCAGCCCAATTCAGTATTTTTCGTCGTTTCCGTCAGTACCGAGCCGGTTTGGGCCTCTCCTTACTTCAGGACACTAGCTGAAATACTCTACTTTGTAACATTCCAGGTATTTGCTGCATTAGCCCTAACGAGTCTATCGGCCTCACGAACGTTCATGGCACGGATATCACCTCCGGAGAAAGCAACCCAGTTTTTTGGACTCTACGGCTTGAGTGGTACGGTTACGTTGTTTCTTGGTCCCTTGATGGTGGCAAGTACGACAGATTGGTTTCAGTCTCAGCAACTGGGATTTACCTCCCTCATAATATTGATGGTGATCGGGACTGTGCTCCTGTTTAGAGTAAAACAGGAACAATCAATGATCGCTCCAAATAGGTGACTCTCGTTGGTGCATATTATAGCCGGCCTAAAGGGGACATCTTGGAGCAGACGGCATTCACAAAACCTGAGATTAACAGGATAGACTGGAGCAACAATGAGCAGCAAAGTGTCTCTTAGAATTTAGTGTCCGTGGAGTCAAATCGGCTGACGACTTACAG
>Ga0206684_1000231_pt1 | contig 22217 bp, 15 predicted proteins | sample M210012015metaG_FD_155467 | JGI IMG/M metagenome (GOLD analysis project Ga0206684, IMG submission 155467) | Ammonia-oxidizing marine archaeal communities from Monterey Bay, California, United States - M2 100m 12015 | ecosystem: Environmental > Aquatic > Marine > Intertidal zone | place: USA...
ATCAGTAACAATCCACAGATCATTTTTTTGAGCAAAATCAACAAGTTCATCTCGCTGATCAGATGTGACATTTCCTCCAGTAGGATTGCTTGGAAAATTGTACAAGATAGCTACAGTATTTTCATTAACGAGATTCTCCAAATCCTTAATGGTTGGAACAAAACCGTTCTGGAATAAACAAGGATAGAGTATAGGATTACCTCCACAAATCACTGCATCAGTAGGGTATAGAGGAAAATATGGTTCAGGGAGTAATATTTCATCCCCTGGATTAAGGAGGGCTAAGAATACATCCAATAGTGCATTGGTTCCACTCATAGTCATACAAACATTAGACTCATCTAGAGATGGAGACAAATGATGCCACGTCTCCGCTATTTTTTGTCGAAGGGCAGGAAGACCTGCAGTAGTTGTGTACTTGTTCTTCCCATCCTCCATCGCTCGAGTGAATGCCTTGATAGCAATTTCAGGAGGTTGGAAGTCTGGTTCACCTAGGCCAAACTGAACAGCATCATCGCCAGCCATGTCAAACATGCGGCGAACACCCGTAGGTTGGATGTTGTTAGCTCTGTCCGAAAACCGCACCATGACCTACGGACGTCTGACTAAGCATTTTAAGACACGCCTTCGAAACCTTCAGATTCTGCTTTCATAGTTAAAAAATGCAGATTATTCAATCAACTCGGCTTCAAAAACATCTTCAGTATGATTTTGATTTTTAATGTTTGAAATAATGTTATCAATCTCATCATCTGAACGAAATCGAATCAAAACTAGTGAAGAGATCCAAGTTAGAGCAACTAGGGCAACGAATCCTATCGCATATGCCGGGATTCCAGTAGTAGACTCACCTCCACTAGTTCCAATCACATCTGCAAAAACAGGTAATGAAATGGATTCGCCAGAGATTGCATGGACTTCGATTTTGTGTTGCCCAGCACTAAGAGACTTTGGATTGAGAAGTACATGCCATTCAAATGGAGTCAAAGCACCCAGCTCACTTGGAACAACAGAATATGTGACCTCTTCCCAAGTACCACCATCAATCCTATACTCGACCCTATCAATAGAGTCAATCTGCCCCCATGAGTGACCAGTGACATTGATAGTGCCATTTGTGAAGATGGAAAGTAAGTGATTTTGGATGCTAGAATCAACAGTCAAAGTCTGGCCTGATTCTTTAAGAAAAATAGCAAGTTCAACTGCTGCTAATGCATCCACTATACCATAACCAAAATCACGATTCCAATATGGGTCAACATCAGGAGCACTAGGTTCTCCACGACGTTCGGCAGTTTGTTTGAGAACCTCTTTGATTTGCAATGGAGTAAGATCCTCATTCGCCTCCATAACTAATGCAATAACACCGCTTACTGATGGCGTTGCATATGAGGTCCCACTGCCTCGTCCAGTGTATGTGTTCTGAGATGCATCGCCTCCAAGGAAATTATTGCAACTTCCGCTAGATACACATCCCTCAGCCTGAATTATGTTTGAACCCGGTGCGCCAATCTCTGGAATTAACTCATTGATTGGGTTTCCATCTCCATTATCCTTGCGAGGACCACGTGAAGAATATCCAGCAATAGTGTCATCCGTTCTGTTGACTGTGTTTTGATCGTCAGACGCGGCAACTGTGATGGAGAGTGATGAGGCGCTCATTCCTGAGAATCCGTCATTGTCTGGGCCATCATTACCTGCGGCATTAGATACTGTGACTCCTAATTCCATGGCTTCGTCGAGTATTCGACTATGCATATCAGAACCATCCGAACCGCCATTTTCATGACTTGTTATTCCCCAAGAAAGTGAAATTATGTCAATACCATAGTTGCTCTCATCTGCTCCAGACCAAGCATCATCTCTGTGGTCAATAATCCATTGTAGTCCATTCATTGCAGATTCATAAAATTCCTGCTCTAACAAATAATTTTCAAAGGGACCAGCCCCCACATCAGTACCAATTCTCACATCTATTAAGGAAGCATTAGGCGCAGAACCATAGAACTCTGATTGAGAACCATCGGCCTCGAATCCTGTTGAACTAGCCATCCCCATACAAGCAGTTCCATGCTGATTGCCATCATCAGGATCAAATGAACCGTCCTCGGCTCGACCACCTGCAAGAATACATTGAGGGTCTGAATGCATGTAGCAAACAGCATCATATCCAGCGATGAACTTCTGATTCAAGCCAGGATGTTCATTGTCTACTCCAGTATCAACCATTGCAATGTTAACTCCCTGACCTGATACTCCAGAATCCCAAGCACCAATTGGATATTCAGTTGAATTACGAGCTTTGACGTTTGGAGTTTGAACATCACCGTAGAATACTAAAGAGCCATATCTCTCAACCATAACTACTCCATCAATTTCAGTTAAGTCCCAAATTTGACTAGATTCAACATTTCCAAGTAATAGTGCATTAACCACTGGTAATTCGACATTTATCTCAAAGCCAAGTGATTTCAGAAGTTCACGGTCTTCCTCAGTCACCTCATTATCGTATGAGAGACCAATATTCACCTGACCAATTGCATTTTGTAAAGAATCATGAATGCCATTTCGGTCTATGTCTAATGTAGTAACTTCCCACCACTCTATATCTTCATCCCACCAGATTTCGGCTTGCTGAGGAATTTCTGTTGTCTGACCCTCTCCAATCAACTGCAAATTGTCAGAATCTAAGAAATGATGAGTTGGTGCAGAGAGACTTCCTGCTAATGGAGAGAGCATCAAAAAGACAAGCGCCATAGCGACCATTCTGCGACTCATCTAATTACTGGCGCACAAGAGGAGGTCTTCAACCTCTCTTATTCTCAATTGTTAAAAAAAAGATGAAATTTGGTGGGGGCACTGGGATTTGAACCCAGATTAGCGGGTATCTTCCGCTTAGCGTGCACCTGGCAGATGCACGCTCTCGGTTTGCGAAGGGTCGGTGCTCCAGTTGGTCATCAAAACCATCAGATTACCCACTCGTCGTCATTCCCGTGCAACTGGAGCCCGCGGTACTACCAGGTTATACTATACCCCCAAAGGAGTAACCCAACGAGTGACTCCACTCTTATGATGCTCTCGGTTGTTCGCTGTCTCACATCGAACCCAAAACAGGGCCCACGAGTAGGCTAATTAGTAGCCAACCACCTAACATTGCACTGGCCAACCCCCAGGCACGTGGACGGATTCCTACACTCAAACTTCCAAGTGTTCTAGGTATTGGCCCAGTGATTCCAATGATTATTCGAGCAATGGAAACTGAAAGACCAGCAGAAACAATCAATCCAATTAGAATCAGTGTAGCCATAATTACTCCAATAATTCCGGTTCTAGCTACTGAACCCACCCCCTGTGCAACTAAATCTGGTGTCCGTAACCAAATTAGCCAAGCAGACCATAGTCCTAAATGTACATCATCGCTAAATGAAGATTCAGTGCGCCATTTTCTGTAAACTTCGGGAAGCTTTGAGTGAATAATCGCAGATAACCAGTCAACCTCAGGAATTCGACCATTCAATAGAGTACGGACTCCATGGTACATCATTAGGATGCAAAGGAATGCCTCGATCCAAGTCCAATAAAATCCTAAGCCAATTGCTGATAATAGAGAAATAGGGACTGCCCAAATCGCGAATCCTGAACCTGCTGCTAATAGAGTAAGCAATATTCCAGCACCAGGAACAAGAGGTTCCTCAGGTTCCTCATAACGCCTTTCTCGAGGCATAGACAGAATGAATAAGGGTAGTAATGCAGTACCCCAAAGTAACGCTATAGGATCAATTACAGAATGACCAGAACCTTTTCTTGCGTCTTCCACGGCCTCTGATATTTCTGTGCTAGAAAGAGTCCCAGGAGCCCAACTAGTTACAAATCCCCCCGCATCAATTATGATTACGGAATCAGAAGCCCCACTAGGAAATGATTTCCCTACCGAAGAATCTGCCCTATCCATTAGTAGTGGCCATGATTCATTAATTAGGAGTGAGTGAGAATCAAGATCTACTGCTCTAACTCCTTTTCCGGTAGCGATTTGAACAAATGAAATATCCCTGTCTATTAACTCATCAGCCATAATAAAATCATTAGCCTGACGAGCAGCATTGGGAGAACCTGGGACATAAATTCCAACAACAACAGCATCGGATTGTGAAAGTAAATCACTGAGGGAAATTGATCCTTCGCCACCATGTTCTAGTAATGTGAAAGCGGGTGCAGCCCCCTCAAGTCGAGGTTGATTAGCATCAATATCTGGAAGATTAACTGCTGGACCAATACTAGCAATTGCAAGTACGATAATCACCAAATAGGCAGGAAGAGGTAACATGGCCTCTTTCATCGAAGCACCTAACCAAGCAATTATCCCTAGAGGGATTAGTACCGCCACCCATGTCCCACTAAGTATCGCCTTGGGGTCTTCGGGAACTTCAAAACGAAGAACTGCAATCACGTCACAAGGATCTGCTGGATCTTGATCAGATAAGGTGAGACAAGCATCAATCATGTAAATGCCAGGAGTTAATGGCTTGGCTACAGACCAAGTTCTTACGGTTCTATTACCTTCTCCAACTCTAAATGAATGTGGTGATTCAAAGTGCTCTAACCTTTGTTCCTCCTGACCAAAACCATGTACCATTGAGGACCAATCATCCATTGGTCCAACAACCTCAATAATCTGAGCGGGATAATCATCAGCCCCCCATGGTGAAATTGGAGTAAATTCAACACGAACCATTCGATTGTTATCAAGTAAAATATCAAGTTCAGGATCTACTAAATCACCAACTAGAGTTATTCCTGAACGTGAATCAAAGGTACCCCACCAAAGTGTTCCAGCTTGTGCACAATCATGCTGAACATCAATAGAAAGAGAAAAAAAGTCACCGGGACCAATTGATACATTAACATTCTCAATTTCAATAGAAAACTGATGAGCATTGGTGTACGATTCCTCCATTGTCACACTATTTGTAGACATTGAATCGATTAAACTGAATCCACCCCACGAGAGTGAAACAAAAAATGTCGTAGTAGCACCTGCTGGAGTTCCCGGAATTAAATTAGTTTGACGGCACAATGGTGATTTTGCATTTAATGAAGCAAATAGATTTACTATTACACTACCATTGAAAGAAACTGCTTCATTTATTGGCGCAGAGTCTATTGAAAGAAGGTTTTGAGTTGTTCCACTAGTCTTTGAAAATGAGGCTGCACCCAACGGCACACCTGTGAGAATTGGCCATGAACGTTTCAATTCCGGTTCTTCTTCAGTTCCATGTAAGAAAATATTGTGTTCCGTTGGAAGAATTAATTCAATCCCAGGGCCATCGCGCTCTTCTGCAAATTGAGCAGAACCAAGTGAACTAGCAAGATTTGCAATTAGCAATAATATGACTACTCGAGTCACAACTCCATGACTTGCCATAAGCACCCTCCAAGTTGCCGTTGTTCAGTCGGCATTCAAACCCCCCGCCTACTCGACCTATAGAAAGTACCAATTTGCAATGAGGGCCATCAAGGCACCAGAAAGTGTGGCAATGAAGTTGACGGTGTGCTTACCGATGTACCCCTTGTTCTCAAAAAGAGCTCCTAAAATAGAGTCCACCTGACAACCCAACCATCCGATTATTGCCACAGCAAGGAATAGACTAGACATTGAAATCTGTTCACCTGGAATGGAAGATAGGGTTGTGGCTATAATTGCAATTAGTAGACCTCCACTCAATGCTGCAAAAGAACCAGTGATTGACATTCCTCCATTAGTGCCTGCAGGAACCGCTTCAAGATTGATTATTGAACGAGTTCTTGGGTCAAGACTACCGATTTCAGAAGCAAGAGTATCAGCGGCTGCAACAGAAATACTTGAGGCTGCAGCAAAGTATGCCCAATCTAAACCCCCCATTGAATAATTGATAATTGCAATAATTGAAGCAACACCACCATTAGCGACCACATTTCTCCAACCCCTCATGCCCTCATTTTCCTCTTCTAGATGTAATCGCTGTTTTTCCTCATATCGCCATGAAGTGGAGATGGAACCTATAATTAAGAAAAATACCAGTATTGCTAACCATGTCCAATGGCCAAGAATAGAAACTAACAACCCCACAATTAAGGCAGCAATCAACCCACTATGATCAAGTAAACTCTTTTTCCAAGCAACAATAAGTAAGGTCATGACCATTGTTAGGGCCACTAACTCATCGGTTGTCGGTTGTATCATCCTAATCCTTCCCTTAGCCCACGGATGATGAATCATTCCCTCTGCTTTAGTCAAGAAGTAGACAATGAACGCACACCTTTCATGATTTTTGTTGCTAAGAAGAGAACTGTTGAAATCAGTACTGCCATCCAAGATAAATTAAGAAGAATATCAATTCCAAGAGATAGGACACAACTTCCACCGAGAAGGGAGACTAGGAATGAACTACCATTCCAGAACGCATGACCCAGCATAGCAAGAATAAGACAAAATAGAGCATTACTTGGAGGTAATAATTGGAAACCTGATTCCTTTCTATACTGCTCTGCTTGCACTGCTGTTACTATGGTGGTCCCAACATCTTCCTCCTCAATACCATCGGGATTTACAGGATGTCCGGTTTTCTGATCAATTAGTAGCCATGAACTTGAAGCCGGGGTATCCCCATCTAGAACTTCATCAAGAGATTGCCGAAGATGGTCATAACCAGAGTGATCACCATCTCCATCTACGTCAATTCCTAAGTTCTCTACAAAGTCTACGGTTCGAATACTCAATCCCCTAAGCATCCACCTCATACGTCTGTCGAGATCAGTAGAATTGGCCAAACAACCTATGCCGAATCCAGTAACTCCTGTCCAAACCGCATGACCGGGAATTGAACCAATTCCACGAACTAATGTGGTCAAGGTCAAACTTATTGCACCACCAAAAGAACTACCCATTATGTACATTAGATTCTCAATTAATGCAAAACCGAGACCAACTGTGAAACCAATTTGGAAACCTTGCCTAGCGTTTCGAATATTCGGTAGGAAAAGACAGACTGCAAGCATTTTGAAAAATTCCTCACCAACTGGAGCACTGACTGTCAACAAAAGAAACATTTGAGCACTTTCAGATAAGAACGAAGGAAGTAATGCGGGAAAAATCCAGGTATTGATTATTAATGCTGGAAGTGCGGAGGCCATTCCTGCAATCAACCAAGCCTCGGCATCTCTACGACGAGTAGGTAATCCAAGCCACTTTGATGAGGTCGCCCACCACGCAAAAACTGGAATTGAAAAACCAAGTATGAACAAAGGAATTACTGCGAACAAGTAAATTACAATGCCCGCAACTAGAGTTTCTTCAAACAATAGTGGGATTGAGAGTACTGCTCCAATTACGACGACCACGATGAAAATAGCCCAAATCTGTCGGTGAGGAGGGAGGTCAAGTACCGAATCATCTGTTGTGATGAATCTTTTGAAAACAGTAGGCTGAGGCGTGTATAACGAGCCTCCTTCTGGTAAGGGATGGTACTTCTTTCCTTTGGAATCAGGTGTAGCCAATCTAACATGAACCATCTTTGGCCTATGGAGAATAATTAGTAGAGGCAAGGGGGCAAGGGAGCAAAATGTACCCAATGCAGTTAGTAGAAAATCACCTGAAAGAAGTGAAAAAATCAGAATAGAAATTCCGAAATCGATTAAGATAAACGCAAGAATTACAGTTCCAAGCATTCGCCAATAATTCTTCCAAGGTTTGCTTTCAGTAGCCAATCGGATTCTTTCAGGAGCAGGAGTCAAAGGAACTGGATCTTCCATTGCAAATTTGCGCCCTTGGGCGTCCATAATTATCCGCGGCAAACGAATCCGACCTTATGCCACTCAGATCGCCCATCACTCGCGACGCCCAAGACGCCCGGTGCGGTTTTTCATCACAGCGGCAATCATCGGTGAGCGCCGACCCATATAGGGTTCAGCCCATCTTAGTTACTATTGCCCATGATTGCGCCACAAGCTCCACAATACAACTCAACTCGAGAACTATCTTTCTGCATGCTCCATTCCCCACAAGCAGGGCATGGAGGTAGCCCCCTTTCACTAGGTGCTACTCGTGGACCTAACCTACGCTTTTTTTTACGAGGAACATACCATCCACTTTTCGGTTTCCTCACCTTCGGCAACCAATCACCATCACGCCGACTGAGCCACTAATTCAAAGAGCCTTGCACACCGAGTGTCTGATGTGCTGGAGATACTTCAGAGAGGTATGGACTGCATTGTTGTTGGCGCTGGAGTCTCTGGACTCAGCAGCGGAATTAGGTTGCTGGAAGATGGTTACAAGGTGACCATTGTGGCGGATAGCCTGAGTCCAGATACCGTTTCAGATAAAGCCGCAGCATGGTGGTATCCATTCTTAGCCGAACCTGTAGAGAAAACAAATAGATGGTCTTCCGAAAGTCTCACAGAATTTATACGGCTTATGGACGAAGAAAAGCTTGAATTTATTACAATGAGGATGGGGAGGGAGTATCTTGAGGAAAGTTGCCCACCACCGGGTTGGAGTTCCGACTTATCTCATTTCAGAATATTGGAAGAAAACGAAGTTCTGAACAACTATTCATTCGGATGGGAAATAGAAGCCCCTGTAATCGAGATGGCACATTACATGCCGTGGCTCAAGTCAAGATTTGAATCACTTGGAGGTGTAATTGTAGTTCGAAAACTATCTGATCTCGAAGAATTAAAGTGCAACTTAATTGTCAACTGTAGTGGACTAGGGGCTAGAGAACTCTGTCAAGATGAGGAAGTAGTTCCAGTTAGAGGTCAGATTATTTACATCAAGCAGGACCCTGGATTTGGTAGATACGACCAAAGACCTGAATCTCTAATATATACAATCCCAAGAAGAGATGTTACCGTTCTTGGTGGAACAGCCCAAAAAGGCGACTGGACAAGAGAAATCCGTGAAGAAGATGAAGAATACATTCTAACAAAATGTGAATTACTGTGGCCTGAACTAGATCGAGATAATATTGTAGGAAGAGCTGTTGGATTGAGGCCTTCTAGGGCAGAAGTTCGTTTAGAAAAAGAAATTGTGAATGGTAGAACTATTATCCATAATTATGGCCATGGAGGTGCTGGTGTAACATTATCCTGGGGATGCGCTGATGAGGTTTTGAGGTTAGTAAATGAATGAGGAACTTTTCGATGTCGTTGACGAGAATAACTGCGTAATCAAACAGCTTCCACGCAGTGAAGTTCACAGACTCGGCCTACGACATCGTTCTGTTCATTTACTGGTTTTTAACTCAAAAGGAGAATTATTTCTTCAGAAACGTTCCATAAAAAAAGATTGTTCACCGGGAACATGGGATTCTTCCGTATCGGGTCATCTGGATTCAGGAGAGGACTACGATGAGTGTGTCATACGTGAATCGAAGGAAGAAATTGGATTAGTACTAAATTCAGTTCCTGAAAAATTATTCAATATTGATGCATGTGAAGATACGGGGCAAGAATTCGTATGGGTATACCGTCATGAAGCGGAAGGGCCATTCACCCTTAATTCAGAAGAAATCTCAGAAGGAAATTGGTTTGCACCAACTATTATCTCAGAATGGATTGAAAAATCACCCGAAGAGTTTGAATCCTCATTCCCTCTTATCTGGAGGAATCTTCAGACTCAGTAAGATGCCTTAGTTGTGCTAATCACAACTGCGCCTATCTTGTATGGGTCTCCATTAGAGGATGGTCTTCGATCTTCTAACCTACCCTTCCAACCATCTTCGATTGTACCAATAGGGATTCTAATGGAGGCTCCACGGTCCGAGACCCCGTATGAGAACTCATGAATTGACTGAGTCTCGTGAAGGCCAGTTAATCGCTGTTCATTGTGAGCACCATATACGTCCATGTGCTTCTTGATATTCTTTCCAAATTCCTCGCAAATTTGACTCATTAATGCCTCTCCACCTTCATCGCGCATTCTCCCATCGCTGAAGTTAACGTGCATTCCTGAACCGTTCCAATCAGTAGCTCCCAAAGGCTTAGGGTGCCATTCAATAGAAAGGCCGTACTTCTCTGCATTCCTCTCAGCAAGATATCGAGAAACCCAAATCTGATCTCCAGCATCCTTCGCTCCTTTGGCAAATATTTGATACTCCCATTGACCCACTGCTACTTCGGCATTGATTCCTTCAACATTCAAACCAGCATCGAGGCACATATCCAAATGTGTCTCAATTATATCTCTACCAAATGTATTTTGAGCACCAACAGAACAGTAAAACTGACCCTGCGGAGTTTGATCTCTAGGGAATCCGTAAGGGAGGTCTGTTTCAGGGTCCCACAGGAAGTACTCTTGTTCGTATCCGAACCAGAAGTCATCATCATCTCCTTCGATTGTGGCTCGACCATTAGTAACATGAGGAGTACTGTCTGAGTTGAGAACTTCACACATTACTAGATACCCGTTAATTCGATCGGGATCAGGGTAGATTGCAACTGGCTTGAGAAGGCAGTCGGAGTCGCCTCCTTCTGCTTGTAGAGTAGAAGAACCGTCAAATGACCACATGGGGCACTCATCAACAGTACCTCCAAAATCTGACCTAATCAGCGTCTTGCTTCTCATGCTCTGTGTCGGTTCAAAACCGTCTAACCATATGTACTCAAGTTTGGACTTAGTTGCCATATCGTAATGCCCAGCCTACACGGTTTATTATATGAACGGATGTGCAACCTAATCTGGAAACAATGAATGATAAAACAGCATTATTGATATATTCTGAACAAATGAATAGAATCTTCTCTCTTTTTTAGAAAAAGTAATTACTGGAAATTAGAAATCACCCGAATAAAAGACAAATGTTCAGAGGTCTTTTCATCTCTAAAATAACGAGTTAATAGAAGGTATGTTGATAGACAGATTGACCGGCGTCGAGACATGAGTATGAAAGAGGCATGGGGTGTCTCTGAATTCAGGCGTTTGTTGATTGGTAATGGAGTCAATATGCTTGGTAGTGCTATATTCATTATAGGTATGAGTTGGACTGTTGCCCAGATTGCTGGACCTAAGGTTTACGCATTGATTTGGACTGCCTACTTTGTCGGTCATCTGCCTCTATTATTGTATGGAGGGATGGTTGTTGATAGGATGCCTAGGAGGACTGTTGCTCTAGTTGCAGATCTAGTTCAGGCCGTTTTGATTACATTAGTCATTATTGCAATCATGGCAGGTTTAGATGTGATCAAGACACTATTGTTAGCTGCATTCCTAACTGGTGGAGCAGGGGCGTTTTCAATTCCGGCAATTGGAGCTTTAGTACCCGACCTAGTTGAGGAAGAATTGCTTCCTCAAGCAAATGCCCTGAGAGGAGTCGCAATGACTGCGGCCTGGATGTTAGGGCCACTAATTGGAGGATTTGCTGTAGATACTTGGGGCATTGAAGTGTGTTTAGTCATCGATGTACTGACGTTTATCTTCAGTGGCGTGGTGCTTTGGACCATTTCTGAAGTACCAATCAATAGAGAAGAGGAACCTGGTGATTTTCGAGAAGAAGTATTGGAGGCTTGGGAATTCACCAAGACTCAGCCATGGTTACTTGCGGGGATTATGATTTTCATGGTTTGGCATATCGGAGACTCAGCAATAGAAATTGGTATTCCTTTCATCATCGAAGACAAAGGACTGGGCGCTAAAGAATTCGGTATATTCGGAGCAATTGGCGCAGGTGGTGCAATGATTGGTTCTCTAATAGGAGGGTTAAGGCCTGTTCCTAAAGAAATTCGTGGAACTGTTTTCTACGTACTAATAGGGGGAATTGGGTGGTGTATGTTGATGTGGGCAATGCCGATTCCATTTTGGTTAATTCTCGCTTTCGTTATGCTTGAAGGAATCTTAGGCGGTAGTTTAGGTGTGATTTGGAGAACTACTATGTCAGACAGTGTGGACCAACATCTCAGAGGTAGAGTGAACTCGCTAGATGCAATTGGATCTCTGATTTTCATCCCTCTTGCACCAATTATGGGAGGTTGGTTGATTGTGGAAACGAATGTCCTTACCACCTATGCAATCGCAGTAGGATTCATGGTACTTACAACTACAATAGGACTGATTGTTCCCGCCTTTAGACGCTTTGAGCGCGTTCACTCAGAAAAATTTCCCATTCCTAATTCTACAATTATTGAATGAATTATTTCATATCGATAGCGAAAATATTGTCGTATAGATTCTTCTGGAAAATAACTGCAAAACCTAATGTAATTCCAAAGGCAAAAATACCCAATAAATACTCATCAAAAAGGAAAATTATTTCCGCTAATATGAGGAAATTAAAGAGAATACAAAATGAAATATATATTGCTCGGCCTAAGGTGATTGAAAGTCTCTCTCCTTCTTGAGCAAGGATACTTTGAACGCGAGCTTCTCTACGAGCATCGGCAGCCCTCTTAAGCCTCCAAAAGGCGGACTCAGAATTCTTCCGATTATCGATGAATAAATCGTCACGGTCATCCTCCTGCATAGACTGACGAAACCGCAATTGGTCTTGATTGCTTCCTTATTCATCGAATATGGACAATGACTTTCCGGCTTCCACAGGGAAATGACAGGATACGAAATGGCCTTCGGAAAGTTCTCGGAACTCAGGTTTGTCTGTGTCGCAAACACCCTCCTTCGCAATTGGACATCTTGTATGGAAGCGGCATCCCGAAGGAGGATTAGCGGGACTTGGGACGTCTCCAGATAGCACAATTCTCTCTTTTTTATCCTCTACTGATATTTCAGGGATTGCAGATAGGAGAGCATGTGTATATGGATGACTGGGGGATTCAAACAAATCTACCGTGTCTGCTAATTCGACAATTTTTCCTAAATACATTACAGCTACTCTATCTGATATGTGATGTACAACGTTTAGAGAATGTGTAATAAAAACAAAAGTCAAATCTTTCTCCGTTTGAATTTCTTCTAGAAGATTCAGAACTTGGGCTTGTACAGACACATCGAGGGCACTGGTTGGCTCATCAAGAAGAATAAATTCTGGATTCAATGCTAATGCACGAGCAACAGCAATTCTTTGTTTTTGACCGCCAGAAAATTCATGAGGGAATCTTGTCATATGTTTTCTATTAAGGCCAACCGAATCCAGTAATTCTGCAACAATTTTTGTCAGTTCGGCGCCATCTGACATTCCATTAACAATTAGAGGCTCACCAACAATAGATCTCACAGACATTCTTGGATTCATTGAGCCACCAGGGTCTTGGAACACAATCTGCATTTTCTTCCTGACATCTCTATTTTTCATATCTCTGATATCAACGCCATTGTATTTTATTGAACCTTCAGTAATTGGAATTAAGCCCAAGAGCACCCTTCCAAGTGTTGTTTTACCACAACCAGATTCACCTACTATTCCAAGGGTTTCTCCTTTCTTTACACTTAGATTGACTCCGTCGACTGCTCGGACAAATGACTTAGAGGAAGATAACATTCCAGTTTTAATTGGGAACCATTTTTTGACTCCATCCATAAATATCAGTGGTTCTTCTGACATTCAAATCCCCTCCGTCATTCTTGCTACAAGATTTTCAAATGCATCTTCAACTTGTGATACATTAGTTGTTTTGTCGACATGATGGCAGGCAGCGAAATGGCTAGGATTAACTTCAATCATCTCGGGCTTAGTTGAAACACAAATCTCGTCGGCAAATGGGCAACGAGGATGGAATCTACAGCCATCAAAGTGCTCATTTGGATCTGGTACTTGTCCTGGGATAATCGGGAGGCTTTCCTTCCTACCTCCCTCGGCTTCAGTAATAATTCTTGGAATACTATGTAACAAACCAATTGAGTAAGGCATCCTCGGGCGTTCTAAAACATCCTTCAGTGAACCTGATTCGACAATAGTACCTGCATACATAACTGAAACCGTATCGCACATCTCTGCAATTACGCCTAAATCATGCGTGATTAACATTATTGAAGTTCCTTTTTGGTCTCGCATATCCCGCATTAATTTTAGAATTTGAGCCTGAATAGTGACATCTAATGCGGTGGTTGGTTCATCTGCAATCAACAAATTCGGTTCACAAGACATCATCATTGCTATCATAACTCTCTGCCTCATTCCTCCCGACAACTCATGAGGGTACATTCTTGATACGGTCTCAGGATTCGGGATTTGAACTTCTTCTAGAATTTGCACAACTTGTCTAGAATGAGAAGGATCTAATTTAAGGACGTCGGAAATCATGATTCCTGGAATCATAAAAACGGCAATAGTGACTAAAATCACCATTACTGCAGAAGCTGGCATCCAGAACATCATGAACAATGTAAGGGCAAAGGCAAAGGCGAGTGGAAGACTACTCAATCCCTCTAATGAAATATTATTTATTTCTTCGACACCTTCTTCGATAGACTTTAGAGGATTATTGACATTAAGCAAACCTAGAGTGTATTTATAGATTGACGAATAAATAAAATATAAAATCGAGATAATCAGATATGGTATTGATTTGGTTAGAGATATTAGCCAATTTACTTTTTCTTTCTCATATATCGCACTGGTAGTGAATGCTGAAACAATAACTGGAATAAAATACCAAGATAACTTCTCAAACAGTCCTGAATATCCCAATGATGTGACTGTGAAATACATTATTAGCACGCCAATTGGTGTTAGTGTAGCAAGGGGGTTTTTAGTGATAGAATCAGCTAATTGAGTTGCAGGTTTTAGAACCGCCCTTAGGATTCTACTGGGAGTAGGTGCCTCGCGTTCTACTAGCCTGCCGTGTTCTTTCATGACCTCTGAAATTTGTTTTTCCACTGTGTATAGTGGATTTAGTGCAGTCATGGGTTCTTGGAAAATCATACTTATTTCATTGCCTCTAATTCTACGGAGTTCCTTCTCATGCTTGTAAGATGAAAAACTGCCAATGAGCCCTACTAATGAGCCAAAAAGCATAATCCCAGCACCTGCTATAATGTCGTAAACAGCAGAAGTATCAAAGATAATACGTAGAATATTGAATACAATGATTAGTGCACCAATGTAAGATATAGCAGTAGAAATTCTAATCAGATTTTTCTCCCAATCCTTGATTCGATAAACTGTATCGTAACCATCATACAAAATTTGTCCGTCATCCACCTTACATGTTGCAAGACCAATAGCAGTTAGAGAGGTAACTGATTTCCCACACCCAGACTCACCAACGACGCCTCTTATTTCACCCCTCATGACTTGCAGGTCAATGTCATGTAATGCCTCTATAGGACCATACAATGTATCAAAATGAACTCTAAGGTCCTTGATATCTAATATTACATCACCCGACAATTAATCACCTCCGATTCCTTGGATCAACTACATCACGAAGTCCATCGCCCAAGAGATTGAAACCTAGGGTTGTGAAAGCAATAGCTAAGCCAGGGAAGGTCACCAACCACCATTCATTTAGAAACCACTTCCTTCCATCAGAAACCATACGACCCCATTCTGCAGAATGCATTTCAGCGCCTAGACCAATAAATGATAATCCCGCTGCAGAAAGAATTGTCCCCCCGATATCTAGTGTGAAAGCAACTAACAAAGGAGCCCACGCATTAGGAAGAATGTGTTTGAACATTATCCTAGAAGATGGAGCTCCCACGCTCTTAGCTGCTTCAACAAAAGTCATTTCACGAATATACAAAACTTGACCTCTAATTAGTCTAGCATAGCCAGGCCAACCAGTAAAGATCAGTGCAACCTGAATTTTCCATAATCTGTCAAAATCTTTGATAATTACCCATTCAGAATCTATAGTCAAAAGTGATTTACAGAGCACATAGATTACACCTACCAACAAGAAAGTACGAACTGTCATAAAAGAAAATGGATTATTCAATGAGACTGAATTTTTTAGTTCGGTAATTACTTTCTTTGGACTAACCTCTCGGTTGAATTTTGTGAAAGCGAGAATAATCGAAAAACCAAGAACTAATATTGAGGACAGGATAATAAATCGAAGATAAAGATCGGAGTTAGACACACCTTCAGCAGATTCCTCAAATGGAATATTGGGCCAATATCCATCTGTTATGTAGAATGCTGCAAAAATAAGTGAGGCGATTCCTAAAACATTAGTGAATGATTGACCGCCCTTTTCCTGTGCTTTCACCTCACCTATTGTGATTTCATCTACCTTCGTTCTAAATAATGAAATTAATATTAATAATGGTATTAGAACTGCTAATTCCATTGGCAATGCTAGCCTTGGGATAGCAGTTAGTACGGCTACAAATGCCATTGCTAGAATAAGTCCAGGTACGGCAAAGAATACATCAGTCATTCTCATGATGAATTCATCTACACGTCCGCCATAATAACCACTTATGCTACCAATAATCGTACCCAAAGTAACTGTCATGAAAGCCACAGTAATACCAATCTTAAGTGAAATTCTTGCTCCATAGAGAATTTTAGAGAAAACATCGTGCCCCTCAAAGTTAGTTCCAAGAATGCATATATTGTGAGATTCTGGCATCCACCATACTTCCATCTCACTGTTATCAAATTCATAGGTGACATAGACTGAAGGAAGTCGATTGATTTCGAGCAATTCATCAGAGACATGAATATAATCAGTTCCATTTTCATCAGTATATATGGAAATATTTTCACTTAATATCGCTTTATTACCAGATATATTAGGAGTTGTATATCCTAGTCCATCTACGACATTTATTATCCTAATTACATCTAATGGAACCGTATAAAATTGCTTAGTATCTGGATCAATTCTATCTGCAGAAATAGCAGGAGTGATATTTGTATCATCTCTTCTTAGAACTGTAAGAGATACCATCTGCTCTCTTTGCCTACATTCATCTGAACCAGGGGCTGCAGCTCTAGGCTCGTAGTCGATTCTCCAAGTTGAAGCAGTATCTTGTAAATTTCTTGTAGGATGTTCAACTGCAATATCTTCAGCGAGATATGCTAACATAGAAACTGAAAGAACTAGCATTAGACCAACTACAGCAAGAGCTGAACGAGTAAAAATTCGGATACTCCTTCGAATATCAGAACGCTTCTGGTCTAGTCCCTCAATTATTCTTCGAAGGCTCTCACGCCTGTCGTCCTCCCCATCAGCCCATGTCATTCTAATCGCACCCTTGGATCAACTATAGCGTAGGAAATATCAACGATTAAATTAGACATTAGGAAAATTACTGAAGTAATCAAGGTTACACCCATAACAACAACCTGATCATCATACTGAATTGCCTCCACTGCAATCCTGCCCATTCCTGTAAATGCGAATATGCTCTCTGTAAGAACAGCGCCACCAATTGCACCACCAATTGAGAATCCAAGAAGTGTGACTATTGGGACTAACGCGTTTCTACATGCATGCACTACAATTACCCTGTAACCAGAAAGACCCTTTGCCCTAGCTGTACGGACATAATCCTCACGGAGTACCTCTAGTAGACTTGCTCGCATATATCTTAAGAGACCTCCAGCACTAGCTATTCCTAGAGTCATGCATGGTAGCATTAAGTGCAACAGAGTATCTTTGAAAAGCTCCCATCTTGTATCAAAATCAGACCCCATGAGACTTAGGGTTTCATCATTCACAAACCAACTATCTATCAGATGAAATCCGGTCCCTCCTGCAGGGTACCAGCTAACATATTGGTCGTCTCCCGTGGGGAAAGCGACTGAGGGGTCATGTCTGCCAAAAATTGGAAAACAACCACCAGATGTACCAAATAAGTCATCACAAATTCCAATTTTAGTAGCAAATAATTTCTGGAAAAGAATTGCGAGCCAAAATATAGGTAAACTGACAAATGCGATTGCCATTAATCTAGATAATTGGTCAAAAATTTGATCCTGCCATACAGCACTTAAAATTCCAAGGAAAATCCCAAGAGGATATGCAATTAATAAAGCCAGTAAAGACATTTCAAGCGTCACTGGAGCGAAATCTTTGACCACTTCAGCTACTGGACGATGATATAATGAAGAATCGCCCCAATAACCATCAATCAAGCCATTTCTCTCAGTATGTTCACCAAGACTAGTTTTAGGAACTAAATACCCACTGGAATTTAACCTGAGTGGTTCAGCCCCAACATATGGTCCATCAATCCCAACATAAACCATGTATCCCTCAAGCAAGTTCTCATCCAAGCCCATGCGCATTACATTTGATTCATATGCTGAAATCGATACTTCTTCCCACTGTTCAGATGTTGAATTCCATTCCAACGCAGTATCAACTACAACTCCACATTTATCTCCACACGCTGATGCTGCAGCGTCTCCCGGAACTAAACTGAGAAGTGAATATGTCAATATTGAAACACCAATCATTACTGGGATGAGAAGAATTACTCTTCGAGCAATAAACTCATGTAACTTCATTTCAAACACCCACAATCAGTCAAAGAAGAGCACAAAGTCCCATCTAGGACACGACAAACATAACGGAGTGACTACGGGTTATGATTGCAACGGTAAGACACTTACTATTGAAAAAGAAAAAAGAAAAAAAACGGCACGACGACGGCCGCCCGAAGGCGGCCGTCGCCGGCCTTACGAAATCAGAATTTCTGATTACTGTCTTAACATGAGCCGACTAGAGCGCCGTCTACCATTGGTAGCTTGTCATAGTCGAACCAGTGCGCTGATCCAATAGCAGCCCAAGGTGCTGAACAGATATCATTGTGCTTTGCACCAATACCGTTACCTTGTCCTACAATAATCATGTTTGGGTCCTCGACCCAAAGATCGAACGCCTGAGAGTAAAGATCCAAACGTACTTCATCATCAGTAGAAACCTTAGCATCTTGCAATAGAGCATCCAAAGCTGCATTGTGGTATCCTGTACCATAGACATCTTCACTGCTGGCTGCGAATGGCGACCAGTAGTTATCAGGGTCTAAGTAGTCAGGAGCCCAACCGCTGAATCGAATCTCGAAAGTACCAGTGTAGTACATGTCTAGATATTCAGCCCATGGCTTTGCGTCACCATCAGTTGCAACACCGATTGATCCTAATGCCTGCTCGATTTGAGCAGCCATAGCGATTCGGTAGTCGTTACCCTCGTTTGCCATGATTCTTAGAATCGAAGGAAGTCTACATGCAGATGCAGTTTCATCCTCTGTTGTGGCTGGATCGTCAGTCACCATTACAGTGTTGTTGTTTGCCAACTCAGCACAGTCGTACTGGCGTACAAATCCTGCATCCTCGAGTAGTTGCTCAGCATGTGTTAGATCATAGGTGAAGACCTCATACTGAGATTCGTCATACAAGAATCCGTTAGGGATTGGCCCGTATACAGGAGCTAGGTTGTTGTCGTATGTTACTCGGCGAGCTGTGTCATAGTCAAACGCATATGCGATTGCTGTTCTTACTGCAGGCACAGACATAACGTTTGCATCATCAGTACCGTCACCATCACTGTCATAGTTTAGGATAGGTGTTTCAGTTGCATCGTTAGGGTCTAGATTTAGAGCTGCTAGAGTAATCGTGAACGACTCTCTGTATGTGCAGATAAATCCATCCTTGCTTGCAATGTTTGGCTTATCATCAAGAGCAGCATCCTCACCTGCATCGAACATACCGTTGCCGTTATCATCGATGTAGCAGAAGTTTGGAAGATCCTCAAAGTTTAGAGCACCGAAATCAGCCTCTCCATCCTGGAATGCCAGTAGACGTGTCTGAGACTCGTCAACATTGGTAAACTCTGTGAACTTGTTGATATTATAGTTGCCAGAATCCCAGTGCATCCAATTTGGAGTCATGATAATCTTGTCTTCTCGACTCCATGTGTCCAAGATGTATGCACCTGTTCCAGCTCCTAGTGGAGCCTCGTCCATCCATCCGTGACACCAGTCATCAGAGGTCTCATCAACATCAGTGGTTGCTGGATCATCTGCAACTACAACACGATTTGCCTCACACATATCCTTGTTCACAACAGCGCCTACAGTGTAAGCGATTGTTGAGACGAATCCTGCGTATGGCTGTGTCAATGTCACTGAGAAGTGAGTATCGTCAATCATAGTTAGTCCAGAAGTCTCGAAGTTCTGCTGTGTAATCCAAGCAACGTGAGATTCAGGAGCTCCGTACTCGTTGACACGCTCCCAAGAGTAGACTACATCTTCTGCAGTCATGTGGTCACCATTACTGAAGTATACATCATCACGTAGAGTGAAGGTGTAAGTTAGCATATCAGCGCTTACTTCGTGGCTAGTTGCCAATCTTGGAACAATAATTGCGTTACCATTTCCATCGCCTTCGTATCGGTATAGGGTGTCGTAAACATTCTCAATGACATCACCGGATGCTGAATCATAAGCATCGTGTGGGTCAAGAGTTGCTGCGTCACCATATCCCATAGATACGATTTCACATGGGTTATTGGTTCCGGTCTCCTTACACTCACGGATATCCATTAACGCGGCCCATGCTTCTGCATAGGTGTGTGTACCATCCGCATATCCAGCCATGACACTTGCATGGGTGGGTGGGTAGGTACAGCTTCCATCGTCAGTTGTGGCCGCTGCGTTGTAGTTAGTCGCAGCAGAGTCCATGCATCCAAGGACCTCCACTGGATCGTACGTACAGGAGCCATCGTCCTCCGTAGCTGTAGAGTCGTAGTTATTCGCTGTCGCGTCCATACAACCCATCACCGGTTCAGGTTCTGGTTCAGGGTCATCATCCCCGCCCAGACATCCTGCCATAACCGATGCAATCATCATTGTGCACATCAATAAGGCTCTCAATCTAGAGTCCATCGGGCGCCGTCAGACTTCGATTCATATATAGTATGAATGTGCATTACTCCTGAAAATAAAGATTTGATTAGGAAAACCTGCCAAATAAAACTAAAAACAAAGTTTTAGAATTATCTCGGGGTGAAGATTAGACTGGTGGACGTGCCGAGATTTGAACTCGGGGCCTCTTCCATGCCAAGGAAGCGCGCTTCCAAGCTGCGCCACACGCCCAGTGAGATGTCCACCTGCGACGGCCATTTAAGGAGAATGGATGGCGATACAACATGGACGAGTCAGGGCAAGAGAAAACTCGTCCAAACATCCCTCCAATGCCCGACGGTCTACTAAATGAATTGAAGAAGAGACTGACTAGTGATGAGGCCCCATTCCTGAGACATCTAGGTAAACATCTAACTCTTGAATGGATGGATTCCAATGATAGAAGATTTGGACTTACGCGCTTTGAATACAATCATCACGAATTATTTAGAAGACGAAGATTGAGAGTTGCGCCTGGACCTATCACAATCGCTTTACATCCTAACCTTCATGGAGACGATACACTCTATCGACACACCCTAGTTCATGAATTGTTACACGCCGCAGGACTTATCGAGCACGATGGGAACCATGCAGCAATTGTCAATGATATCGCTCCTGCACCCAAACTTTCTCAATCGCCCACTCTTCAGAGAATGCGCGAGGAAGTGCTCTCTAAATTGCCGGAAAGATCTTGGATTTGTGGAGAATGTGGCCACACTTGGCAGCGCAGAAGAGTGACACTCCCGAATAGATGCCCTAAATGTGCAAAGCCTTTCTCTCACAGAGCGGCATAATAAAATGCAAAAACCATTAACCGGATAATAATGGCAATACCCTCCACTGGAGACGAACTAATCTCGTTATTCGAAGACTTCCTCCAAGATACCTTGTCGACGATTCTTGCAATTATTGCTGTTGCAGCGTACTCAGGTTTTGTTTTCATGTTCTACAGATTACTCGCTCGAAGGGACATCTTGACCCTAGATCTTGGGCGCTATGAAGATTCGATGACGGGGCGAATTAGGGCATTCTTCCGAACTCTAGTTTTCACGATTCAATATGTGATTGCAATCCCTCTACTAATCTCATTTTGGACAGTAGTCATGGCTGTGATACTAACGCTACTTTCGGATGGATCTGATCATGCAAGAAACGCTTTGATTGCTACTTCTGTAGTAGGAGGGGTGCGTATTGTTTCTTATTGGACTGAGGACTTGTCACGAGATGTAGCAAAGATGCTTCCTTTTGCTGTTCTAGGTGTTTTTCTTGTAGACTCAAAAGCCACGATTAAATTTAGTGAATTTGAGGATTTATTCCACAACCTACCTGAACTTGGAAATTCATACATTAATAGCTTGATTCTACTATCTATAATTGAGACAGTACTTCGAATAGGAAGTAGCACAAGAGAACTTTGGCTTGGTTCTCG
>Ga0206684_1000244_pt1 | contig 21468 bp, 19 predicted proteins | sample M210012015metaG_FD_155467 | JGI IMG/M metagenome (GOLD analysis project Ga0206684, IMG submission 155467) | Ammonia-oxidizing marine archaeal communities from Monterey Bay, California, United States - M2 100m 12015 | ecosystem: Environmental > Aquatic > Marine > Intertidal zone | place: USA...
CGCTTTTCTGCAGAAAAAACATCTGCCAAGGCTAAGAACAGTTTGATTAGAGGGTGCATAATAACCCCGCAAGCTTTTTTTTAGATAGAAATTATTTAATAGTAATCTCTATACTAAACTAATTTAGTTCTGATTAGATCTAATTACCATATAAATAAGTTGGGAGCCATAAAACAATCTGCGGGAAGATAATAATAAGCGCCAATCCAACGACCTGTATCGCCATAAATTGCATCATACCTTTATAAATATCTGATAAATCCCACTCTGGAACCACACCCTTTAAGAAGTAGGCCGAAAGTGCCACAGGCGGTGACAACCAAGCAGTCTGTAGATTTACAGCCACAAGAATTCCAAACCAGGTTAAGTTAAATCCTAACTGTTCAATTAATGGCAAAATAATTGGAATAATGATTAGCACAATTGGCACCCACTCTAATGGCCAAGCTAATAAAAAAATTAAGGCCATAATTATCAATAATAAAACTGTTGGTGGCAGATCAAGCAACATCAAATACTCTGTAATCATGGTTGGAGTCCCCAACCTTGAAAATACTGAGCCAAAAAAGTTTGAGGCACAAACCAAAATCATAATTAATGTCGTAATCTCTAAGGTCTTTAATAAAGCCTCTCTAAAAGATTTAAAGGTTAGCTTTCTGTAAGCTAAAGTTAACACTATTGCTCCAACAGCGCCCATTGCAGCACCTTCTGTAGGTGTGGCCCATCCTGCTAATATACTTCCAAGTGACGAACCAACCAAAAGAACAGGAGGAACCAGTCCTTTAAAAAACTCAACCCAGACTTCTTTCATAGTTTCAGGTATAAGATCATCAGGAACAACAGGTCCCAATGATGGATTTAAGTGGCATCTAATAAGCGTGTAGCCAGTGTAGAGAACTGCCAACATCAAGCCCGGCATAATCGCTGCAGCAAACAGATCGGTTACTGGGACGTTTAAAATTGGTCCCATAACAACTAGCATAATACTTGGTGGTATCAAGATGCCCAAAGTACCTCCGGCTGTAATTGTGCCAGCAGCCAATCGAACATCATACTTCGACCTATTCATTGTCTTGGCAGACATAATTCCCAAGATTGTGACCGATGCACCTACAATACCTGTTGCAGCTCCAAAAATTGTTGCAACAAAAAGAACAGCTACAAATAAAGAGCCTTTGGTTTTAGCAAGAGCCATCTGAACAGATGTGAATAATCGCTCCATCAGGTTGGCTTTTTCCATCAATATACCCATAAAGGTAAATAGTGGTATTGCTGCAAGTGTCTGCTCCATCATACTCCCAGAAAACTGGAAGGTCATTAAGTAAAAAACAAGATCTCCGAAACCTAAATAGCCGAAGAAAACACCTAAAAAGATTAAAGTAAATGAAATTGGAAAGCCAATAAAAATGGCGAACAGCATCGTTAAAATTAACAGTATGCCTAGTACTTCTGGAGTCATGGCCATCTCCTATTTCTTATAGCATACACGCACTTGAGTGTCTCCGAAATTCCTTGAATTATAAGTAAAACAAGTCCTATAAATAAAACACTCTTGATTGGATACAAAAGAGGCATCCATGAAGTATCCATACCCCTTTCCATTATCGACCAAGACTTATAAGCATATTTGTAACATGCCCACGCAGCGCCAATCAATCCAGGAAAATAAAACAATATATATAAAGTTAAGTCTATAGTTGCCTGGGATTTAATAGACCAATTTCGATACATAAAGTCTGCTCGAATATGAACCCCTTTTGAGAGTGCATATCCAGCGCCAAGCATAAACATAGCGCCCGCAAACATTCTGCTGATATCGTATGCCCAAAATGTTGGAGAAGCGAAAAAGTGCCTACCAACAACCTCAATAAACATAGCAACAAAAACAGGCACAGTGAGCCAGCATGCGAATTGACCAACTCTAAGACTAAAAAGATCAATACCAAGAATTGTTTTTGCCATGTACTTAGGCATATCGTCAGGCATGACACCGGTATATGACCTGCCTTCAGCGATCATTTCATCTGTAATATCTAATTGTCCAATATCTTCCTCTTCCGACATAATATGCGCCTAAAAAATTATCCTAAAATCTTACGACATTGTAACAAAACTCAAGGGTTAAAAAAATAATAACCCATTAATTATAGGCATTTGCTGGTTGCAGGATAAAGGAGAACCTGAACCAGCTAAGCCGTCCTACGGTTACAAAAAAAGTTGCCAACAGTAATTAACTATTGGCAACTCAATTTACAAGTCTTACGATGAATCTTTACTTCAATGTCTCAGCAAACGCTAGACCTAGCTTAGCATTAGACGCTTGAGCTCCCGACCAGAAAGGTACCGCAATCTTTGCGAAGTCTTTCTGTGATTGCCATACCTCAGCAAAAAACTCATTCTCTGCAGCGTTCTTTGCAAGAGTTGCATTCGCAGCAGCCATGTACTCAGAGAAGTAGTCATCTGGAGTATCCATTAGCTTAACACCATGGTTATTTAACAAGTCATCCAAAGCTATACCGTTATTGTAGATACGGTGTGACAGTGAGTCAATTCTTGCCGCTCTAGCAGCAACTTCTATTGCTCTTTGATCACTAGAAGAAATTGCATCCCATTTATCACCATTGATATACATATCTGCATTCACAACATTCTGGTGTAGTCCTTGTAAGTAGTAGTACTTAAGAACTTTTTGGAAGCCAAAGTCTCTATCAGGCTCTGGGCAACACCATTCTGCTGCGTCAATAACGCCTTTTTCAAGTGCAGGCAGAATATCACCACCACCCATAGCAACAGCTGCGACACCAATATCAATGTAAGTTTGACCTGGAATTCCTGGAGGTGCACGGAATCTCAGCTTACGGAAATCATCCATACTATTAATTGGCTCTTTAAACCAACCAAGTGCCTCAGGACCAACTGGCTGCAACATTAAACCATGAACGTTCACGTCCATTTCATCCCAAAGTCGCTCGTAAAGCTCTTTACCACCAGCGGCATGGAACCAAGAAAGCCATGCGATATTATCAATACCTACACCAGCGCCAGCAATTGGAGAGCCAAACAGCATTGCTGCTGGATGCTTACCAGACCAGTAGTGCGTCCATGCAAATCCGCCATCAAGTAAACCTGCGTCCACTGCATCTATAATATCAGAGTTAGGAACAACAGAACCACCCGGAAGAACCTCTATTGTTACCCTACCATTCGTCAAGGCAGCAACATCTTCAGCAAAATCTCTAACATACCCAACCTCACTACCGGTAGAGTTTAATACAGATTGAATTTTTAAATTGACCGCCATAGCGCTTGAACTAGCAGCAAGCAATGCTATAGATGTCAAAAGAACAACTTTATTTCTAAACATAAAAATCTCCTATCTTATCTATTAAATAAAAACAATTTTGATAATGCAATAAGAAAAAACAACTTAAAGCATTTAATCAAACTCTAGTATACATCAATTGATATATATGTTTACATCTATTTATAAAAAAATAAATTATTGAAACTACAAATAAACCACCAATCGAAAGGCACATACTACACTGCTATGAAGATTAGAAATGTTTTAAATTAACTTAATTTGCATAATTTATGCATTTTATTAGTTTTTTTAAATAAATTATTTGATGTAATGATAATATAAATAAACTGGATAGCTTTGATCACAAAATTCTAAAAATCATAGCTCCCTCTCTAATAACTAACCATTCAAATAATATATATAATTTAGTTAACAAAATAAATAGATTCACCAAAGTTTACTTATAATTAAAATATAATTTACATCATTTAAATTTTAAGTAATTCCATCTAGATTATTCTCAATCCATAAAATAATTTACTAAGAAATATATATGCAAGAGAAATACGATTACATTATCGTTGGAGCAGGATCTGCTGGTTGCCTTCTAGCGAATAGACTTTCAGCTAATCCAAATAATAGCGTCTTGTTAATTGAGGCCGGTCGAAAAGATAATAATCTCTGGCTCCACGTACCAGTTGGCTATTTCAGAACCATGAATAATCCGAAGTTTGACTGGATGTACAAACTAGAAAAAGACAAAGGGTTAAACAATAGAAGAATTGATTGGCCTAGAGGTAAAGTTCTTGGAGGATCTAGTGCACTAAATGGTCTACTATATATTCGAGGTGATCGACATGACTATGATAATTGGAAAAGACTAGGCAACAAGGGTTGGGGTTACGATAAAGTACTTCCATATTTTAAAAAATTTGAATGTCAAGAAAATGGTGAAAACGAATACCATGGTGTCGATGGTGAATTAAAGGTCTCAAACCTAAGACTAAAACGAGAAATAGCGGAGCTCTTTATTCAGGCTTCGCAAGAAATAGGGATACCCTATAACCCAGATTGTAATGGTGAGCAACAAGAAGGTGTTGGATACTTCCAGCAAACCTCGTTTAAGGGATTTAGAAAGAGCTCCTATAGATCTTTTCTTAATAGAAAAATAAGAGGCAGAAAAAATTTAACAATCGTTACCAATACTCAGATCAGTAAACTTATCTTTGAAGACAAAAGAGTGATTGGAGTAAATTGCATTCAAAGTTACAATCAGCCCGATAAAACCATTTATGCAAACAACGAAGTGATATTATCTGCAGGCTCTATTAGTTCACCTCAAATATTGCAGCTATCTGGAATTGGTGATGCAAAACAATTAGAGAAACTTGGAATAGATGTTGTTCACAATAACCCAGCGGTTGGAAAAAATCTACAAGACCATTTGCAAGTGAGGATGGTCTTTAAAACAAATACCAGAACACTGAACGATGAACTAAACACTTGGTGGAAAAAAGCCTTGATTGGCTTGCAATATTTTCTCTTTCGAACTGGACCTTTAACGCTAAGTGCGAGTCAAGTTTACGTTTTTACTAACACTTCTCTGGATGGGTCAAGACCAAATATTCAATTCCATATGCAGCCATTAAGTGCAGATAAACCAGGCGATGGCGTACACCCTTTTTCAGCATTTACAATGTCTATTTGTAATCTTCGTCCTGAAAGCAGAGGAGAAGTTACTATTAATTCTGCAGACCCAACTCAGCTACCTAAAATCATTCCTAACTATCTCTCTACAGAGGGTGATAGAAAAATTGCCATTGACTCTATAAAGGTTGCCAGAAAAATTGCAGAAGCTGACTCATTAAAAAAACATATCCTTGATGAATATGTTCCTGGACAGTCTTTCATTTCTGACGAAGAGTTACTTGAGGCAGCTAAAAACAATAGCCAAAGTATTTATCATCCCGTTGGAACTTGCAAAATGGGTGATGATGAAAATAGTGTTGTCGATGAACAATTAAAAGTTCATGGGATTTCTGGCTTAAGAGTTGTGGACGCATCGATTATGCCTGAGCTAGTCTCAGGAAATACAAATGCGCCAACAATGATGATTGCAGAAAAGGCTGCCGAAATGATACTTAGTGATAACAATCCTAGTTTGACTACGTAAACATTTTTGTGTATTGTTTATTCTGAAAATAATATTAATTATAGGTCCTATAAATGCCATCTCCCCTCTCTGATTTTCGTAGAAGTGAACTGTTTAAGCCAGCAATTCTTGTGCCTACATTAATCATGCTGATTTTTTCAATATTTAATCTCACTACACCCTCCGATCCAGCTCGAATTGCCTCATCCTTTAAACTAGGAATTGTCAATCAAGATAGTGGGCCTTCAATTCCATTAATTTCAACTCAAGCAATAAAAGTGATTTCAAAATCGCTCCCCTTCAGATTGACTTTACTTGAGGATTCTGAGATTGCACGAGAGGCTCTCTCAAAAGGAGAGGTTTCAACAGTATTAATTTTCCCAGAAAACTTTACCAAACTTGCTTTCAGTGATAAAAATTTAAATATTGAAATCTTGAATTCACAACACTTAACGATTGCTGAAACCCAAATGGCTGCCCAACTTCCAGCAACGATTCAGATGGCCCTATCAACTTTCGTGTCAAGTCTTCGCCTAGCTAAGTCTAATAATCAGGCGCCTAATCCAGGAATGCCAGTCACTGCAAATGTTGAGACTCTCTATACAGCAAAAAGCTTAGCCTCACTTCCAGCCCCTTTTGTTATGAGTTTTACAAGCTGGCTTGCCTCAATGGTAGGATCAATTCTGCTATTTCTTGGAACAAAACAAATGTCACTATTAAGCCGTGCACATGTGAGAACTGTCGTACCAATCATGACTATGGGAGCCGCCAGCTTAGCTTTAGCATTAATTGTGACATTAACTACCCTTCAATGGGAAACGTTTTTAATGGTTTGGATCAATGTATGGCTTGTTACTATTTGCTTGGTTTGGTTTTTTCTTGGAGTCTTTGAAATTATTGGGCTTTCAGCTTTGATTATTATCCTTCCAACCGTTTTTTATCAATCTGTACTTAGTGGCTCAATGATGCCAGTTAGTGCTGCGCCAGAATGGTTAGAATTAATTGGTACTTCAGTGCCTTTTGATTCTATAGGTGCTGCCTATAGAGCAATTATCTATGGATCAGACGGAAGCCTACCTTTCACTTATCTATTAAGTGCAGCCTTAATTGGCCTTATCCTCAGTTGGGGCTCGGCAATATTTAAGGGGCGCATGAAAAGGAATTTTAGGTAATTAGACTTACCCACTTTGTTGCATTCACTAGTCTTTGTCGACTATCTCTTCAACAGATTTTTCAAGATCAATAATCGTCTTCCTAATCTCACTAGGAATAGAGGCCTTTTTATTATCAACATAGTCAAACATTACCACTTTAGCATCACCGATAGCGGCTAGTCTCTGGTGTTTGTGGCTAACAACAGCATATTTCATTATAAAGTACTGATTTGCCATTGAGTCAACTCTGACTCCAACAGAAATACTATCCGGGTAGGCGAGTGGGTAAATGAACTTGCACTGAGTTGATGCTAGTATCGATGAAATTCGTGTTTCTCCCAACACACTATCAGAATCAATTTTTTCAAAATAAGCAACTCGAGCTACTTGAAAATATTTGAAATATTCAATATTGTTGACGTGTTGAAGGGCGTCCATATCCCCCCATTCAATATTAATATCCACCACAAAAGTGAAGTCTTTTAACAATTCATTCATCATTAATCAAGGTCTCGATATCAGCTCGATATCTTTTAAGTTGAGCACGAAGCTTTTTGTCTTGTTTTTCGGTTCGAGTATTCAAAATTGCTGCAATTAAATGATGAGTTAGATTAATATTATAAGCATAATTATCACGATAATCTTGCATACTTGTAACCTTTAAAAACCAATACTCATAAAACTTATTAAGTAATTAATAATTATATTTTTTTCATGAAAAGAAAAATAATATAGAAATTTATGCTTAAATCACCAATTGCATAAAAAAAGGCGATTTATATGGACAACCAAATTCACAATAAAAATATTGAAAGCGAGACTGCCATAATCTCACCCATAGAGCTAAGTAAAAAAATTCCAATTAGCGAAATGGGTAAAAGTAATATTTTAGCTAGCCGAAAAATAGTGAATGATATCTTAGTAAAAAAAGATTCCAGAATAATGGTAATTGTTGGTCCATGCTCAATCCATGATATTGATGCCGCCAAGGAATATGCACTGAAATTAAAAACCCTACAAGAAGAATTAAAAGACTCAGTATATTTAGTAATGAGGGTTTATTTTGAAAAACCAAGAACAACAGTTGGCTGGAAAGGTTTAATTAGTGACCCAGATATGGATAACTCGCTTGATGTTGACAAAGGGCTACATCAAAGTCGGGAGTTACTATCTTGGCTAGCGGATCAAGAAATACCAGCTGCAACTGAGGCACTTAACCCAATTACACCTCAATATTTGGCAGACCTTATTTCATGGTGTGCCATAGGAGCAAGAACAACTGAATCACAAACTCACCGTGAAATGTCAAGCGGCCTTTCAATGACTGTTGGCTTTAAGAATGGCACCGATGGAAATCTCAATATGGCAATTAATGCCATTAAGGCTTGCTCATCACCTCAAAGCTTTTTAGGTATTAATGACAAGGGGCAGATTTCAACATTTAAAGCTAAAGGGAATAAATCAGCTCACATTATACTAAGGGGTGGCAATAAATCTAACTACCATATTGCTGACATTATGGAGTGTGAAAAACTTCTCAAGAAAAATGATTTAGCTGAAAGAATTATGGTTGATTGTTCTCATGATAATTCTAATCAAGATTACAGAAATCAAGGTAAGGTAATTGAAGAAATTACTAAGCAGATAGTTTCTGGAAATAAATCAATTTTTGGACTAATGCTTGAAAGCAATCTTTATCCTGGAAAGCAAAAAATATTAGATAATAAAAATGATATGGACTATGGTGTATCTGTTACAGATGGCTGCATAGACTGGGAAGAAACTCAGAATATTATTAGGCGTTTTTCAGAAAATATATCGAAAAAATTATCTTAAGTAACTTACTAAGTTTCACAAAACTTGAATTAAAAATTCTATCTAAAAAGTATTTTACTACTGGCCCAATAAATGAATTACTTGAGTTGCCGTAGCTCTCAAATCTGGAATTACTTTCTGCATTATAGTGATACGATCAAAAAAATCAGGATCAGACTCAAGCGTGGTTCGTAATGAATTGCCAAAACTTTTTCGCAAAATAGTACCAACATTAAATTTAGCAACCTGACGCAATGCCAACATCTGGATATCTTTATCTTCTAGGCCACTAGTTCCATGAATTACCAATGGTAGACTTAAAGCTTTTTCCAACTCATTATAACGAACTAAGTCAATTGCTACAGATCCACTCTCCAAGCGATGTACATTCCCTATTGAAATTGCTAGTGCATCTGGTTGTCCTTGTTCTTCCATAGCTAGGGCCTCAGATACCTCAGTTATGGTAGACTTAATATGGTCACGTCCACTTGAATAAGGCACTGAACCTACTTCAGCTTCTACCGATACACCTTTAGGATGTGCATAGGAAACAATGTCGCGGATGGCGGCGATATTTTCAGAGATAGGCAACTGAGAGCCATCAAACATTACAGAATTAAATCCAGTATCAACAGCTTCTTTAACTGTATCAATTTCGTAGGTATGGTCAAGATGCAGACAGACTGGAACCTGAGCATTTTCGGCCATAGGTCTTAACATGCCGATAATTTGCTCCATAGGCATAAATTGGCGCATATCGAGATTGATGGAGAGAATTACCGAAGCATTGCGTGCTTCTGCAGCATCAACAACTGCACGTGCATCTTCGTAGCCAAATACATTGAAGCAAGCGACAGCATAGCCTTCGTCTTGAGCAAGTATAAGAATATCTTTAAGATTAGAAATCATTATTTAAATTTATTAAGCATGTCTTGCATACCAGGAATAGTTTCTAACTGATAGGCATAATCTTTCTGATAATTCATATGCAATGGTCTTTGAGTTTCTCCAGCTAAAATAGTGAAGTAGTACATTTCAAATCCTGGAGCTACGACACAAGGGTGGTAGCCCTTATCAAAAATAAATGTTGAACCATCACGAACATGATATACAGGACCAAAATCTTCTCCATCTGGAGTTAAAAACTGAGCGCCAAATCCATTTGAAGGATTAAATCTAAAATTGTAAACTTCATTGTGGCGACTTTCTTCTGGAAGCATATCTGTTTCATGTTTATGAGGAGGGAATCCTGACCATCCTCCTTCTCCCACCGTAAATAGTTCACTAACCAATAACTTACCAACTTTGCCAGCTGGATCTTTTCCTAAAATATGCTTAATTTTTCGGTGAGTTTTAGTTTCATCTGAGCCATACTGAACTTTATCAATATCCTCTTGCCTTATTACAAATGCTTCATGAGTTTCATTATGCTTTGCCCCTGAAATGAAAACTTCAACTTCATTACTGATACAAGTTAATTTAGCTTCAGAGTTAACAGGAACATAAACACCTTCAGGATCTCCCTCCCAAATATGTTGACGTTTTCCAACCTCTTTGAAAGTTTCACCTTGGACCTCTACGTCAATACTTCCAGTGGCTGGCACTAAACAAGTTTCATAATCAGCTAATTGATAGGTATACGACTCGCCTACCTTTAACTTAATGATATTGAAATAGCATAATGGCACTATGTCATTATTACAATCAACAATTGCCTGATTATTGTTATTATGTTGAGGGATATGCATATTTAACTCCACGCCGTTGTTGGTTTGATTGTTGAATTTTTTTGCAGTAATTTAATTTCTTCTAAACTCGGCATAGCACTTGCACAACCTTGCTTAGAAACTACTATAGCTGCTGACGCACTTCCAGCCTCAATTGCTTGTTGCCAGTCTCCAGAAGACATATAGTTGATTACCACATTGCCTAGAAAAGCATCACCAGAACCATAAGGTTTAAGGACTGGAAGTGTATAAATTCCGGCATCAAGTCGAGCCTCACCAGAAAATAGGCTACATCCATTTTCACCTTTCTTAAGAATCATTAATTGACTCTTTGAAGTGCACTCCTTAATCTGAATATTGATATCATCTTGAAGAATTTTAAATTCTTCTTCATTGCCTACTAAAACATTCGATAATTCTGATGCTTCTTGATATGCTAAACGAGTATTTTCTTTATCATGCCAATTCCAAGGCCGATAATCTAAATCTAGCCAAACTTTACAATCATTTTTCTGAGCATGATCCATCATTTTTAAAACTTGCTCTCTTGAGTCATCCTCGATTAAACTAGTTCCAGTGACAATTAGATTGCTGCTTTTTGTAATTGCTACTTTTATACCATCATCACAAGTAATTCGAAGGTCTGCAGGATTGTTGCGATATATTACTACCTCGCAATCATTTGGGCGCTCTTCGGCAATTGCTAGACTGGTTCTCTCATTACCATTCGTAGTTTGCATCAATTGTAAATCTATGCCTTCATCTTTGAGCCGCTTCTCTACATAGGAACCAACAGGATCATCAGACAAAGCTGAAATAAGTCCAATATTGCCTCCAGAACGTTTCATAGCAATAGCAATGTTGGCGCCAGAACCACCTACATCACTAGCAAATGAGTCGGCATCAATCGTCTTAGTACCCGAAGGTTGTGGATAAAGATCTAGGCCGGCTCGACCCACCACTAAGGCACTCCATTCTCTAGCGTCTTCGTAATTCAAATGTTGTACTTCAATATTAGACATCAAACCACTGACCAGAAAGTGCAGAGCGATCAATCGCATCCATCACTCTCTCAATTTTTAAACCATCAGCAAAATTTGGCCATACTGGTTGACCTGTTTCAATTGCATCCAACATATGTTTAAGTTCACACACCTTGACATCGATAAAGCCGAGGCTATGTCCTGCATTAGGCAAAAAGGCATCATAGGGTGGCTGCGCTGGACCACTCAAAATAGTCTTAAATCCTTCCTGCCTTGGATCATCGCTTCGAGTATATAGTTTAATTTCATTTAAGCGCTCTTGATCGTGACATATCATTCCTTGTGATCCATGAATTTCCCAACGCAATCCACACTTTCTTCCCCAAGCTACTCGACTTACACGTAAAGTTCCCTTAATTCCACTTTCAAAATGAGCCATTGCCGTACAAACATCGTCATTGTCAACTGCTAATGTTTGTCCTTGGTTTTTTGGGTCAGGGCGCTCTTTATGAACTGTATCATAATCCCCAACTAATCGAGTTATTTCGCTACCTGTCATATAATGAGCCATGCTAACTAAATGGCACATCACATCGGCATTAGAGCCAGAACCTGAAGCTTCACGGCTCATTCGCCAAGAATGGGGTCTGTCTGGGTCAGCCTCATTGTCGACATCGTAGCTTCCATAAAAGCCGATTACTCGACCTATAATACCCTCATCAATAAGTTTTCTAGCACTTTGAACTGCAGGATTTTGAGTATAGTTATAGCCAAGTATAGTATGAGCATTGCTGGCTTGTGCTGCTGCAAACATAGCTTCAGAGTCAGCTAAATTGGTGGACATTGGTTTTTCACACCAGACATGCTTACCAGCCTTGAGTGCAGCTACTGAAATCTCTTTATGTAACGAATTTGGAACACAAACAGAAATTAGTTGAACTTTTGGATCTTTCACTACATCCATCCAAGTGCTAGTGCACCTAGCAAAACCCATCTCCTTTCGCATAACTTCAGCCCTATCAGGGTTGTAATCACAAATTATCTCTAGACTAGGACGCAAACCATCTCCAAACACACTGCCTGCAGCAGCATAGGCAATAGAATGAGCCTTACCCATAAAAGCTGTGCCAATAACACCTACGCCAATTGTTTTCATTCTCTCTCCTCTATTTCAATTCCAAATTTTTCACAATAGCTTTCAATGTTTTTATAGCCCATTGAGACATAAGTTAATGGGTGTGCTTTTGCTGGGTCTTGCTCTGCCTCAACAACAATCCATCCTTTAAAATTATTCTCACTTACCATTTTAAATAAACCTGGAAAATCAAATATTCCATCGCCAGGAACCGTATAAACTCCATTCAAAACAGCATTTAAAAAGCTTGAGTCTGACTCCAGTGCATCATTTAATATATCTTCTCTTACATCTTTGCAGTGAATATGAAGCACTCTGTCGCTATGTTTTTTGTAAACACTAAGAGGATCTGCGCCAGCATAAATAAAATGACCAGTATCAAATACCAAGCCAAGATCACCTGAAGTCATAGCCATTAACTTATCCACCTCTTCTTCAATTTGAACTACTGTCCCCATATGGTGATGGTAAGCAAGCCTCATTCCATGCGACAAAGTATATTTAGCTAGCTGATCAAGCTTCTCAGTCCATTCTTTCCATTGGTTATCGTCAAGCGTTGGTCTTTTTGAGAGTGGAGAGGTGATATCTCCATGAACACAAGAGTCCATTTCACAATAAACAATAACATCAGTTCCTAAGTCTTTCAAAAGTTGCATGTGTGGAGTGATTCTCTTTATTTCAGCTTCAATAGTATCTTTAAGTAAACCTCCACAAAACCAGCTTGAAACAACATCCATGCCATATTTGCTAAATAAAGGCTCTAGCACTGATACTTCTCTTGGCCATTTACCGCCTAACTCAAACCCTCGATACCCAGCTTGTCTCCCTTCTTGTAAGCAATGCTCCACAGTCGTATCTCGACCCAACTCGGGCAAATCATCATTGGTCCATGATATAGGGCTAACACCAATTTTCACACTCATTTACCTTCTCCAAATTGTTAATAATATTTTAACCAGCATGTCTCATATGCTGGAGCTCAGAGAGCTTTAAGCTAAATTTCTCTAGACTCAGAGAGTCTAGAAGTGATTGTTTTGTAAGTTCATACATGCTCATTCCTTGTAGCTTAGAATCAGAGTTTTTATCGTGATCTAAGTTTGTGGGAAAGGCGTATCCATCAGTTGCACATATAAGAACATTATCAATAAGCTTTTCTGAAAGGTTTTTTTTATTTAAATGCTCTAGCAAGGATGGGTAAATATGATTGATAATTTTAATATAATCTATGCGCTCAATAGGCTTGCCAAAGGGCGATGAAATTTGAAAAAGATTACCAATCCTATGAAAGTCATTAGTAGTGTTTGCGCCAGCAGCATGAAATACAGCAGGATTAAAAAAAATACCATCACCTTTATTCATTTGAATTTGAACTGCATTTTTATTAAAAAAATCGCCAAAAGCCTCATCTCTCCAAGTTAAGTACCCCAAATCGTACTGCTGTGAATAAGGCAACACAACTGTAGGGCCAGTCTCTAAAGGCATATCAGTATGTGCAATACCGCCTTGCAAAGTTAAGTATCTTGATAGACGATGACTAGAGATTGGGAATTTTTCAAGGACTTTATTTTCTTGAAACCCTAAATGATAATCACGATGCGGTTTCTGCATTTCACCACCCGGTCTGACAATATTGACCTGGGCTGTCATCTGAGAGTTGGGGCCACACCATGATTCAGCCACTAACTTTAAAATTTCATTTGAATAGTAATTGATAAAAGCATCAGCATTCTCTAAAGCAACTTTTTGAAAACTATTCCATATTCTTATATTTGTTCCAGAGGCAAAATGATCATTACTTGTGTCAATTTCTCTTTCAATAATTTTCTCAAAAATAATATTGCTCTGATCTATTACTTCGCCCTCATAAAGATTTCGAACGACAAAAACTCCTGGTCCATTTTCTAAAACCTGATGCAACTCTGTTTTTAATATTCTTTCTTTTAATTCATTAACAATAAATGACTTCAAGTGATTCGCATCATAAATAACTATATTATTTGAAACTGAATCTGAAAGAGAATAATCCTCTTGAAGTGTTTTTTGAGAACAGATTTCAGTTAAGTCATCATAATCTATATCAGATTCACTGAAATAAACTTGTTGTCTAGATTTAACTGCTTCTCTAGTCATGACTAGTAAGGTTGCTTTGTTTTAGATTTCTTATACGAGCTTAGAATTTGTTTGCCCTTTTCATTGGATGAAACTTCAGGAACAGCAACTTCCCACCAACAGCCACCTTCAGGACTAATTTTATGTGAATCTGTTACTAAGCTGATTAGATAAGATTTGTTGGATTCTCTAGCACGTTTAAGGGCTGAAGCTAAATCATTGATATTTTCTACGTGTTCTGAGTTAGCACCAAGTGATTTAGCATGCAATGCAAAATTAATTTCTGGATGTCCGCCATCGACACTTTCGCAATCTTTTAATAAATTATTAAATGAACGATTACCAGTAGCATTTTGAAGTCGGTTGATACATGAAAAACCCCTATTATCTAAAAGAACAGCAATAATTTTTTTACCTAGCATAACGCTTGTTGCTAACTCTGAATTAAGCATCAAATATGACCCATCACCTACAAGTACGATTACTTCACGCTCTGGCTCTGCCATTTTTACACCTAGTCCACCAGCTATCTCATAACCCATACAGGAGTATCCATATTCAGCATGATATCCGCCAATTTGTTCCGTTCTCCATAGCTTATGAAGCTCTCCAGGAAGGCTTCCTGCAGCACAAACAACGATGTCACTCGCATCGCCATTTCGCTTAACCTCGCCAAGAACTTGGGCATCAGTAGGTAGTATTTCTTTAGTGTCTGACGAACTATCAATTGACGTTATATCTTCATAATATTTGTTCCAATTTAAGGCTTCTTTTTCTGCCTTCTCTAACCACTTATCTGACGCCTTCCATTCAGAGAGCTGCTCATCTAATTTGTTAATTCCCAATTTTGCATCTCCCCATAAAGAGAATGCATTGTGTTTTATTGAATCAAATCGAGCTACATTGAGCTGCACAAGTGTTTTGTCAGAAAATAAAGCTCTAGAACCTGATATGAAATCATTTAACCTTGTACCAATAGCCAAAACTGTATCCGCCTCTCTTGCTAAATTATTGGCGGCATTTGATCCTGTAACTCCTATAGCACCAACATAACAAGAATGATTCCAAGCGATTGCTCCTTTGCCCGCAGATGTTTCTGCCACAGGAATTTGATACTTTTTAGAAAATTTTTGAAGTGCTGAACAGGCTTGAGCATAATGAACTCCTCCACCAGCAATGATTAAAGGTTTTTTTGACTGCTTCAAAATTTCAACTGCTCGAATTAGTTCGTCTTCATCAATGTTTATTTTTCGAATGGCATGTGTTCGCTTTTTAAAAAAATCTTCGGGATAATCAAACGCTTCAGCCTGGACATCTTGAGGCAAAGATAGTGTCACTGGCCCACAATTTTCAGGGTCTAATAATGTTTGGATAGCGACAGGTAGGCTATTAATAATTTGCTCAGGTCTCATTATTCGATCGAAATAGCGACTCACTGGCTTGAAGCAGTCGTTCACACTAACTGTTGGATCAGAAAAATCTTCTAATTGTTGTAGAACTGGATCTGGTGTCCGACTTGCAAAATAATCACCTGGCAAAAGTAAAACGGGTAATCGATTTACGTGCGCTAATGCAGCTGCTGTTACCATATTTGTTGCCCCAGGGCCTATTGAACTTGTGCATGCCATCATTCTTTGTCGATTATTAGCTTTTGCATACGCGATTGCAGTATGAACGATCCCCTGCTCACTATGACCACGATAGGTTGGTAATGTATCTTGATAGTCAGATAAAGCTTGCCCCATTCCAGCAACATTTCCATGGCCAAAAATAGCGAAAACGCCTGCAAATATTGGCTGAAGACCATCATCAGTCTCAACAAATTGGGATGATAAGTATTTCACTATGGCCTGTGTCATTGTTAGTTTAATAGTTTTCATTTTTGAATTCCCTCTCTATATTTTTTCCAAGATTGAATCAATTCAATGTAATTAGTAGTTACAGAATCAACCAACTCTTGATCACTTATATTATGCTGCATCCACTGTTTTGCAGGATCATAAAAAATAGTTCTGCCCACTGTAAAGCCTTTACAGATAGGATACTTTACTGCTACAGCAAATGATTCTCTAACAATGTCGATTGGAGCAGAAAGACCCAGTAATAATACACCCTGACAATGCGGATCATGAGTATTTATGACATCACTTACCTGAATCCAAGACTTTTCTTGAAGTGCTGGAAGTTTCCACCAGTCTGGCTTAATTTCTATTTCATAAAATCTTTGCAAGATTGTTGGTATTGTCGCTTCATCCTCTTCATATTCTGAAGGCGGAATTACCTCTAGCAATAATTGGTGTCCGCTTTGAATACATGCAAAATAAAGCTCTTTTATTTTTTGCTCTTGCTTAAGTTTCAGTTCAATAGCGTCATCTGGATGGTAGAAAAACAAACACTTAACAACGTGTGATAGTGGCCATGACTGTATCTTCGAGCCAATAGACTGGTCACCCTCAAACTTTATGGGTCTTGAGCTTGGAAGTTCAACAGGCCTTCCAATCCACCATGGTTTTTCAGCAATAGAATTGAGTGCATCGTCACCATAAGTATCGTCAATTAAAACTCCGATACTTTTTTCAGGAATATTAAATTTATCAATAGTATTTTTTATTGATCTAATAAATAGTTTTTTAAGTTTTTTGATTTGACTTAAATCTTCACCATACTTGACTGCAAGATCACTAAGTTGTTTTCGATGATCAAAAGCAAACCCAAATATTTCTGTCTCTTCTTTGTTTCTAAAGCTGACTCTATGAAGATGGTTTAGCGTTAAATCTATACTTGGGTCTGGAATGTCATCTGCATTTTCTAAGTAATATAACAACTCATTTTCACTAGGGATTGCTGGAGCACAGCCATGACGAGATACAACTAATGCACCAGATGCGTTAGCATAGTTAGCACTTTTTTCAAGACTCTCGCTCCTAAGATAACCTCTTAAAAAACCTGATATAAAAGCATCACCAGCACCCAAAACATTAAGGATATCCACCCGATTACCTTTGATTACATTGAAATCATCAGTGCTATTTGGAATGTCACTCGTAATGACTGTGCACCCTAAAGGACCTAACTTTAAAACAATAATTGAATTGCTTATCTGTCGTATCTTACTCAATGCAGTGATAGTGTTCTCACTACCTCCAGCAATGTGAATTTCTTCTTCAGTGCCAACAATAACATCACAATGTGGAAGAATTGTTTGCAGGTGTTGACTTACATCATCACTTGCAATAAAACGAGACTCGCCATCACCTAATTCTGTTAACCCCCAAAGCACAGGTCGATAATCAATATCAACGATTACTTGGGTATCAGAGTCTTTTGCATATTCTATTGCCTTCATACTTGTCTTATAAGTATTATCTGAGGAAAAATGTGTTCCTGTAATCAACAATGCTCTACTGCTCGCGATAAACTCTTTTGTAAAATCCGTTTCACTGATTGCCATATCAGCACAGTCTTTACGATAAAAGATAAGAGGAAAGGTTTCTTTATCTTGAATCCCTAAAACAACTAATCCAGTTAATCGCTCATTATCAGTAATTACATGAGACGTATCTACACCGACACTTTCAAGTTCATTACGGACAAAACGACCCATATGCTCGTTACCAACTCGAGTAAGCATTGCAGAACTAAGGCCAAGCTTAGAGCAGCCATATGCAATATTTGCAGAAGAGCCGCCTAGATACTTGGCAAAACTCCCCATATTTTCCAATGTGGATCCAATCTGTTGGCCATAAAAATCTACAGCCGCTCTTCCTAAACAAATAATATCAATTGATTTCATTATTTATCTAACATCCACTCATGGTCTGGGTGGTTTTTAAAAATCCATTGTCTTTTAGGGCCCGCCATTACATTCAAATAGTATGAATCATATCCATGAGGAACACCAACTGGATGATATCCTTTTGGAACAAGAACAACACATTTGTCTTCTACCGCCATTGTTTCGTCAATTGAAAGGTCATCGGTATAAACCCTCTGGAAGGCAAACCCTTGAGGTGGATTAATTCGATGATAATATGTTTCTTCTAAATATGTCTCAACCGGAATGTTATCTGAATCATGCTTGTGTGGTGGATAACTTGACCAGTTTCCAGCCGGAGTTTTAACTTCGACAACCAGCAAACTATCAGCTTTGTCTTGTTCCGGCAATATGTTGCAAATAGATCTTGTGTTGCTGCCTTCTCCTCGAACCTCATTGGTCATTTCTTCAGGCTTAATGTGCCTGGCAGGATAATTTTCAAAACCAGGGGCAGTAGCTATTGCCAGCTCGAGTTTGGTTATCGCTTGGATAGATACTTGACTGTTATTGGGTGCATATACTGCATGCGGTTTTTTATCTTCAAATACACTCATCCTGTCGCCAAGACCATGAAAAGTCTGCTTATCTACTCTAATATCAGCCTTGCCAGATAAGATTACCAAGCATGATTCTTTATCTGGATCAATCCAATTCAAAGTTTGTTGAGGCGCAAGTTCATGCGCTTGAAATCCGACATATTTCCAATTGGCTGATTTTGGTGTAATGTTTTGATAACAACCATCTGAACTTAATTTGGGACGAGATAAAAGAGACATATTTAATTTCCTTGTTGATGGTATCCAATGGATATACATATAGCCTGCACAAGGCTCATTGTTGCCCCTAAAGACCTAAAAGTGTGGATTTCTGCTTCATGTATGCAAAATAAATAATCCGCAAGATTGGCAATAGGATTTAGCTTTGTATCGGTTAGCAGAATAACCGTTGCATTCGATTTTTTTGCCTTCTTGACGGCTTCAATTGTCCAATTAGAATAAGGGTTATAAGTGGTTGCAATTAATACAGTTTTCTCATCAAGCCAATGTGATAGGCTCTCTTCTTCATCTGCGATATTGGTAATACGGCATCGAATGCCTAGATTGTTTAACATATAATAAAAATAGTTTGCTATAGGTTGAGCTCTATTCGAACCGCATACAATTACCTCATTGGCCGCACACAACGCCTGCACGGATTCCTCTAATATCTCTTCATTTACTTGTTCAGATAGTAGTTTTGTAGCAGCAATATTACGACTAATAACATCATGAAATATATCCGAACTATTTGTTTTTCCATCACCTACAGTGACTTTTTGTACATCTGTGATACGCTGATGATAGTTGATAGCAGATTGAGAAATTTTGACCTTGAATAGCTCTTGAAGTTCTGCAAAACCACTAAACCCAAAATGTTTAGCAAAGCGCACTAGAGTTGACGGATAAACCCCAATATCTTCAGCGATCACAGCAAGAGTGTTTAGTGCGAGTTTTTGAGGTTGATCGATAATGTAGAATGCTATCAACTTCATTTTTTTACTTAAAGTTGGGTAACTCTCTTGAAGTAAATTGTTTAATTTATTAATATTATTTGGAAGCATTCTCTTTTCTTTCAATTGTTATAAATTAACTAGATTTCCAGTTTTAAGTGACTTTTGTGCTGCTTCAGCAATTCTTAAAGCTAATACACCATCAGAAATATCCACACTAGGTTTAGAGCCTAACTGAAAGGATTTCATAAAATGCAACAATTCATTATGGTATGCCTTTTCATATCTTTCTAAAAAAAAGTGTTGCGATTTAGCTTGGTTGATACCCAAAGCGTTGCTTAAAACCACATTGTCTTCAAGTTCATTTTTTACCTGAAGCATTCCCGTCTCACCAAAAGCTTCAATTCTTTGATCGTATCCAAAAGTAGCTTGGCGTCCATTGATAATAGTTACTATTGCACCCCCCTTCATATTTAATATAACGCTTGCTGTATCAACATCACCCTGATTGGCGATATCATCATTTGTAGCCTTAGCTGCAACATAGATACTGCTTGGAGTGTCATTAAGAATCCAGCATGCCATATCAAAATCGTGAATCATCATGTCGTGAAATAAACCACCAGAACCTGCAATATAATCCATTGAAGGTGGTTCTGGATCATGAGATGTAATTATTAGAGACTGAATTGAGCCAATTACGTTGGCGTCAACTTTGTTTTTAAAACTGGCCATATGTGGGTCAAATCTCCTATTAAACCCTAGCATACAAACTATGCCACTTTCTTTAACTATTTGGGCGCAAGATAATGCACGATCAAGACTCAAATCAATTGGCTTTTCGCAAAAAACAGGTTTGCTAACTTGAGCACATTTTTCTATGAGATCTGCATGAGTCGAAGTACTACTTGCAATAATGAAGGCGTCAATTTCACTGTTTTCGAATACTTCATCCATGCTGAGTACATCTGCACTATACTGTTTAGCAAGATTCTCAGCTGCCTCATGATTTAAATCTACTACCGAATGGAGAGTTGCACTTTCTTCACTTGCTATTGCAATTGCATGAACAGCACCTATGCGACCCGCACCTATCAAACAAATCTTCATACTCTCTATCCTCCATTAATTCTTTATATTCTCTCTTCAATAAAATTAATATTTCTTTCAATTTCATTAGACAAATTATCATTTTTTGCTAAATCTTTTCCAAAAGGCTCAAAAGAAAAAAACCCCTTATATTCAGACGATAAAAAATATTTAATTTGATCAATATTTCCTAACATATCTGTCTCGTGAATAAGATAACGATGGTCATCATTCAATTCAATATTACTAAACTCATTTGAAACTCCTGATATATGAACTAATCCAGTCATAGAAGGAAAGAAATCTTTTTCTCCAGCAAGAAAATGATGGAAAGTATCATGAACAATTTTTAATCTTGAGGTTTTAAGTTTTTTTATTTCATTAACAACCATAGATTTTTTTCTTACTGAAGAGGTTTCAAAACCAAGCGGTTCTACGTAGCCTAATAGATCAAAATCACGCAGTACTTTAACAATTTCTTTAAGTGAATTGCCTAGTAATTCTCGTTGTTCAATATCATCAGTCACTGACCCATCATTTAAAGGCACAAGTACTATTGCCTCTACTCCAGCTAAAGAGGAAAATTTGCATAATTCTACAAGCTCATTTAATCTTTCCTCATTCCAAAGATTAAACTTTTGTAAAGCGTTAACCGTTAAAATTTTGATAGAATTTGATTCAGAGAGAGTCTTTATTA
>Ga0206684_1000245_pt1 | contig 21400 bp, 9 predicted proteins | sample M210012015metaG_FD_155467 | JGI IMG/M metagenome (GOLD analysis project Ga0206684, IMG submission 155467) | Ammonia-oxidizing marine archaeal communities from Monterey Bay, California, United States - M2 100m 12015 | ecosystem: Environmental > Aquatic > Marine > Intertidal zone | place: USA...
ACCTGCTGTGCCATCTTTGGAAATATTCATGAAAGTTGGTTCAGAGCAACCTCTGTGACATAATGTATCTCCATTACCACATGATTGACCAGTACATCCGCAAACATAACCATTAGCCGCTAATGAGATAGTTCTTTTGGCGTATGCCGCAGAATTACCTGGTAAGCCAAAACCGCAACAGCACATTTTTGCGCCACTACCGCCAGCTCCCCAAACTTCTATCGTAGCCGTTCCTGCCACTCCTGGGTGAAAACAAAATCCGCACCATAATCTCGAATAGTTTGCTCCTTGAGTGTAAACATATATTCTGCCTTTCTCAAGATTTTCTTCACCGAACGCGACAAACGTGTCTTGTTTAGTTCCCAATAATCCTCTTAGACTTGTTGCTGGCATACCTTTACCTTTTTAAAAACTCCTTACAAAATTTTAATGGTTAAGTGTTATATAATAAAAATATTATACAGCACCTACTATCCATCCATAAGTCGCACCAGTATAGATTAATGTCATGATAGCACCTGCTAAATCGACAGTTAAATCTTCTGCTGAACCTTGGATAAGAGCACCATTTCTTCCAACTGTTATGTTATTAGTTCCTGCTTGAGATGTTGCGTCAATAAGTTGTATTGTATCATTGACTAACAAACCTGTACTTAATGGTAGAGTAATTGTAAATGCTCCACCAGTAGAATCAGCAAGAATTCTATCATTAACAGCGGCACTGTAAGTAGTAGAAACTTCTTTTGTTACTACTCCAGCAGTTCCAGTTGTTGAAATATATCTTCCCATTTTTTTGTCCTTTTTTCCTTATTTTAATTATTTATGCATTTTAGACTGTTTTTCGTTTTAGTCTATATTCCAGTTTCAATACCCATTGCAACCGCGGCTACGTTAGCCCCTGATGACCATACAACTAGTTTTTGACCAGCTGACATCACTAAACCTGAACGTTCTAAAACTCCTGCTGACAGAATTTCAACGTTATGTTCAACGTATTCTGAAGCGTCTGGAGTTGCCGCATCTGCCACTGCCATTTTGATAGTGACAACTTGGTTACCTCTGTTGCAGATAGACACAGTAGCTACGGTAAAAGTCGCCGCAGGGACCGTGTAAACTACGGTATCGGTACTGGCTACCAAGTCTGCTTTACCTAATCTTCCTGAAGCCATGTGTTTTATCTCCTTTTTTTTTACTTTTTTATATTATTAACTATGTATCAAGTAATTCATTGCCAGTGGTGCTCCTGCAACACCTTTCTTGAATTGCACACCACTATTTATTTGAATACTTGCACCTGTTGTTGTATTTATAGTATTAGCTGTGATCACAATTTGACCAGCAGTAATAGTATTTACGTTAATTGCACTTGCTCCGCCACCAATTTGTGAAGAAACATATGTTCTTATCGCTCTTTGTGTTGGTACAATTTTGTCACTATTTGCCGCAAATGTACCGTCAGTAGAGAATTCGTTAACAGAGGCAGAAGTTCCACCTAATGTTAAATCTCCTAACTGAAGTTCTTGTAATCCTGAAATGTTAAATGCATCTGCATTTAATGATGCAATACCAGTCGCCTGTTGTACTGAGAACAAGTCACCAACTCTAAAGTTACCGTCTTGATCAGTTGCAGTAAAGAATACTCTACCACCACCTCTTTCAACACTTTCTCTTTCTTGATCGTTAGTTCTGTTTGGCGTTCCAGGATAATTTGTCAATGCTTGATTACCAGTTCCTACATCTAAGAAGTCATGTCCTGTTAATCTAACTTGAGAATATCTAAGTTTAACTGTTATCCCAGTACCATGTGCTAGAGCTTGAGCTGTTGACATCTGTGGACTAATTTGTAATAATGCTGAATATGGTGCTTGAGTACCTCGTAATTTTTGTACACTTACTAATTTAAAGTAAGGATTGTTTAATCCTTGTGTAGTTGGTACAGAAGTTAAACCATTTTCAATTACATCATTTAAAGTTTTAGTTAAATTTGTAAATTTGTCTTTTACACCTAACTCACCATTATTAGAATTAGTTGTTTGTGATGTAACGACTGGACTTTGTGTTGTTGACCAGGCTACATTATCCATAATGTAATCATTAATCATTTCTTTTAATTTATTATTAACTGCAACTGCGTATACTTGTTCGCCTGCCGCTAATTGAGAAGTAACACCTTGCCAGTATGCTTTAGCAATTCTTATAGTTTCTGTATTACCACCATATTTTATATCGAATGCCATTGCATCAATTTCATATCCAACATCTCTTTCGCATTTAGTATTTTGAGCGGCGTTGTGTATTCCTGGATAAGTTGTATTAAACCATGCTATTACTTCATCTTTCATGTATTCTTTGTTTGCAGTTAAAAGTGTATATGCATAAGGATATGTTGTAGTTGAAATTCCATCAAATTCTACATTTGATCCTGTTTGTGGAACATCTGACATACCTTCTACTTGAATATATCTTCCTGTTTGGAATTCATCTCTAAATCCACCTTGTGGTGTTGCAACTCCACCTGAACTATATGCTGTAAAGTTTGTAGTGTTTAATCCAGCAGTTAAATCATCATTAGTGTAAACTCCAAATGTGTCTACTGTTAATGTTTTAATGTAATACCATACACCAGTGTTTAATTCTGTCATTCCAACAACACCTGTAAACGTTACTTTAGTTCCTGAAACTAAATTGTGTCCTGCTGATGTAACAACAGCAACAGTTCCTTGTGTAATACCTGTTATGTTTTTACCTGTAGGTGATTCTGTAATTGTTACACTTGCAGTATCATAAGCTGTTCCATATGCAGAGAAAGTAGGTTGACCTAATACACCATCATCTATGAATGATTGTACTGGAGCATCTATAGTATTATTAGGATCAGTAAATGTTACTGTTGGTGCTGAAGTATAACTTGCACCACAATCTATAATTCTTATTGAAGAAATCTTTTCAGAAGTTACAATTGCTCTTGCAACTGCTTGTCTAACTGTTGTACTTCCATCGTTTTGTGGAGCACCAATAACTACTCTAGGTTCTATAGTATATTCTGTTGTAGCATCTAAAAGAGTTTCAACTGATAATCCGCCAAGTCTTTCCCAACCTGCTAAACCATCTGAATATTTTTTAACAGTTGCGACTTTACTTGCAGAATCATAAGCATCAATATATGCGTATTGACCAACTCCTTTACCTTTTGTAATCCAAATTGCCATACCTGTGTATGCACCACTGGCATTACTATCTGCGTTAGCTATTGTAATTTGTGTAGCTGAACCTGTTTGTCCATTGTTAGTAGCAGACATATATGTCGCACCACCAAGGTTACTTGTTACTGTATTAGTTTCTAATAATCTAATTTTATAAACACCACCAGTATTATAAGTTGGAGTTTCTCCTGTAATTCCATAACCATCTCCTGATATAGAAAGTGTAGCACTAGAATATTGTCTTCCAGCATTTTTATATTCAAATGCTAATATTCCTTGACCGTCTGTCATTACATTGGCAACATCTGCATCTTCACTATGGTTATCAATTGTTGCTGTTGTAGGAGTTTCTGCTGAATCAACTCCTTCTGCCACGCAACCAAAATCTCCATAAGATGAGTTACCGTTTGTAGCACGAAGTTTTCCACCATTTTCTGATAGATAACCAATGTGTGCGTAATAAGAAAATACTGATACAAGTTCTACTCTACCTAAATTTGTAATCCATGCACCTATACCATCATCGCATAATTGCGTAAAGTCATTTGCAACAACAGAATCAAAACCACCATCGTGTAATGCACCGTCTACTTTTAATCCAGTACATCCTGTTCCGAATGTTGTTACGTTTTGAATATAAGGTGATTTAGAAGTAATCCATACTTCTTCGTGTGTTGGTCCCCAGCCTGGATCTAATGATACAAAAGAACCACCTGTTGGTCTTTTTGTACCAAATTCATTTGCAGAAGCTAATGTTACATTTTCCTCAGTAGCATTTACAAAAGTATGTGCTGTTGTATTACTTGATATACCAACGTTTACTGTAATTGTTGTTGCGGCTACAGCCGTAATTAAAATTGCTTTATTGTAATAAGGATCAGATGATCTTGGATAGCTATGTTGAGTAGCATGACTATCTTCAGCACAAGTAAATGTTAAACTATTTGATGCAATCATAACAGATTCCCCTACAGGAATACTATGGCTTCCTATAGTTAATACCATTTCTCCTGTTGCAGGTGTATATGTTGCCGCTGATGTGCTATATTGATCTGTTCCTAATGTTCCTATTAAACCTTGAACTGTCATATTTCTAATTCCAGTTGCATTTCTGCAATAGAACATATCACTTGCACTTGAACCAGTAGAAAGTCTAGAATTAATATAGGCATCTGATGCTTTTAATGATTTGTAATTTCCAGTATATTGTAAGTCATCCATAATTGCTTGAAGATAAATTTTAACATCTGCCAAACATTTAGTTTTAAAGTTACTATGAGATGGATTTGCTCTTTGTACAAATTCTGCAACTTCTAATGCAACAAAATCCATATTTGCTAATAATCTTAATCTTGCATCTGAATAACCTGCATCTGCTTGAGCAGTATTTGTACCTGTTAATGTTGGATCGGCTCCATTTGCATTAACTTTGAAATCTATATGATCGTAAATATTTTGTGCAATCGCCGCCGCCGCTGTTCCTGCCGCACCTGAACCTGCTGGGTTGGATGTATTTTGTGTTAAATTATTTCCTGTTGTAATACTACCAACTACTGTTATACCATCTGCACCAATTGTTGCCGCTGGAATTGTTAAGTTATCATTAATTGCATAATTTTGTCCTGGATTATTAATAGTAAGAGATGTAATTGTGTATGATAATACAGTTACATCCATTGTACATCCAGAACCACTACCACCTGTTAATGCAACGTTAGTATAAGTTCCGTTAACAAAACCTAAATCTGGTGCTGGTGTTGTAAAAGATATAACTCCGCCTACTGGTGTTGGTGTTACAGAAGCATTTGTAACTATATCAGATATAATAGCCTGCATTCTTCCAATACCTGCTAAAGTGAATACTGTATCGCTTGAACCTGTAACTTGACCTGCTGGTTTAACAATTGTTGATCTTAATTCATCTCCTACAATTGCTAATCCTTTTTTAACTGAAAGAGGTAATACTTCTTCATATGTTCCGCTTTTAGCAAACAATGTAGTTTGTGGAACTTCTTCTGCAGGTACTCCTGCTATATTTCCTGCCGCAAGACAATCTGTTGCAATTTTTACATAACTTGCAATTTCACCTGATACAGCCGCTTCAGATACATAATCATTATTAATATAATGAGGAACTGTGGCTTGTAAAGCAGAGTAGCCTGCATTATTGGCTACAACTTGTTGTGAAATATAAACTAATCTATTAAGATAAGCTGTTAATTCATCTTTATGATTTGCAAATTCAGTTTGAGTTGAAATTTTAATTGTTGCATATCTTGATTTTTCATTTCCACCATGTCTTAAATCATATAAAAGTGCATCTAACATAAATCCTGCATCTCTTCTACATTTAACAGCGTCGTATGTGTAAGCATTTGTAAATGGTGAAGTATTTCCTGAAATTTGTGCATTAATCCAAGCTAAAGTTTCTTCTTGAATGAATGCTTTGTTTCTTTCTAACAAATAAGTTCCTTGAGGATTTCTTGGTCCTTGTTCAATGCCATGTAAAGCATATCTTAAAGATTTCCAAGGTTTATCAAGAGTTGTTCCTGCATCTGGAGAAGGTTTGTCTTGTCCAGCAGGTCCTACATAATAAACTTGATCGATTGAACCAAAGTATCCCCATTCAGGTAAGTCACCTGCTGAGTTTACAACTAAAGTTTGTCCTGCTTTACCAATTGGTAATCTTGCTGGACCTGATTGACCATAAATTAAAATGTCACCTTTTGTAGATAATACAGTAGTTTCTGCTCCACCTGACAATAATTGCCATGCACTAGTATCAACACCTGCTCCTGGTGGATAGTCTGGTTGATTAATTGTTGATGGACCAACATTATTTGATGTGTTTTCTGTTATACAAAGATAACTTGTAGTAGTGTTTGTTGTACCTCTTACTATATCTCCTTTGTCATAGTCAGTTGCATTTGTCCAAGCACCTTTCCAATATAAACCTTCGTTAAGTTTGTCCCATTTAGTTACATTAGGTGGTCTATTACCTGTAGTATCTGCAATTGCAAGGTAAGTGAAACCGCCAACTCTAACAACGTCACCTTGTTTGTATGCAGTTGCGCCATTATAGTCACCTCTTAAATTAAATCCTGTTACGAATAAAGTCCAGTCGTCTGATTCATCAGGTGGAAGTTTATTAATATTATTTCTATCTGCAACATAACTATATCCACCGTAAGTAACAAAGTCACCTGGTTGATAATTTGTAGAGTTGCTCCAAGTATCTTCAAATTCAATACCTGGAATTAAAACATTCCATTTTGCTTCGTCGGCTGATAAAATTCCTGATGATGTATGTTGTGTTATACAAATCCAAATGTTTGCACCATATTTTACAACATCATTTACTTTATATCTTGTTGCTGTTGCATGGTCACCTTTGAATTCAATTCCTTTGTGTAAGGCTTGCCATTGTCCTTGGTTGGCTTCTAAACCATCTGCTTCAGTTGCCGCTGAAGTATGTCCAGTTATAGCAACGTAAATTTGTCCACCATATCTAACGGTGTCATTAACTTTATATCTAGAATTGATTGCCCAGTCGCCTGACCAAACAAAACCTTTTCCAAAAATTTCCCATTTAGCTTGTTGACCTTCTAGACCAACTGCTGTTGTGTTATCTGATGTGTGTTCTGTTATACAAAGATAAACTGAACCACCATATTTTACTAAATCGTTTTTCTTATATCTTGTAGAAATTGTCCAATCAGATTTCCAATCAAAACCTTCTATGAATAAATCCCATTTAGATTGATCAGCTTCTAATCCTAAAGCTTCTGTTGCCGCTGAGGTATGTCCAGTGTTAGCAAGATAAATGTAACCACCGTATTTTACTACATCATTTGGTTTATAAGTTGTATTTGCAACCCACTCACTTTTCCACTCTATACCATCTGACATTAGTTGCCATTTTACAGCACCTAAATCAGTTTGAAATGTACCAGATGTGTGATTAGTTACGCAATTGTAAGTTCTACCACCATATCTTATTACGTCATCAACATAATAAGTTGTAGTAGTTGCCCAGGAACCTTTCCAAACAAACTTAATTCTACCTAGTTTAAACTCAGCCATTTTTGTTAAATCCTTTTATATCTTTTATTTATCATTACTATTAAATCCTTATTCACCATATAATGCGTCTCTTTCAGGTCCACCTTCATTTAAAAATTCAGCCGGTCCTGCCCCTAAAAAGTACGAAGTTGCTACGATACTACCACTTACAGACGCTATAGAAACCGCTCCAGAAAATACAACTTTTCCATTTGTAGGATATGCTTCATTAAATATTTCTGTATTTCTTAATTTAATTTGTCCTGCTCTTACTTCATTTGTTGAAAGATTTGCTCCACCGCCAGAAACTTTAGAACCTATGTATAAAGAAATAGCTCTTTGTGTTGGAATAACACTATCACTATTAGCCGCCATTGTTCCATCAGTACTAAATTCTTCAATTCTAACTTCAGTTCCACCTATTACAATTCCACCCAAACTTAATTCAGTTAAACCTGATAAGTCAAATAAATCAGCATTTAGAGTTACTATTCCAGTTGCCTGTTCTACTTCAAATAATTCTCCAACTCTGTAATTTCCATCTTGGTCAGTAGAAGTATAAAATACTCTTCCACCTCCATTTGATACTGTTTCATTTCGTTGTTTAAGTTCATAACCTGGTGTATAACCACTAGTGTATAAACCTGGATAATTAGTTGTAGATTTATTACCAGTTCCAACATCTAAGAAATCATGACCTGTTAATCTAACTTGAGAATATTTTTCTCTTATTGTTATAGCTATATCATTAGCAGGTGATTCATTTGCTTTTATTTTAGGTGTTACTCTAAACTGAGCGGCAATGTTTGGAGAACTTCCTGTTATTTTATTAATCTGAGTAATTCTATAAACTTGGTCATCAATTCCATCTATATATAAAATTGCTCCTGGTCCTGGTTTGCCTGTCATTTCTTTAACTTCTAAATAACTTCCAGTTTGATATTCATCTGCAAAACCATCACCACTTAAAGTTGCAGTTACATTTATAAATCCTGTACCTCTGTTTGTAAATTCTGGTTGAGAAAGTACTCCATTATGTACAAATGATTTAAATGTTGCGTCAGCAGTGTTTAAATTATCAGTAATAGTAACTGTAGGTTCTGAAGAATATCCACTACCTGGATCTAAAATTTGTATATTATTAATTGCTGAAGAATTTGTAACTACTTTAGCTAAAGGTGTAGCACCTTTTAGAATTTTTTCTGCACCAGACTGAGAACCAGTTCGTAATGGAATAAAGTATCCGCCTGTAGAATTTCTTCCAGCTACTATACCATTATAAGATCCTGCCAATGCTGAATCTAATTGTTTCCAAGAAAATGCATCAAAACTATATGCATGGTCACCACCATCAGTTATTGCAACATAAACTCCTTGAGAATATGCAACATCATTATATGGTCCTGCGTGTGGAGGCGTATCACTTTCTGACCAACTATAAGAAGATGACGTTTGTGATTGTGCCGCGTTAGCATTTGATATTAAAAATTTATTAGCAACTGTACTTTCATCACCAGGTGCATCTTGTACTGATGCAATAAATTTACCACCACCAAACATTAATTTTTTCAAATTATATCTATGAACTGTTTGTAAACCAGAATTAGTATCCATTAAAAAGTCACCCATATTAGAGGCTTTAGTCCAAGTTGTTCCACCACCCATACTTTCCCAAGTTTGTCCTGATGCATTTGCGGCTATGAATAATCCATTACCACAAGCAAGTTGTGTAAACACTTGAGTTGAACCATCATAAAGTTCAACTTGAATTGAATTAAATGTAGCACCTTCATCTGTTGATCTGTATATCATTCCTGTTTCAGATGCTATAATTAAAATTTCTTCAGTGACGTCCCAAGCAGATGCTCTTAATACATCTGAAGGAATATTTGCACTAATATCTGTCCAGTTTTGTCCATCAGCTGATCTAATTACTGTTCCATCAGCCGCGGTTGCTATAAAATAATTATTTGTTTTAGTAATACTATTCCAATCTTTAGAAGGAATACCACCTGCGGCAAGCCAACTTGTACCATCAGTAGTTCTATTACCTACACCATTTCCTATTACAGTTGTAATATCCGATGCTCCAATTTTTCCTGAAGCACCTAATAGCATTTCTCCTGTTGAACCATAGCTAACATTACTTCTACTTCCAGCTGTAGGAGAAATAGTAATTCTAGGTTCTATTGAATATTTTGTAGATGCATCTAATATTCTTTCAATTGGGTAACCACCCATGAAGTGTTGCCAACCATCTGTATCGTCAAATTCTTTTTTAACAGTTGCAACTTTTGTTGTAGAATTGTAACCAGAAATATATCCGTATTGTCCTCTACCTGCACCTTCCCAAATATAAATTCTTTGTCCAACAGTATTATTTGTTGTTCCGGCATATTGAGGTGCTAACGTAATTTCTTTACTTGTACCAATTTGAGCATTTCCTAATACTTCGGTATAATTTGTACCACCTGGTGTTGTAGAATCATTATTACCTGTAACTCTAATTTTGTTTACTGCACCATTTCTTATTTGTGGCCAACGTATGGCTCCTGCCGCACCTTCACCTGATCCTGAAATTGTTATACTTGCTGAAGTATAATTTTGTCCAGCGTGATCAAAAGCAAAAGCAAAAATTTCATTTTCATCATTATATACTTTGTCTATGTGTGCTTCTTGTGATTGGTTATTAACTTTTCCTGTTAAAGGACTTTCACTTGCTAAAAGTCCTTCTGCAACTGCACCAAAATCTCCATATGAACAGTTACCATTTGTTGCTCTAAATTTTCCACCAGCTGTTGCTAGATATCCTATATGGGCCCAATAAGCAAATACTGAAACAAATTCTACTCTAGCATCTCCATTAACCCAAGCCGCAACACCATTTTCAATAAAGTGTGTACAATCATTTGCAACAAAAGATTTATATCCGCCATTATGTAAGTCACCATCTACTTTTAATCCTGTACAACCTGTCCCAAATATTGAACAATTTTTAATATAAGGAGATTTAGAAGTAATCCAAACTGTTCCATCACCTGGTCCACTTCCTGGATCTAAAGAAACATATGCTCCACCTGTTGGTCTTTTTGTTCCATATTGATTTTCAGAACCTAAAGAACCAGTTAAACCTTGCATTGTTATATTTGCAAGTCCTGTTGCATCACGTAAACGCCACATATCTGTTCCTTCGTAACCTGTTTTAGGTCTAACGTTTGCACCACGTCTTGTAAAGTCTCCCCAAATATGAACTTTTGCTGGAACTGTTATAGGTAAAATTTCTTCATAAACACCTGTTTTAACAATTATAGTAGCTGGTGTTCTATTTGCCAAATCTTGTTGAACAAAATCACAAGCATATTTGATTGTTCTAAATGGACCTGCAACACTTTTACCACTTGTTAGTGTATCTGTTCCATAAGGTGAAACATAAAATACTTTAGCAACTACATCATGATCTCCCCATATTCCATAATCATTAGCGTCATTAACTTTGAATAATTGTCCAAAAGTTCCTATTGCAATTCTTGTTGCGTCAGATCCAGAATGAGATTTTAAATCTCCATCTATTTCTAATATGTTACCTGTAGCACCTTGTGCCAATCTAATCCAAAGTGGTCCAACCTCGTCACTTTCTTCGTCTAAAGTTGGTTTAGCATCTGAAGAAGTTGCAACATGAGTTTCTATACAAGCATATAAGTCTGCTTTTTCTGTAACTACATCACCTACATAGTAAGTAATTGCTCCATTAGTATCACTTTCTTTCCAAGGACCTTTAAATGCTTTACCTGTTACTAATAATTGCCAAGGATCAGGAGCATCACTACCTGGATCATAAACAAAAGTTGTAATTGGATCTTGATTTGTGTTAACTTGTACTGCTATGAATAAATTACCACCTGCTCTAACTATATCTCCAGTTTTATATGAAGCTGTACTATCCCATTCACCACGATGGTTATAACCTGCGGCTAATAATTCCCAAGTATTTGTACTATCTGTTACACCTGGTTGAATATTTGTATTGCTTAATAAAGCAGAATAACTGTATCCACCAAATTGTACAACATCACCTTTTTGATAATATGTATTAGAATCCCAAGAACCTTCATATTCTGCACCTGGTACCCACAATGAAAAATTAGTTTCATTCATGTGTGGAGTTGTTGACCAGTGATCAGTTGTTACTTTCCAAATTCCCGGACTCCAAGATACTAATGAACCTTTATTATATTTTGTTCCTTCTGCCCAATGGCCTATATAATCTATACCTTCAATTACTGTTTGCCATTTAGCTTGATCGGCTTCTAAACCATTAGTTCCAGCAACCGCTGTACCATTTACAGTAAAAGTAGAAATTGCTCCGCTACCATCTACGGTACTAATTGTTATTACTAGATCATTTGCACCATCATTACCGCCAACTTTACTACCTACTAAAGTAATAGTATTTGTAGCAGAAAAGTTTGTTCCTGTATTTGTAAATTTTGCATAAAAAGTTGAATCAACTTTGAAAATATTTAAAATTGCACCTGCACCATTGGCAGAATTTGTAGAATAATCTGCTGATGTAAATCCTGTCCAACTATCATGTGGAGCAGAAGTATGTCCAGATAAAGCTCTATAAACTGTACCACCATATCTTGCAATATCATCTGGATAATATCTTGTGTTAGGTGTCCAATAGCCTCTGTAATTGTCTGATCTATGATATTGTATCCAATTAGCTTGATGAGATTCTAATCCAGCTACCGCTGTAGATGATGTGTGTGCTGAAACGCATCTCCAAACTGATCCACCATAAACAACTGTTTCACCTACACTATAAAGTGTACTAGGTTGCCAAATAGATGTCCATTTTTCACCTCTTGCAAAGTATTCCCATTTAGATTCATCACCTAATATTCCATTATTTGCATCTGCATTTGATAAGTGACCTTGAGTAACTTTATAAAGTGTTGCACCAACTTTTGCTATTTCACCTATTTTATAAAATTTATTAGGTTGCCAGTTTCCAGTCCAAGACTGACCGTCCATCATTTGAGACCATCTTGGTGTAGCGTTATCTAAGTCATTATAAAAATTGGAGTCAGCGAAGTGGACTTCCACGCAAGTATAAACTTTTGCACCATATCTTACGATATCATCTTTAACGTACTGAGTGCCAGCTAGCCAGTCACCTTTCCATTTAAAACGTATTCTATCTATTTTAAAATCTGCCATAAGTCCTAATTACTAGTATTTATTTTATGTATTGTATACATATTGTTCATTAACTCTTAATACTAATTCACCTTCATTGTTAATATAATAATTAATATTTCTACCGTCCCATTTATATTGTTCGTATACTAAATTTTCATAAGTTTTTTTATGTTGGGAGTCTCTACCATCATAAAAGTCTTCACCTCTTGTAAAGTCTTTATAATTTCCTGGTGTAGCACCGGGTCTATTAATTTGTACACCATCATTTAGTTCTAATAAATCTACTTTAGAAAGATATACTTCACCTGTATTAGTTCTTCTAAGTCCATAAAAATACCTAGAGTCTCCAAGTGTATTTGTTAATTCTTCTATACCTATTCCAAGTTCGTTTTGTGCCATAAATTATTAGCTCACTATGTTAATTGTGTTACCCATTGCTGTATGAGTTGTACATTGATAATACAATGTACTAGGTGCATCCATTGGTACTCTAAATACTTGCGTATTTGTTTTATCACCTGTTACTCCACTAGTATATGCTGAACCACCATTACTAACTCTTATTTCAAATGAATGACTGCCGCCCGAATTATTATTCAAGACGTATGTATGACCTCTGTTCATATACATTACTGGATCATTAGTTCCAGTTGTAAAACCAGGTCCTTCCCAAACATAATTGTTGTTTCCATCATTTGTAATTTCATATCTTGATATTGGTCCGTTTTGTTTTACCCAAGATACTCCATTGAAATATAATGAATCACCATGTGTTGGTGCAACTTTTACATTATTTGCATTAGCACTTATAAAAGTATGTGCTGTTGTATTACTAGATACACCAACATTCATTGTAATTGTCGTTGATGTTGTTGATGTAACTAAAACTGGTTTATTATATACATAATCTACTCCATCAGGTGCGTTTCCGCCAGATGATCTTGGATATGTATGTTGTGTATTATGACTATCCATTGCACACGTAAACGTCAAACTATTTGCCGCAATCATAACAGAATGTCCAGACTTAATAGCATGGGTTCCTATTGTTAATTGCATTACTCCAGTTGCTGGTGTGTATGTTGCCGCTGATGTACTATAAGTTTTTTCAGTAACTGATATACAATTGTCACTAGCTCTTACAAAAGTGTGTGCTGTTGTATTACTAGATATACCAACATTTACAGTAATTGAATCTGTACCTACTGCCGTAATTGCAGATGTTGAAGTATATGCAGGATCTTTTCCACCTGCGTAAGCTGATCCACTTCCTCTTGGATATGTATGTTCTGTTGCATTACTATCCATTGCACAAGTAAATGTTAAACTGTTTGAAGCAATTTTTATATTGTGACCAACTTGTAAACTATGTAATCCAATAGTTAATACAATTACTCCTGATGCAGGTGTGTATACTGCATTTGATACATTGTAATAATCTCCTATTGTTGTTACATCAGAAAGTTCTGATAAATTACTATCACCTGAAGTACCAACAGCAAATACTATTCCATCAGCTGATGAATTAACTTTAACAAATCTATCTGCCGCTCCTGTATAATCTGAAGGAGTGTCTGATAAGTCTACAAAAGTTTGTGAAAATGTTACACAATCAGCAGAAGCACTTATAAATGTATGTGAATTTGAATTTGTTATAGCACCATTAATAGCACTTACAAAAGTATGTGTTGTTGTATTACTTGATATACCAACATTCATTGTAATTGTTGTTGCACCTACTGATGTAATTTGACATGGTTTGTTATAAAAGTAATCGTAACCACCAGGTGCCGCACTTCCAGATGCTCTTGGATATGCTGTATTAGTAGCGTGTCCGTCTAGGGCACAACTAAAAGTTAAACCACCTGTTGCAATATCAATATGATTACCAGCTACTAAAGTATGTGTTCCAATTGTTAATACCATATTACCTGTTGCTGGTGTATATACTGCATTTGATACATTATAAGATTTAACATTTCCAGTTCCAACATTCATTGTAATTGTTGTTGCCGAAACGGCTGTAATTTCTATTGGTTTATTGTAAAAATAATCTGCTCCACCCGGCGCCGCTGATCTGATGCTCTTAGGATAAGTTGAAGTTGCTACATTATTATCAAAAGAACAAGAAAAACCTAAACTATTTGGGGAAATCTTAATTTTGTTACCTATTATTAAATTATGTGCACCAATAGTTAATTCCATTACACCAGTTGTAGGTGTATACGTTGCCGCTGATACGCTAAAAGATTTACTAAAATTTTGTCCTTTGTTAGTAATATTATTATAATTTAAAAAATATGTACTATCTAAACCATCTAAAGTATCTGCATCTGATCCTGCTCCTCCTGATGTTGCATCAACACCTGGAATCCAATTTGTACCATTCCATTTTAAAACTTGTCCAGCTGTTGGGGGCGTAGTAGTTACATCTACATCTGACATTTTATTAATGCTAGGAGAAGTAAATTCTATAGCAGTTGCACCAGAATTAATTGATACAAATTTGCTACTAGCTCCACTAAAGTTTGCTGGAGTGTCAGTTAATGACACAAAAGTTGATGCGCCTGCATCAATACTTCCTGCCTGCCATCTACTATTTGCATTATTCCATACTAACGCTTGACCATCACCTGGTGCTGGACTAGAAGTCTCAACATCTGATAACATATCGATAGAAGAAGTTTCTTGGAGTAATTTAACCCAAGTACCTGAGTGAGCAACTCTATTCGTATTGTCGTCATGTACGTGGGCGAACATTCCGTCATACGTTGTTGCGTTAGGTAAATCTCCTTCAGTTGCAAAGAAGAAAGTAATTTTATTACCTCCTGTTGCCGTAACTGTATTAGAAGAAATAGTAGATAAAGTATCTCCATTTCCTAATGCATTATATAATTCATCAAAATTCGAATTTATTTTTTGGGCACCTAACCTAAGATTGTCTCCTTGACCATCATTAGGTATAATACCATCATTTATCGTTTCTTTAGCCATTTTTTAATACTCCCACGTTTTAAGTTCTATCCCAAGTTCTTTCATTACTATCAAATGAATATACATCTCTATCAAATGTAAATTCCTTAGGCTGGACACTAGCTTCTTCTAATGTTTCTGGATAAGTGACAGTGCCCTGATCTTTTGTAGCATTAATTCTTACTACTAACTCTCCATTATCGTTTACATAATAATTTAGATTAACATCGTCCCATCTAAATTGTTCGTATTTTAAATTTTCATAAACTAGAGAATGATTTGGTCCTCTACCTTCATAAAAATCAGTTCCTTGATCAAAATCAATATAATTTTCTGCAGGATTACCTGGAACATTAATTGAAACAGATTCTCCAGCTTTCATTTGATCAATTTTATGCATATACAAAGTTCCATCGATAGTTCTTCTTAAACCATAGAAATATCTATCTTTAATTCCTGCTAACATATATGCTTTTAAATTTTGACCAATATCACTCATCTTATGTTAACTCCACGAAACTCATTACAACATCTACTGAATCGGCAATATCCGCATTCACTTGTAGTGTACTTTGTGAGGCAATAATTAATTTTTCACCTGCACTTAAAATTCTTAAACTAGAATTAGGGGCAATCATTACATCTTTAACAATATAACCTGAAACACTAGTTGTATCTTGTAATGTTACAGTAACTTTTACAATACTTTCAATTAAGTTTGCAAGATTAAGTCCTAAAACAATTGTGTTAGTTCCTATTGGCGGTGAATAAACCGTTATTGGAACTGTCCCAACGTTTTTTATTATTGAATTTTTAAAGTATGTTGCCATTTAAATTTTTATCCTAACGCAATTGCGTATGTTATTGAAATTTCAGTTGCATCAAGTACGCTTATCGCTCCTGACGAACCTGCAATTGATCCCCAATTGCTTCCATCATATAACTCTACCCTGCTATCTTGAGTATTGTACCTCGTCATACCCAACTGACCTACAGCAGGTCTATCTAATGCAGTACCTGAAGGAAGTACAAATCCACCAGCATCTGAAACATCAACATAACCGTTTCCGCTCGTTTTAAGTACGATTGGAGCCGATATAGTATTAGTTATCGTATTTCCTTCAAATTTAAAGTCTTCTATTCTAATGCTACCATTTCCATTAGCATTTAATATTAAATCCTGATTTACACCTGTAGTTGTTATGGTATTTCCATCAATTTCTATGGAATCTACAACTAATTTTGTTATGTCAAATCTAGTAGAATTAACGTTTGCTACTAAAACTCCACCAGCATAAAATCTAATAGTATCATCATCTGCACCTGGAGTAGCTTCTGCTGTAATATAAGTGTCTCTATCTAAATCATATACACCTGTTAATGCTAACCAATTTGCTCCTTCATAACCTTCAAATAAACTTGTATCTGTGTTGTAACGTATCATACCATTTGCAGGACTTCCAGGTCTTTCTGCAGTTGTACCTGATGGTATTCTAATACTTCCTGTGCCGTCAACTCTTGCTATTCCTGTTGCAGGAGTAATTGTCATATCTCCTGAATCGTTAGTAATAATATTTTGATTAAATCTAAATGATTCTAATCTGATCCCGCCAGTCCCGTTTGCCATTAATTCTAAATCAGCATTACTATCAGTTGTTTTGATTACATTATTTGTAAGATTAATACTATCTACTTGTATTTGATTTGCAAATAATGTATTCCATCTATTAGTATCATTACCTAAATTGTAAGTATTATCTGTTGCAGGAATTAAATCACTTCCTATTCCAGCAGTAATAGTAACTGTATCAGTAGCTTCATCACCAATTGTTATGTTACCACCAATTGTTATATTTCCTGTTACATCTAAATTTCCTGTAACATTAACATTGTTTAATAAATTAATTACATTTGTACTTGAATTAAAATCTAAATTTCCTGATAAACTTTCAATAGTAGTTCCACTCATTCTTAATTTAGGTGTTTCTACTTTAGTACCATCTAAAACAGTAGTATTAGAACCATTAGTAATTGACATTTGAGAAGTAGTATCTATTTTTAATTCAGTAGATTTAAATTCTATTAAACCAGTATCTTGATTTATTGCAAATTGCTCACCAAGTCTAAATCCACCACTTTGATCAACTGAATTATAATTTATTTTTGCATTAGTTGAAGCAACAACTTCATTTGCTTGTACAACTTCATTTACATCATTTGCAAAACTTTTTCCTGAACCTACATAGTTAAAATTATGATTAACTAAATTTACATTTGCACCAATACCATCTGCAACAACACCGTAAGTTCCATAAACGTTTGCACTTGATATACTTCTAAAATCTGATCCAAAGTCTGAATAATCAGCTAAAGTAATTTCGTTAGCTGTTGAACCGCCTGAGAATCTAATATCTTGAAATAGTTTAGAATTATCTAAAAAGTTATTAGCATTTAACATTAATGCTGTAATACCATTATTATTATTTGTATTTGTTAATTCTACACTAGGTGGTGTAAAGTTTGCTGTATATGTCATATCACCTTTGATTATTCTAACGTCATCTATAAAACCAGTAAAGGCATTATTAAGTGAATTACTATTTCCAATATAAACATCATCTGAACCGCCTAAATCTGCAGTCCAACCAGAAACATCTACGTTACTGTCATTAACTCCGCCAATAAACATTTTTAACGTATTGTTTTGTCTTCCTACAGCAAAGTGAGTCCAAACATTAATATTAAAACCTGCACTTTCAGTTGCAATTACATTTCCATCAAGTTTAACTCTAGGAACGTTATTAAGAATATCAATTTCTAAACTTCCTATAGTAAACAAAGTATTACTTTGTACTGATGTAGGGTATAACCAACCTTCTATTTGGAAATTTCCAGTACTAAAACCAAAGTCTGTATGTCCTGCAACTTTTAAATTATGACTAGAAGCTGTTTGTTTGAAACTTCCATTTCCATATTTTTTAGTTGTTCCATCTATTGTAGTTCCTGTGACTGTAACTGTTTTAGTAGGTCTTGTTGAAGGTAAAGCAAACGCACCAACTTTGCCATCGAATGCAACTAAATTATTACCTGCGTCTACAGATTCAATTGTTCCTTCAGCTAATTTTGTTGATCCATCTTTATCATAATAAGTTGCAGTTTCACTAGGTGCTGGAAAAGATCCTGATAATCCTGCTATGTTTACTCTTGTTTTTCCGTCCCCACCTTGTCCATATGAACCATCTGTAACATTAATACCTTTGTTTGCAAAATATGTAAATGAATTAATAAAATCTACTCTTACACCATTTGTTACTGTTATTGCATCCATACCAGGTGTAATAAATGTACAATTTTGAAATCTAACTCTAACTTCTGGAGTAATTCCTCCAACTACTTGTCCATCAAGAAATGCTCCTTTACCTGCATCTCCTTGGTCAAAACCTCTAGGGTCTGCACCTGAAGTTACTGAACCTTTTGTAATTACAGCAACATTTTTAATTAAAGGTATATCACTTGTAAGTTGGAAATATGTACTATCTGCGCCAGTGGCTAATCTAAATGCGTGTCCTTCTGTTGCACCAGAATTATAATAAAAATCTGCAATAGTTAAATCTTCAACAGTAGATTCACCATTAAGAATGAATACATCTTTGTTTGGTGTACTTCCATGAGGTTTAATAACAACTGCTCTAATACCGTCACCTCTTACTGAAACTCCAGCAGGAATAGTTAAAGGTAAAACTTCATTATATGTTCCTGGATATATGTAAACTAAATCTCCATCTGTTGCAGTTGTTAATGCTTTTGAAACTGTTGCAAAAGGATCATTTTGGTGAGTTCCTGTTTTAGCATCATCACCATTTGTTGCAACATAATAAATTTTTCCTGGTCTAGCCGTTAAGTCAAGACCTTGTACAGTAATGTTACCATTCAATGTAAGATTATCTACAATTAAGTTATTTGCATATACGTCATTCCACCTTTTTGTTGCGGAACCCATATTATATGTGTCAGTTAAATCTGGAGTAATGTTACTTGTAAAATCTGCCGCAATTGAAATTGAATCTGTATCTGCGTCACCTATTTGAATATTGCCATCAGCTCTTATATTACCTGTAGCATGAATATTACCATTAACTAAAGTATCACCAAATACTTCTACAATACCTGTACCACTAGTTTGAATTTCAAAATTTTGATTGGAATCTGTGGCTTTAATAGTGTTACCACTAATTTCTATATCATCAATTAATAGTTTATTGTTGTATAAAATACCGTCTGGTGAAGTAATATTAAGAGAAGGTGCAGTTGTAGTAATTGAATTAGCACCAATTGTAATATTATTAATAACTGCTGAATTTGTGACTTCTAAATCTGTTGTACGTACTGCTCCATTAACATCTAATGGAAACTGGGGACTAGCAGTGTTAACTCCTATTCGAGAATTATTAACATCAATGTATAAAAGATCAGTCTCGAAGGCCAGGTTTACTCCATTACGAAGTAAGTTGGACTTTAAGAGCTGTCCTGAAATTCGACCTACGGCCATTCTCTATCTCCTTTAGCACGGGGATCTTGTCCCACCAACCACATTACCTTGCGGGTTGAACCACAGTTTGTCCTGTCTAAAACAAGGTCTGATTTAAACATTATTAGTATTTATACTGATTTTGGATTTATGTTGTAGTATGCTAGAATATTGCTTAATTAATTATTAAGTTATATGTTAAGTTAATTGCTTCTAAATCTTCTATAGTTATGCTTGTTTCTGCTTGTCCTGTAGCAGATTTCCATTCAGTTCCAGTCCATACTTGAAGTATAGAAACATCTGTATTCCAAAACAATTCACCTTGTTTTTTGTTGGATTTTCCTTCTTGTTCTACAGAAGTACCATATGGAAATTTGATAGCTGGAGCGTCTATTTTAACAAATCTATCTACTTTTAAACCCGTACCTGTAACAATAATATCGCTTTCACTTTCACTATTAAGAAGAGTGCCCCCAGACATAGTAAAGTTAGATGTGTCTAATATTACTTTACCAGTACCATTAGCTTCTAAACCTGCTTGAGCATTTACGGCTCCGTCAGGTACAGTTATAGTATTGTCATCTATATTAACTTGATCTTGACTTCCAAATCTATTAAGTGTTAGTTCTGTACCAGTTAAAGTACCTACGTTAGATCCAGCTATTTTAAATGTAAATTGATTACTTGTTAAATCTATTTTAGTGTCTAAATCAGCATCTATTACACCACCTAAAGGAGTTGCTCCTCCGTGAAATGTTTCAAATAATGAACTAGTAGTGTCAAATCTTATTCCTCTATCTTGTGTAGGTCTTTGTGCAGTTGTTCCTACAGGAACGTTTAATGCTGTTGTACTATTAACTGTAAGTGTTGATGCTCCTGTATCAAAAACTATATCATTTGCAGAAGAAATTCCTGTGCCAAATGATAATTCTTCAGTAACAACATTACCAGTTCCACTACCTTTTAATTCTAAGTCAGCATTAGATTCTGTTGTTCTCATAGTATTATTATGAACTACAAGATTACCAAAATCTACAGTAGAAAAAGTAGATTTATACCATTGCTTACTTGCGGAACCCAAATTTCGTATTGTATTGTCAGCTGGTAATAAATCTTGTGTCATATCCATATTGAAGTCTACAATGTCTGTAGGTTGATCACCAAGATTAATTAATGAACCTGCTATAGTTCCATCACCTGATATTGTTATACTGTTATTGTTTAAAATTTTAGTATCAGTATTAAAATTAATTGTTCCAGTAGATTTAACATTAATATCACCTGTATGAGTTTTTAATGTACTATCAGTTATAGTATAATCACCTACAGTTAATTCATCACCTTCAAGATGTGTATGATCACCACCTGTAAAATTAATTTGTGAATCAGTTAAAGTTATTGAACTAGATTTTAAATTAAATTGTTTATC
>Ga0206684_1000252_pt1 | contig 21202 bp, 19 predicted proteins | sample M210012015metaG_FD_155467 | JGI IMG/M metagenome (GOLD analysis project Ga0206684, IMG submission 155467) | Ammonia-oxidizing marine archaeal communities from Monterey Bay, California, United States - M2 100m 12015 | ecosystem: Environmental > Aquatic > Marine > Intertidal zone | place: USA...
GGAACATAGGATTTTCCGACTAAATCAGAACCTGGAATTTCTTCAATAATATCAGCGTGATGACGCAATACTGCTCCCATCAAATCCTTTGCTAGAATGACTTCCTCACCAATATCTGAACCTCCTCTTCCTTCCCACGACTCAGAGGGTGGTGCCGTGATTCTTACTCGAACATATGTGACATCAGGACCCACTGCAAGCCCTACATTACCCGGTAGTGTCCAAGGGGTTGTAGTCCAAGCAAGGACTGATGCGTTTTCATCAGCCAGTTTGAACTTCACGAAAACAGCAGGCTCTGCAACTTCTTTGTAACCTAGAGCCACTTCATGACTAGAGTAACTAGTTCCAGTTTGTGGGCAGTAAGGTAATACTTTGTGACCCCTGAATAGAAGTCCCTTGTCGAACATTTGCTTGAGTGACCACCATGCTGATTCGATATATTCGTCATGTAAGGTGACATATGGGTCATCTAGATCTACCCAGAATCCCATGCGTTCGGTCATCTCTCGCCAAGCGGCCTCATATGTCCAGACACTTTCCTTACACTTCTGGTTGAAGGCTTCCATCCCAAACGCTTCAATAGCCTCATTACTCATCAAATCAAGCTGTTTTTGCACTTCAATTTCAACCGGAAGACCGTGAGTATCCCAACCAGCCTTCCGCTCAACAATGTGACCTTCCATTGTCTTCCATCTGCAAACCATGTCCTTGAATAGACGAGAAATCACATGATGAATTCCTGGTTTCCCGTTTGCGGTAGGAGGTCCTTCAAGGAAGGTGAATGGTGTAGCACCGTCTCGGCGCGCCTCAATGCTCTGAGCGAATGTGTTCTCATCGCTCCAGATTTGCATTAGGCTAGTTTCTAGGGAGACCGGGTCAAGGTCTCCAGCGGGTTTAGGCGCGGCCATCGAGTCTTCGACCTGTGTTTCCTTCTTGAACGTGAGGGAGTCGCCCAAGGGGCGATTAGTATTGTTTGCAAGGATTCAAAGAGTATCGGCCCCGCATTAGACCTGATGGCAGAGTCGATTCAGTTGAATGTCGGCGGAATGACCTGTGATGGTTGTGCTGGCAGAGTGCGAGATGCCATCGAAGGTGTATCTGGTGTGGGCTCAGCTGTTGTGTCTCATGAACAAGGAACTGCGATGGTTATTCATTCGGGAGTTTCTCGTGATTTACTAACCGGTGCGGTTAGAGCCATAGGTTACACTGTTGATGGCCAAGGAGATGATTTTCATTGGGGCGATGGTTCTGTTTGGAAGCAATCAGCAAACAATACCAAATGGTGTCTAATTGGTTGCTCAATAGGTGAGTTTGGTACGCTTGCCGCATACCAATACTATGGAATCCATCATCACGTGAGTTGGGATTTAATCAATCCGTATTCCAGCAGCTTTGACTTGTACATTATTTTCCTATTTTTATTACCACTAATTAACGGGCTTGCAACAAGCGTGATGTTGGAGACTACGATTCTTATGCGTGGTCAGATGGACTTCAGAAATGCTCTCTCAACCGCATTTGGAATGTCATTTATTTCAATGCTAATGATGGAAATTGCAATGGAAATAACTGATTTAATTTACACAGGTGGTCAATTGGGCCTCGATCCTATGGCAGTCATTCCAATGCTATTTGTCGGTTTCATTACACCATGGCCTTACAACTACTGGAGATTAAAGAAATACGGTATGGCGTGCCACTGAAAGGAGGAATTATTGAATGCAAGACTTAATCGATCTCAGTGACGAAATTACTGATTGGATTCGTGACTATGCCCAGAATGCAGGTATATCGACTCTTGTTGTTGGAGTCTCAGGAGGTATCGATTCCGCAGTCACCTCGACACTGTGTGCAAGGTCTGGGCTACGAACTATAGCACTCAATATGCCAATCCATCAGGCTCCAGATCAATATGAATTATCAAATCGACAGATAGATTGGCTGAAGTCTAGATGGGAAAATGTGGAGAGTCAACAAATCGATCTCACGGGCACATTTGATTCTCTGATGAAGGAATTGGGTGATGGCATTACCACAATGGCTGCTGCTAATTCTAGAGCTAGGATCAGAATGACCACACTCTATGCTATTGCATCTTCTAGCAATGGGATAGTCGTTGGAACGGGCAACAAAGTGGAGGATTTCGGAGTCGGCTTTTTCACGAAATACGGCGATGGGGGTGTGGATATTTCTCCTATTGCCGACCTTTACAAAACCGAGGTATATGCTATCGCTGAGGCTTTGGGAATAATTCAGGAAATTCGAGATGCAGCCCCCACTGATGGACTATGGGATGATGGCCGAACTGATGAAGACCAAATTGGTGCTACATATGCTGAAATCGAGTGGGCTATGGATGAATTAGAAAATCCATCAGAAGAAGGAATTACAGAAAGGCAAAAAGAAATCTTGGACATTTATTTGAAATTCCACGATGCGAATTTACACAAAATGACACCAATTCCAATCTTCAAAAAGAATAGCAATAATGATGATCATACAAACGATGGAAACTAGGTTGTGAGTATTTTGTCAATGCAAAAATGTGGTGCTGTAGAGGTGTTACAGGCTATGGATGCGGGAGAAAAAGTAACTCTTATCCTAGTAAAAAGAGATCATAATTCTTCTAAAATAACTAATTTAGTGAGTCGGGCTGAATCTTTGGGAATCAGAGTGATTGAAGGTTCTCAAAATGACCTCTGGCGCATGTCTAGAGATAATAGTCAAGGAATCCCCGAAGTCCTTGCTTTGGTAGGTCGTGATCCTTTGGCAAACTTTGAGCAGGTGCTGAAATCAGGAGGCCTCATTTGGCTTCTTGATGGGGCTAAATATCCAGTCAACATAGGTTTCTGTATTCGAACCGCTGAGGTCTCCGGGGCCGATGCGGTAATTGTCAATGGAGAACTCAATAATGAAGAGCGAAGTGCTGCAAAACGTGCTTCAATGAAGGCTCATAGATTCCTCCCCGTTCTTTGGCAAGATGCAGCATCTTCAATTGAGTTAGCAAAATCTTCAGGATTTCGAATTATTGCTTTGGAGGACGTTGGTGAATCTAATCCGTGGGATGTAGACTTAACTGGAAATGTGATTCTGATTGTAGGTGGTGAGCGTGAAGGAATTTCCTCTGAAGTTCTGCAATTAGCTGATGAAATAATTAGAATCCCAATGACTGGTTTTGTTCCTTCATTCAATCTTCAAGCACCTCTTAGCGCAGTGGCAATTGAAGCACAGCGTCAGCGTTCAGGGAATTAATGACCTGAAGGATGTTCAGCCTAGATGTCATTGATTGAGTCAAATCTCGGCGAATCTTGAAGGAGTCCGGCATCTGGGCTTCAATCGTGGAAGTCCCTACAGAACTCCAGTCGATGCTTGAAGGCAAGCAAGGGCCAACTAAGCAGAAGGCCGCTCGTTTGGTTGTTGATTTGGCTTCTTCAGCAGGTGCGAGTGAATTCGTTAGATGTTCACACGCCCATGTATCAGGAGTAAGTGTAATCACAGGTGGGCATGGACTTCGTCGTTTCCTCTCCGATATTTCGGGTGATTCTGAAGGAATCGTTGCAATACCAACAACTCTGAACTCTTCGGGCTGTGATATGGATAAAATCGACCAAATGGGAATTGATTATCCAGATTTTCTCAAACACCAATTTGAGATTATTCATGCCTATTCTGAATTGGGAATTGATTCAATCCTATCCTGCACGCCATATGATAGTGGAATTGAATTAGCCGAAGGAATAGGTTCTTGGGCAGAATCTAATGCTGTTTGTTTCTCCAATTCATACACATCTCTAATTACAAACAGAGAATCTGGACTTTCTGCATTAGCCACAGCACTTACGGGATGGGCTCCTCTTTGGGGCTTGCATATTGAAGAGAATCGTCGCCCTAACATTCTGGTCACGATTGAAGCAGACATGGGAGATACTGCCGATTGGTCGGTTTTGGGTGATTGGATAGGTAAACAAATTCGGCCAGAGTGGAATATGCCTTGGGGCATGATGCCGCATATCGTGGGATTGCCAGAAAATAATGACTTTGAGATGCGTAAGGCACTTACTGCTGCCGCAGCGAATTATGGCTGTCCTATGTTATGGGCAGATGGAATAACTGGAGACCCACCATCTACTGAATCATATGAGGGTGAATTGATTTTTTCAGATGAAAATTTGACAAAGAGATACGATGAATTGGCGCCTTCGGGAATTGTCGATTTAGTTGTAATAGGCTGTCCTCAGGCCAGTGTTGGTGAAGCAAGAGCGACTGCGGCCGCAGTTAGAGCGAGAATGGAATTGGGACAGCGAATACCTAATCAGCGTCTGTGGCTTTTTACCAGTGCTGCAAATTACGAAATGTTAGACGCCGATGGAACTGTATCAATTCTTGAAGAGGCTGGTGCTTTAGTTCTCAAAGACACTTGTCCCGAGGTTACTCCATACAATCGTTCCCACTACAACCACCTTCTGACTAATTCTCTCAAAGCTGAACATTATCTAACCAGTGGACTGAATAGAATGCCAACTAGTGTTGCACCAATTTCACAGTGTGTAGCCCATGCCTTTGATCCAGGTCTCGTTACAGGAGAAAGACCAGTTCTTGGCACAAAGAAGGCAAAACCCATTGCTACAAACAAATCACATCAATTAGGCGATGCCAATGTGTCTGGAAAGGGCCTACCAAGCCAAGAAGAATGGGTAGTCTCTGGAAAGGCAATGGTGACTGATGTTCCAATAACTTACCTTGGATACGTCAACCGGGATACGGGAGTTATAGAGGAACCTGGACATCCTCTCGATGGTGTTTCGATTAAGGATACAGTTCTTATTTACCCAAAAGGCTCTGGGTCAACGGTTGCCCCTTTTGTCCTAATGGGATTAATCTATACTGGCTTCGGTCCTAAAGCAATATTGAATCGAGATGTTTGTCCGTTGACACTTCCCGCAGCAAGCCTTCTAGGTCTGCCATATGCTCATGGATTTGACCAAGACCCTACTATTGCAATCAATAATGGAGATGAGGTTGAAGTCGTTCTAAATGATGGTAAAGTCTCCTTGAAAGTACTCTCGCGCGTTGGCGAGGATTGATGACTACAAGGCCGAGCAGCGATACTGTGGCTGTACGTCCAGACCCCAGTCCCTGCCGGCCGCAGGACCTTGGAAAGTTCGAGGTCACAGCACGTGATGGAGCAGCACGCTTGGGTCTATTGTACACCAATCACGGAGTTCTAGCAACCCCAATGCTACTACCTGTGGTAAATCCGAATATTCGAACAATAGAACCGCGTGAAATGTGGGAGCGTTATAACGTAAATGGATTGATTACGAATTCGTATGTTACATGGAAACATGAAAAGTTACGTGCCCCAGCTCTCAAAGATGGAATCCATGCTCTATTGGATTATCCAGGAGTGATAGTTACCGATTCGGGTACCTTTCAGTCATATGTCTATGGAGATGTAGAAGTTGGCGTTGAAGAGATTGTTGAGTTTCAGAGAAATATTGGTGTTGATGTAGGGACAATGCTCGATGTATTTGGCCGCCCGGATATGACTAGAGAAGAACTTGAGGATGCAGTTGTTGAAACCGCGGACAGAGCCACCCCCTCCCTGACAGTTGCAGGCGAGGATTTACTACTCAATGGACCAATTCAAGGAGGTCTACATGAAGATTTGAGAGCCCGTGCTGGCGACTTGATGGGTAGTATGGAAGGTGAGCATAGAGGTTTTGCAATTCACCCTATTGGAGGCATAGTTCCTCTAATGGAAAAACAGCGGTATCGAGAATTATTTCAGATTCTATTGGCGGCTCGTGCTACAATTCCTCCAAATCGACCAATCCATCTCTTTGGTTGTGGTCATCCCTTGCTATTCCCTTTGGCAATTGCCTTAGGAACTGATTTGTTTGATTCAGCCGCCTATGCATTGTTTGCTCGCGACGATCGTTTGTTAACACCCGAGGGGACGGTAAAGCTGGGTGAACTTACTGAATGGCCTTGTCACTCAAGTGCTCTTTTTCATCACACTCCGAAAGAAGTTCGTGAGATGGAAAAGAAGGAGCGGTCTGTTCTTCTTTCTCATCATAATCTTGAGATTACGCAGGTTGAACTTGCTAGATGCAGAGAGGCGATTAGAAATGGAACAATTTGGCGTTTAGCCGAACAAAGAAGTCATGCTTCCCCTCAACTAAGGGAGGCCTTTGAATGGGTAATAGAACAGTTGATTGATCCTGATGAAGGACCCGTTGGTCAGAGTGCTTTGAGAATAATTTCCTCAACAAATCCCGTGCGTGGTACTGCGGAGCATTTCGGCAATGATATTGACTACCGTCCTCATCTCCTCCACCTAAATGCAATGTTAGCCACAAGATGGCGTGCCCCTGGGTCATGGTGGGATGACTCAGTGTCTTCTCCAGAGAGAGTTGTAATTTTGACTGGCGCGGCTCCTCCTTGGCGCAATTCCGCTCTCGGGACTGCGGTGGAGGCACTTCGTGAGGAACCTCGTTCTGTAATCCTAATTTCTACCCCCATTGGGCTTATTCCATTCACTCTCGAAGATGTCTCACCATGGTGTCATATTGATGGTTCAGACGATCTATGGAGGATGGTAATTTCTGAGAATGAAATTGATGCATGGCTTGATGACTTGAGCTTGTCCAATTTACCATTGGATATCCACGAATGCCTACCTGATCCAGATGAGATCGCTGGAGGCGATAAGCGTCAGATAATCCGTGATTGGATAGATCGTTGTACAGTTGTTGACAAACTCTCCTTATTCTGTGGAATTAATCCAAAATTATCCTGTGATTTAACTTCTAACATGAGTGCTCGAAGATCGAGAACCGACCGTATGGTTAACGTGAATTTTGATGATCAACATTGTTTGTCACCTAGGCTTCCTGATGGTGCTCTATCTTTGACTCTGAATGGAGCTAGAGCTCTCCACGAATTAAATCCAAATCTCCCTCGTAAATTCCAGTCTGAGATAGAATATATCGAGGGAGATCATCTAGGTATTCCAAGAGTACTTCTTCACGATGACGCAATTCCTTTCGTTGGTCAAGGACGAAATGTCATACATGGATTTGTCTTAGGTGCAGATTCTCATCTAATCGTTGGTCAGCCTTGTTTAGTGGTAGATTCTGAGGGGAATTTAGTTGCACATGGAATAGCAAATGCTACCGCTGATGACATGTCATTCTTCACAAAAGGAATTGCTGTAAAAGTTCGTGATGGTGCAATGAAGCAATGATGCAACACAATCTCTGTCGGGGATTGTTTCAAGTGGTTTCTGTTACCACATAGATTCGACTCCCTTAGGGGAGTCGGTTAACGGAGGGTGTTTTTTTGAGCGAAGACTTAATCATTCAAACACAGAATCTGCGCAAATTGTATGGTCCTCATCTTGCCCTAGATGATGCTAATTTATCCTTATCGAGAGGGGCAATTGGAGTACTTGGGCCAAACGGTGCTGGAAAATCTACTCTGTTCAAGTGTTTACTCGGACTGATTACAACAACCTCTGGTAATGGAACGGTTCTAGGATTTGATATCCGTACTCAAGGAGATTTGATTCGTTCACGGATTGGTTACATGCCTGAATATGATTCCCTTGACCCAAGTCTAAACGCTATTGATCAAGTTCGTTATTCGGGAGAATTGTTGGGGATGAATCCTGCACAAGCTATGCAGAGAGCCCATGAGGTTCTCGAGTATGTTGGTCTTCGCGATCAAAGGTATCGAAAAATTGAATCATTTAGTACTGGGATGAAGCAGGCAACAAAACTTGCTTGTGCACTGGTTCATGACCCTGAAATTCTAATTTGTGACGAACCAACTAATGGGTTAGATCAGCGTTCACGAAAATTCATGCTAGAAACTCTGAAACGTACAGTAGATGATGGAGGTGGTACTGTTCTGATGTCCAGTCATGTGATGGATGATGTCCAAGAAGTATGTGACAGAATTGTCATGATGCATAAAGGGAAAATTGTGGTTCAACGTTCCATAGAAGATTTAGCTCGCCAGATAGATCGTGAAATCGAGGTGGTAATTTGGGGTGGTGCAAGTACGATGGAAAACGCTCTCAAAGAGTCCGGCTTGAGCGTACGCCGTCTAGGTCGAGTGATGAGAGTAACAATTGAAGATGAGAACACTATCGGATTGGTTATTGAAACTGCTGCAAAAGTCGGTGTGCAGGTTAGAGAACTTCGTGAATATGAACCTGATCTTGAAGATATATTCCTTCTCATTATGGAGAGATTAGGCTCTCACGTAAAGGGCACTGCAGATTTGATGACAGAGGCTCACACAGGAGGTGAAAGAATTGTCTGAAGATCTTGCTCTAGCTAATGGTCAAACTAGGATGGAAGTCGCCTATGGGGCAGGTGACGGAGATGATGATGCTCAGGCTGTGGTCGCTCAACGAGCAAGTCTTGGAGTAGTCTTCGAACAGGTGTATCGTCCTTGGAATGGAACTCTAGGTCCACGATGGGTACGTAATTATGCGATTTTTCGACACCACGTATATGGATTATTTACATCAAAAGGACATAGATACTACAATCCTTTTGTTCGTCTAACTATTCTGGTAATTCTACTATCATCTCTAACGCCAATTGCTATGATTTTCTTATCTTCAACACTCCCTGGTGATGCCTCCGATTGGTTGACTAGGATGTGGGGGATTAACAGATACAATTTGTGGGGTCAAGTACTAGGGTACTATCCGAGAAACCTCTGTATGTGGCCTCTTCTAACTGCTCTTGTTGTAGGGGGAATGATTTCTGATGATAGGAAAAATGGAACTAGTGCTATCTACTTTTCACGGCCAGTAACGAGAACCGATTATACAATTATGAAATTCTTGAGTGCAGCCTTTGTTCTTACCTTCGTTATCGTATTCTCCTATGTATTGTATTATTCCACCTCTATCGTCTTTAGAGGTGAGGGCTGGGCGTTTTTGATTGATACTTTACCTATGTTCTTAGGAGGATTAATTGCTGGCCTTTTACTTGTATTCACATATACATCAATTGGAATGGCTCTTTCTAGCATTAGTCAGAGTCGCTTCTTTGCAGCTGTGGCCTTCTTAGCAATAATTTTCGGTACTAAACTCACTGCATTATTAGTTGAATTAGTTTTTCAAACATCAATAATTTACATCCTTAGTCCTTATGACGCACTTGCCCATATAGGGCAATGGCTAGTTGGAATTCCTCCAAATTATGAGCATTCTCTTGCCTTTTCTATTGTTTCGGTTTTGGTCTATAATGCGGCATCAATTGCAGTTCTAGTCAATAGAGTTAGTAGTTTGGAGGTGACTAGAGAATGACTTCAAAAAGTACTCCTACTGTTGTAATTGATCATTGTTCCAAGTGGTACGGGAATGTAATAGGTATCAACGATGTTTCATTAGCAATAGATGGAGGTGTTACTGGAATATTAGGGCCGAATGGTGCAGGAAAATCAACTCTATTCAAACTTCTAATGGGCAGACTAAAACCAAGTGGTGGTTCTGTCAGATTATTCGGAATTGATCCTTGGGAAAGCACATCACCTTATCGACGAGTCGGGTATGTATCGGAAACTGAAAAATTGTATGATTGGATGACTGGCCATGATTTCGTCTCAACCCTAGCGCGTTTGCATGGAATGACTAGAGAAGAAGCAAGTGCTAGAGCAGAACATGTTCTGGAATTCGTCGGTTTATCTGATGTCCAACATAAGGAGATTGGAAAATACAGCAAGGGAATGAGACAGCGAATCAAGATTGCTCACGCTTTAGTTCATGATCCTGATTTGATTATTCTCGATGAACCTCTTCATGGTTGTGATCCAATCGCTCGAACAAGTATTATGAGCGTGATAAGAGATTTAGGTGCACAAGGTAAAACGGTTCTAGTTTCAAGCCATATCCTAGATGAAATCGAGAGAATAACTGAACAAATTGTGATTCTGCATAATGGTCGACTTCTAGCGTTGGGTAATCTACATGCAATTCGTGATTTACTCGATAAACATCCACATAGAATTCTAATCAAGACTGAGAAACCAAGAGAATTAGCATCATCATTCATCATCGAGGATCCTGTATATGGAGTGCGTTTTTCGGGAGAGGGTGCTCTTGAAATCCTAACAAATGACTTATCAGCTGCACATTCTATACTTCCTCGTGTAATTGTCAATTCAGGAGTTAAAATAAATTCTATTGAAAATCCGGATGACAACTTAGAGTCTCTGCTAAAGTATCTCGTCGGAGGTGATAACTGATGGATAAACAAGGTAGAGGGTTGTCAGAAACCGTATGGACGCGTCTTGATAGGAAAGCCGGTGCAATAACTGAGTTAACAGTCCGTCAATTGCGACACCGTATGTCAACATGGGTAGTTCTAGGTGTTGGAACTTTACTTATCCTAATGTTATTGGCATTCTATGTAGATGCTGTTCGAGATGGATTTGAACCTATTGATAATGATGGCGATTCTGAAGATTGGGACGGAGATGGTTATCCTCTTGGTCAAGAAAGGAAATATGGTACTGATGATTGGGATCCAATGCAATATCCAGGTTCTGGATATTATGTCAGAGATGGTGAGGTTCACTGGAGCGACCAAAATAGAACACATTCTGGGAATCAAACTTGGATTGATGCTACTGGTATTTTTTCCCCTATTTGGATAGATGAAGAGTTCCAATACAATCGGTGGGACGATGTTGATTTTTCTGATTTAGATGACTGTACACAGAATGGAGAATTTGGAGTTGATTGGTGGATATCATGGGGTGATGCTTGTCAGCAAAGCAATGGGGATATCGCGTTGATGAGTGTGAATTTCCGAGGAGAGGGCACTCTGAGAGTTTTGGAAGAGTATTATTCTGAATGGGGTCATTTTACAGATCAATATTACGTTGAACCTGAGCCTGCTTCAAACTATATTGATGAGGACGACATTGACTGGGATGGAAATATCTTATCTTCTTCACAAGGATTTGATGATGATGGCGATTGTCTAAGAGTGGATTGGATCGAATTAGATTTCTGGTTTGAGGAAGATGATTCCAATAGAAATGGAATTCCTTGTGATGTTGTTTGGATTATTGGCTCTGATGGAGAAACCATAATTGATATCAGAGCAGATGAAAATGTAGATGAAGATCCTGATGATGAAAAGCTCTCTGGAGAATCTATACATCGTGTTTTCATTATTGCAGTTGGAAAGATTGCTTTTATCATGATTCTCTCAATCTTCCTTCCTCTGTTTTTGGCTCTAGGTTTAGTTAGAGATGAAACCGAAAATGGAACCTTACATTATCTTCTTTCTAAACCAATACATAGAGGTGAATTCATTGTTTACAGAATTCTTGGATATCTTCTAATAGCCGGCAGCTTCGTATTATTAATGTCATTTCTGATGGGTATTTTTACTTCATTATTAGGTCCTGGTGATTCAATAATTAGATTCAGAGATATTCTAATTTGGTTTGCCATTGGATTAACTACTGTTCTCGCTCTTACTGCATATGGCGCGGTTTTCAATACTCTTGGTCTAGTTTCACCTAAATATGGTGTGTATATTGCACTAATAATTGGAGTCTGGGAATTCATGATGGCTGTATTAACCTTAATCGGAGGTGGTTCAACTACAATTCAATATGCGTCATCTCTCTCAATATCTCATTGGGCTCTACAACTTGTTGACTCTCTTGTTCTAATTATATGGCCAGATACATTGACCATGCACTTAATGGCTGAAGCATTTAATCTAGACACCGGTTTGGATGTTATTTGGAGCCCTCCAGCACATACATTAGAAACGGGGAACCCTTATGTTTCGGCAATAATTTCAGTAGTGATTCTTTCTTTAATCACCACATTGATGATTTTCCTGGCTCAATCAGTTTTCAAGCGTCGAGAGATTATGTGAATCGAGGGTAAATAATGCAGAAATTTGGCGGAGATTTGCGGAATTTCTGGCGTTTTGATCTAATGCCTCCTTTATCCCGTTTATCTTGGTACTGGTGGTGGGTACTTGTTTTGCTTCCTGATCCTAAAAACCCGGGTCGCTCTAAACAACTGATGGTTTTGTGGTCTTCCAAAGAGACTCCTGCTATACGAGTAAGCGGACATTGGTGGATTCCTAAAGGAAGAATGAATGTAGACAAAGATCGTGGAAATCTAATGCAGGGAATGGTTTGTGGGTGGTGGTATGACGGTGAGAAAATGTACGAACCACTAATTATGAAGGAATGTAGGATGATTTCAATTGACGACAAGCATCCTCTTTGGCCTTCTGAATCAGTCGGTGAAGGCCAAGGAGGTGGTGCCATAGTCCCGTTGTCAAGTGAGGACTTATCATTCGGTCTTCGTCCCGGAAATGATTCGTTTTGGCTAAACTTATCTAGTGATCCAGAAATGATTGTTGAGGGTGCTCCCAAAGAATTCAAGCTTGAGATGACTCCTTGGTGGGAAGGACCGAGTTCTGCCACATACAAGAATAATGTATTTGGTCTAAATATGGGTTATGATATTCTCAGAGTACATGGAACTAAAGCGGTACTGGAAATTGATGGCGAATCCTTTGAGGGTTCAGCTTACATTCAGAAGGTTGGGGTTCAAGCACCTAGCTTCCCTTGGTTTTGGGGTATGCTACATTTTGATGATGGTTCATACATAGACTGGTTTATGCCTCATATTTCTCCTTCATTTACGATGAAGGATGATACACCTTGGTCATTACGTGATTTTTTCCGCTTGTCAAATGCGGGCTCTACTTCAGGTAGTGGAGGACTTTTCCATGATCGGAAGAGGGGGCGTACCGAGAGCTTCAAACGCTGTGAAGTAGAACTAGAGAAGCAAGATGGAGATGACGCACTGCGTGATGAAAGAGGCAATATCCTCCCTCGATTTAAAGTCAAAGTTTGGAATGGTCGAACACAGATTTCTATTCATGTCAGAGCTACTCATCGTGCTAGATGGACTTTTGATCAACCTACTCGTGCTGGTTTTGTCAGTCATCTAACCTACAACGAATACCCTCTAGAAGTTGAAAAAATAGCAATTCTTGACGAACATGGTCTGCGAACTAAAGATGATTACGAGTGGATGAGAGGTAATGCAGAACATGCTTGGGGGATTCTAAATTGAAGCTGAATATTGAGATTAAACACGGGCGATTGAGCCGCACCGTTCATAACTAACCTTCTTCCGAGCAGTGACCCGAGGAATCACAATGAGTCAAGAGGATGTAATTACTGAGGCCGCTCAACTAATCACTGTTGGTGATTATATGGGCGCTATGAACGTATTTGATCAATACATTGCAGCAAATCGAGACGACCCCGCTGGATATCATGGTTGGGCGGAAGCAGCTCTTTTCGATATTCAAGAGAATGGCAATCTAGACGATAAGGGGAATGACCGAATAAATGAGGGACAGATTGCAGCATATTTCCGTAAAGCAGCAGGCTTAGCACCTGATAATGCGGATTATAATGCAGCATACGCCAATGCTCTGGTTGAGTTTGATAGAATTCCAATGGCCGTTCGCCAACTACACAAATTGGTTGAAATTGGTAAGGCATCTGATGAAGTAGATGTTTCATTCCATTTGTATGAAGCGGCGCGTGGACTTATTGATGCCATTGATTTGAAGACAAACTTCGACCGCAGTACTCCTATTGCTCAAGAATACATCAAGGAGGCTGTTACTTTTGCTCTTCTTGGACTTGGATTCAGTTCAGTCGAAGAGGCATTAGAGTGCCTCGGTTTCGAAGAATGAGTGAGGGATCGAATTGTCTAGCGACCTCTTCATGGTCGCCTTCGGTTATCATGGAGGATCCTTTCATGGTTCTCAGATACAGAATGATGTGAGAACTGTACAAGGCGAGTTAATCCATGCTTTGAGACGCCTGAAATGGTGGTCTGAAGGTTGTTTGGAAATCTCTAGTAGAACTGATGCTGGAGTCAACGTTAGAATGAATTTGGCTACCATAAAACTCCCAGATGGAATGGGCTCTAATGTTGAGGTCTCAATGTTAACTAAGGCGCTAAATGATCATACACCAGTAGAATTAGCTGTTTGGGGGGGTTGTCATGTTCCAGAAGGTACGAGTCCTCGCTTAGCAATATCCCGGACTTACTTATATCGAACTGAGATTATGCAGTTTTGGCCTTCGGAAGTTGATGTAGATTTGTTTACTGAGGCCTGCTCAATAATAGTGGGTGAACATAATTTTACTAATCTATGCCGACTGGATTCAGATAGGAACCCCATTCGAACTATTGACTCATGCATACCTTGGTTAAACTCTAATGGTGAAGTGGTGGGATTTAGTGTCACAGCCCTGTCTTTCCTTTGGAATCAAGTCCGACGAATAGCTTCTTCATTTGAAGGAGTAGTTGTTGGCCGAATAACTATCGATGAATTACGTAGGGCTCTAGAAGAACCAAATACAAAAGTCGACTTTGGAAGAGCGCCATCTGAGGGATTGATTCTATGGTCAATAAGTCACCCCAATTTTCCAATGAAAGATTCTGGTTTACCTTCAGCTGATGTATTAATTAGACCTCCAGAGGGTTCGCGACAGAGAATTCGTTGGAGGTCACTGGCAAAGTTTGAGGCTTCGTATTTGTTAGAGAGAGAATGGCTAAAGTTGCTTAATTAAATTTAAGCCACACTCTTTCACCATCCATACAAGGTAGGATCTCTCGAAGGAAAGAACTTGAGATTATTTCAGCAGTTTTGGTGTGTCGAGTTAAATCAGGAATCAGAACGGCGCAAGAAATCCAATTCTCTTGATTAATAGAAATCTTACCAGAAAAAGCAGTAGCTCCTCCAAATGATTTCCCATCTCTCTCAAAACCAGCAATTCTTATTCCCTCTGGACCATCTACAACTTCACCCTTATCGAGCCCAGCAATTACTCGTAGATTTTGGTATTTCACGAGGTCTTCCCGGTCCAAATCAACATTTAATGTCCCAGGCCAAGCACCACTTCCAAGAATTAATTTGAACTGCTCTTGGTAGTGAGTTTGGGCCATGAACACATGGGCTCTTCCGAGTCCACTTGAGACCTCTCCCGAGAAGTTCATGAAGCCGCGTGTTGCCTATCACAAATAAGCATCAGCATGAGGTATTACAACTCAATTGTCCATCCAAGTTCTGCAACATTCCAACCCATTTGCTCAATTGTGGCTCGCTGGTTACTACTAGGGTTGTTTAGAGGATTAGTATGATTCAGGTGGAATAGATGAATTTCAGGATCATCATCTTTTCTTTCTCCTAACATTTCTAGTGTTTCTGTAACAGTCGGATGGGGTACATCGGACATATCCCTTCCTTGTAATTCATTAGTATCCCAGAAGGTAGCATCAATGAAGGCATGAGATATTTCTAAAGTTCTAAACCAATCTCTAATCTTGTCAAAATTGTGCAAAGCAAGTGTGTCTTTCCAATCATCATGATCTGGAAGGAATAAGATTCTATTTTTTGGCCCAGAAACTAAGATTGCATGTGTATCTGAATTTTCATCACGATGAGGTACTCTAATGAATTCAATATCAACTAATTCGCTAGTGAAACCAGTAGTGTGGATTTTATTATCGAATGGTAAGGGTTTGAAGGGAGTGAGTGCACCTCTTTTTGAGAGGAAATATAGAACCTTATCTGAGGCAATGAGTTTGACATTTTTTACACCCATTGCCTCTTTACCGAACTGTCCAATTCCTTCTATATGTCCTAGATGAACATGGGTTAGAGCAAGGTGTGTAGGTATTATGGGGCATTCTAATTCTTGTTTATCCCCCCAAATCATCAGTTGATGTGGTAGAGCCCTACTTGCTTCCAATAGTATATGTTCTCCATGTCCTGTACTCACACCTGCTGCGACAGGATAGCGTGCGAGTTGTTTTTCTGAGTGTGCTGCTATACAATTTGGACAACTACAACCGGCCTGGGGGACGCCCCCGTCTTGGCCAGTTCCTAGAATGGTAAAGGAGGGGCTACGAATCTGCGGTGAGCCCTCCATGACTCTGCGAAAACAGATTGGCTGAAAGAGTCGTCGGGAGCGATGAAATCATCAACGTACCACTATTGTGGGGCATGTGACTGGTGACACCTCGTGGATGAAAGAGAGGTATGCGGCTTTGAGAAGTCAAGGTCTAGACTGGAACCCACCTATACTGGAGACGGCGAATGAACCCCGCTGTGTGATGAATGGGCGTTCGACAATTATGCTATCTGCTAACAACTATCTGAACCTCACAAATCATCCAAAGGTAATCGCCGCGATGATTGATGCTACACAGAAGTATGGTGCTGGTAGTGGTTCTGTTCGTGCTATCGCAGGTACCATGGACATACATCTTGAAGCTGAAAAAAAAGTTGCTGAATTCAAAGGTGTTGAAGCCTCTCTGATTTATTCTGCCGGTTATACTGCAAATGTTGGATTGATTCCGACATTAGTTCAGGGTAAACAAGATGTGATCATTAGTGATGAGTTAAATCACGGTTCAATTATAGATGGTGTTCGACTAACAAAGGCTCAGCGAGGAGTATATTCTCACAATGATATGGGTGCCTTAGAATCTGTACTAAAGGAACATCATGATGCTGAGCGTAAATTGATTATTACTGATGGTGTTTTCTCTATGGATGGAGATATTGCACCCTTAGATGAAATCGCCGAGTTAGCTGAAAATTATGGGGCGATGGTCTATGTTGACGATTGTCATGGTGAAGGTGTGCTTGGAGAAACAGGAGCAGGAATTGTAGATCACTTCAAACTCCAAGGAAAAGTTGACTTCGAAATCGGTTCTTTTTCCAAGGCTCTAGGTGTTCAAGGTGGAATTGTAGCTGGTTCAAGCGATGTTCGCACTCATGCCTTGAATCATTCTCGCTCATGGCTATTATCCGGTAGTCAGCCCCCTGGTGTGGCTGCAGCCCAAAAAGCCGCAGTTGAGGTATTGATGAGTGAACCTGAGCATCATTCTAGACTCTGGGATAATACGAATTATTTCCGTGGAGAACTTCAGAATTTGGGTTTTGACACGGGTAAGTCTGAAACACCAATTATTCCAGTAATGTGCGGTGAATCTACTATTGCTAAGGAGATGTCTACAGAATTAGCAAAAGAAGGGGTGATGGCAGGCGCCATTGTCTTCCCGATGGTGTCTAGGGATGCAGCTCGCATACGCACACAAATATCAGCAGGTCTTACTCGAGATGATCTTGAGGAAGTCCTACGTATTTTTGAGAAAGTAGGTCCAAAATTAGGATTAATCTGACTATACTTCATCGACCACTTCATCGACTTGTTCATCAGATTCCTGCTCTTCTTCATTCTTTGGTATAGGATCTATTGTTCTGGACATTCCTTCAAAGGGTTGCAACCCTCTGTCAATTCTATCAAGAATTCTCCAGCGTGGTGCATAAGAGAGATGGACGTAGAGTGGACCGGGTAAAATTGCACAAATCCATCCTATTTGAGTAATAATCGGATTGATGTCATTTACCATAGAAAAGGTGATAATTACCAAACCAATAAATGGAAATGGAAACAGATAACGACGTCTATTTTCTAACCGAATCGGGGGTCTTTTCATAATTTGAGAAATCAAGAGAGATGTCCCGCCAAGTATAGCAGAAATTGTAATCACAAAAATTGCCATTACTCCCCATTCATTTGCGATTTGATTCATTGCGACTGAATCCATCCAACCCGCATATGCAAATGGGAGAATGAGTGTAAAGGAGGTTAGGATTCCGTATAACGCACCGATAAAGACCGGATGACAAACGGTCATTGGATAGCCAAGGAACATACGGCTTAAGGCCCCTCCCTCTAACATCAATCGATGTTCCTCGTCGAGTTCTTCAACGAACTCACGCCATCCTGCCATCGTCCCTTCGCGATGCGCTTGAAATATGACCGTTGCGCCCCAAAAAATACCTGAAATCAACATTATTATCTATTTTGAGAGTTAATTTTAATTTTCTTTGTATCTATGTCCCATTTTGGTTCGTCACTAGCTGCGTCTCTAATGTATGGGATTAGGTCTACTCTTAATTGAGCGACATCAATACCCCAAATCCCATGCTCTATTTTCGATAGTTTGCTAATTAGTTTAGATGCCATATTTACTACACCTCTTATTTTCCTTTTCTCATAATTGAAAAGCAGGGCCGAAATTTGAATAATTCCCTGAATCGCATCAGTTTCATTAGGACGTTCCAACGTCTTGAGGTATTTCCATAATTCCTCCCAAGACTCATGTGCGTGCCAAAAATCTCCATTATCAAAGAGTTCAATTCCGTCAATTAACCATTTTTTTTTCTCATCATCAAGACTATTCCATTCTAGTAAATCTAAATCATGAGGTGTTGCATTTCTCTCACTCAAGCAGCATCCCTCTACAGTCTCCATGTACGATGAGATTATGATGGGTTCCCTTGCAAGTGTGGCTGAATGGTGGTAGATGGGATGACTGAGGATGATACATTGTTTACAATTAAGCAGTCAAATCTAGACTCAGGGATGCGAGGTGTTCCAGTTGGAACCTGCAGAACCTCATTTGTTGACCCACTCGAAGGAGTTCACTATGTGGGGTATCCTGTGGAGGACCTTGCTAATCTTGAGGAAGAGGACGTAGTCTATCTTCTGATGAATAAGAGACTTCCAACTGAAGAAGAGTCTGAAGCATTTCGAACAGAGTTGGCTCATCGGGCTATGGAAATGCCAACTGGTGCTCTAAGAGTTCTTGAATCACTTACTCCGGGTAGCGGGCATCCTATGGACTGGCTATCAATGGGGATTATGGCTCTTGGAGCTGCTGACACCACGGGTGATACACGCACAGATTCGATGAATCTAATTGCCCGAATGCCGGAGTTAATGGCTCGCATTTTCTTGCTCCGTGGTGGAAAGAAAGAGAATCTCCAACCTAGTCGGCCCGAACTTGGATTAGTAGAAAATTTCGTTCACATGTTGGGCATGACAGGGGATGAGGCTGAGAGAATGAATAGAGTTCTTCGTTTCTTTTTTATTCTACACCTAGATCATGGAGGTGGTAATTTATCCACTTTTACAGGTAAGGCCGTTGCCAGTGGTCGAGCGACAGTCTATGCCTCAATCGCTTCAGCAATGAACGCTCTTTCGGGTCCTCTTCATGGCCGTGCAAACCAAGCTTGCCTTGAGTTTGTTCAGAGAATAGGGACCTCTAAGCCAGACGAAGTAGAAGCCTTTGTCCGAGCAGAGTTGGCTGCAAAACGCCCAATTTTTGGTTTCGGACATGGCGTTTTAAGAGCTGAAGATCCACGTGCTCGGCTACTTATTGGATTGGGTGCAGAAGTTTGCCCTGATGATGAAAACTACAAGATTGTCAAGACTCTAAGAGAGGTAGTCCCTCCTATACTAATGGAGCATCCAAAAATCAAGAATCCATATCCAAATGTCGATTTAGGTAGCGGTTCTCTCCTTTATGCAATAGGGTTCCGTAAACCAGAGTATTTCACCACATTCTTCGGTTGGGCTCGAGTTGCAGGTATTTGTGCTCAGATTATGGACGAGAGGAACGCGAGAGATGGGCGTGGAACCCCAATTTATCGACCAAAATACATTGCAAAGAATCAACCACATAGAAGACTAGAGTAGTCATTGACTATGTGTTTTCCCTGCTCCTCTATGACCAATGATTCTAGGACTCCCCCAAGGAACTCCCCGTTCTGCTTGTTTAACCCAATTTTCTTCTGAACCAGACCAGTGCATTCTATTACCTTGTTCTATTACTATTGAATTTCTGCGTAAATCATCTATTTCGCTCCATTTTGGCAGAGAATGAGAAGCTTCTTTGAAAAGATCCGGGCGCTCTGAATCAGTTGCCGAATCCAGAATTCTCCTCCATTCGTCATCTAATGGTTGACTTGCCGGACGCATCCAACGAATACTCCCATCAGGTTTTGTCAGCACATCTGGGTTCATATGGTCCGTGACTAAAGATAATCCCGCATCTAACATCAAATCCTCAAGTTCTAGTGGTGCAGGCCAAACAAATGCCCCCATCCCTGCTCTTTTCTTGTTTAGCCGACTTAGAGCTGCTCCTTTGAGGCCTAATGGAATTCCAGGACTAATCCATCTTGTCCATCCATTCAAGAATTCCAGAGCAAGCCCGATTGCTGGCATTTCGTTCTTTCTAGAATGTCTGATCATTGATGACACGGTTGTTCGAGCAAAATGAGGCATTCCCATCATCCTCTTAATTCTCCAAACTCCCCAGGGTCTGAGGTGTGGCATGAGTCTTGTAATTGGAAATTTGAATTCATTGGATTTAGCAACGGATGCAATTATTGGAGAGAAACTGTAGATGACTGTAGACCTCTCAGGTAGTTCTAGCGGTTCAAGTTTATTTTCAATTAATTCCATCATTTTAGCAATATATGATTCATGTTTTTTCTTTGAAACCGGGTGGGGCATTTTGAATTCTATACAAGCAGTTTTCCCTCCTTCTTGCCATGAGTCTGTGAACTTTCTACTCGCTAGCAATTCATCAAATGTCGGAATACCAATTGATTTCAATTCATCAGTTCCTAGTAATTCGATACATCTATCTCTTTTTGATTTACCATTTGGCAATAAGTCGTCATGGAAAATCACCAAGTCTCCGTCCCTACTCATTTTCAAATCGAATTCTACTCCGTCTGAAAATAGCATGCCATGTTCGAGGGCCGCGACTGAGTTCTCAGGTGGTTGCTGCCAAGCCATGACATATGTGCGAGAACAAAACAGCCCAAAAACACACTCCCAATCTTATCTTACTCTCTCCCCAATGCTCAAACCCCCTCTCGTATACCGAGGTCTAGGTAGCACCATGTCCGAGACAGTAGAATTAGACCGAGCATCAGACCCGCAAGCAGTACGTGGATACGCCTTCTATGATTGGGCGAAATCATCCTTTGAGACTTCAGTAACAACAGCAGTATTGCCTGCTTGGTTCGCTTACCTATTCCTGAAAGCCAACGGATTGGAAACCGAAATTCTTGGTTTAGATATGACTAGAGATGCCGTTTGGTCGTTTGCTGTAACCATCGCTGCATTACTAGTCGCAATCGCTAGCCCATCTTTGGGTGTTATTGCTGATCGGCGTGCAATCAAAATGTGGTGGTTAAGGATACTCACTTACTTGGGAGCCGGTTCAACATTTGCTCTT
>Ga0206684_1000265_pt1 | contig 20679 bp, 27 predicted proteins | sample M210012015metaG_FD_155467 | JGI IMG/M metagenome (GOLD analysis project Ga0206684, IMG submission 155467) | Ammonia-oxidizing marine archaeal communities from Monterey Bay, California, United States - M2 100m 12015 | ecosystem: Environmental > Aquatic > Marine > Intertidal zone | place: USA...
ATTAATGATTCAGATAGTTCTACAACAGTATCACCAGCAATTTCAAGTGTGTTTGCAGCAATTCTATAATCAAGAATATCTATATTTTCTAAATTGAATATACCAGCTAATCTAGGATCCATTATAGTACTACGAATTAATCTAACGAGAAGAAAATATTGTCTATTAATTTCAGCATCACGATTTGTTATAGTTTCAAGATTTGTTTTATCTCCACTTTGTAGAGATAATACAACATCACTAAACATTCCAAGTGCAATTGAGCTCATTCGTTTTAGAATATTTTGTGGATTAACTGATGTTTCATCAAGTAAAAACTGAACAGAGATATTTGTTGCATCTTCGTCAATAATCTCCATTCCCACTAATCTTCTCATAGAACCACGAACACTTTCTCTATCAGATATTGAAATGGGTGATTTTCCTACAATTTTAATTAAATCAAACCCTAAAAGATAAGCACCAGTCATTGTTGGAACAATACTTTCACCTTTTGGTAATGGATATGAAATTTCAATTTCTTTAGAAGGTCTTTTACTTTGTTGCGTTCTAATAGAAAGATTGTTTTGATTTGTTTCAATCTCAACTTGATTACTCTTGTCTAGATTATTTGCATCAACCCATTCTTTCGGTAGTGATACTAGAATACTACTTCCAATCTTTTGTAGGCGTCGTGTGAACATAGTCAATTTATACTAATTTATATTATTTAAGCCAAGTATTAATATTTTCCACCTATCTCAAGCATGATCATATGGCAACAGCATTTTGTCCAGCTCATATTACAGGCTTTTTCAAAGCCGAATTAGACAAAGAAGATTCAAAACAGTTAGGTTCGTTAGGTGCAGGATTTTCTATACAAAAAGGTGTTAAAACTACAGTTACAATCAGAAACAAAACAAAACATGACATTTCAAATTTTGTAATTAAGGTGAATGGTTTTGAATCAGGAGATATGCGAGTATCAGAATTAGTTTTCAGTAAATTTTCTACAAAAGGGAAATTCGTAGATATTATACATGAAATTGATGTTCCAGTGGGATACGGATTTGGTTGTAGTGCAGCAGTTGCATTATCATTATCTATTGCATTAAATGATGCATTAGAATGTAAATTATCTAAAATTGAAGTCGCACAAATAGCACATGATGTTGAAATTGAATGTAAAACTGGATTGGGTGATGTTTTAGCATCATATCATGGAGGATTTGAAGTTAGAGTAAAACCTGGTGCACCAGGAATTGGTCAAGTGAAAAAAATAAATTCAAAAGAAAAACTAGATGTCATCATAATTTGTTTTAATCCAATATCAACAAAAAAATTTCTTAATGAAAGAATTTCATCAATTAATGGATTAGGAGGAAAAATGGTGAACAAGCTAATTGAAAGTAATGATACTGAAGAGTTTCAAGACATGTCAGTAGAATTTGCAAAGTATGTTAATGTAGTAACACCGAAAATGAATGAAGTAATTAATCTATTACATAAAAATAAAATAAAATGTGGTGTTGCATTATTTGGTGAGACAATTTTTTCATTAGTAACTAGAGATGAAAGAAATAAGGTAAAAGAAATTTTGAAACAATTTAATGATGGATTAGTTATTACATCAAAGATTGACAATTCTGGTGCTAGATTACAATAAATTTTTTGATGGATATGAATATTCCAAAGTCTCATCCTCGATATCTGTCTCTTCAAATTAGAGAAAAGTTAATTGATGGTTTTAATAATAATTTAGTAGCAAAAGAAGGATTGTTAGCTCATGGAAGAGGAGAAGCATTTGATTATCTTATTGGGGAGAAAACAACAAAATCTGCAAAAAATGCAATCAAGGCTGCAGCAAACATGCTAAATCAGGCACAAAAATCTGTTATTTCGGTTAATGGAAATTTTGCAGCGCTTTGTCCAAAAGAGATCATTCAGTTAGCAAAAATAACAGATTCAAAGATAGAAGTAAATTTGTTTTATTCAAGTGAGAAACGAAAAAAAGCAATTTCAAAAATTTTGACCAAATCTGGTGCAAAAGAAATACTTGGAATGGACAAAAAACAGTCTACAAAACTGAAAGGAATAGACAGTGCTAGAAGAATTATAGATAAAAGCGGTATTTTTTCTGCAGATGTGGTATTGGTTCCATTAGAAGATGGAGATAGAACTATTACTCTGAAAAAGGCAAAAAAGACAGTCATCACATTTGATCTCAATCCTCTTTCTAGAACTGCTCAAACTGCAGATGTGACAATTGTCGATAATGTGACTCGGGCCATGAAACTACTTGTTTCTGAATCAAGAAAATCTAGAAAACAGATTATATTTGATAACAAAAAGAATCTTAAATCTACAATTTTAGAAATTCGTAAAAATCTAGAAAGGAGAGCAAAAAATGTCTAAAACAGTTAATGACATAATGCAGATGAAATCTAGAGAGAAAATCACTGTATTGACTGGATATGATTCAACGATGACCACATTGTGCGATAAAGTCGATGTAATTCTAGTGGGAGATAGTGCCGGGATGGTGATGCTAGGATATGATGATACACGAGATGTGACAATGGATGATATGGTACGTTTTACAACTGCAGTAAAAAATGCAAAAACTGATTCATTAATTGTTACTGATCTTCCAATTAATTCCTATGAAAACGAAGATTCAGCTATCACAAATTCAAAAAGACTTGTTCAAGCAGGTGCACATGCAGTGAAACTAGAAGGAGGTAAAGAAGTTGCTAAAATTATCAAGGCAATAAAAGATTCAGGAGTTCCAGTAATGGGACATTTAGGGTTACTTCCACAAACTGCAGAGAAGTATTCTGTTCAAGCAAAGAAAAGTGAAGATGCAGTAAATTTGATACAAGATGCCAAAATCTTAGAAGAATCAGGAGCATTCAGTATTGTTCTAGAAATGGTAACTAGTGATGTAACAGAGATTATCACAAAAAGTGTCAAAGTTCCAACAATAGGGATAGGTTCAGGCATAAATTGTGACGGTCAAGTACTAGTGGTTCATGATATGCTAGGAATGTTTGAAAAGATAAAGCCAAAATTTGCTAAAAGATATCTAAATTTGTCTGAAGAGATTAGAAACGCAGTAAATTCGTATGTAAATGATGTTAAAGAAAAACGATTTCCTGAGAAAGAACATACATTTTCTATGGAAAAAGATGAACTAGAAAAATTGGAGAAAAAAATTGTCTAAGAAGAAATTACCACATCCATCACTTGATATCGTTGAAAGTTATGGTACAGAACTAACGGGGAAAAATATAGTTCTCTGTGTTGCAGGTTCAGTTGCTGCATACAAATCAATTGAGCTTGCTAGATTACTTATGAGACATGGTGCAAATGTAAAATGTGTAATGTCTAATGCAAGTACAAAATTAATCAAGCCTGATTATATGAAATGGGCTACTGGAAATAACGTTATTACAAAATTAACTGGCGACATGGAACATATCGAATTAGCAGATTACAAGAGATCTGATTTACTAATTGTATACCCATCAACTGCAAACACCTTAGGAAAACTAGCAACAGGAATTGATGATACACCAATTTCTACAGTTCTTACTGTTGCATTTGGTTCAAAAATTCCAATAATCATGGGTCTTGCAATGCATCGTTCTATGTATGAAAATGCAGCAGTTAAGAAAAATATGGATTTTCTAAAAAGCAAAATAGATTTTGTATCACCACAAATGATTGAAGGAAAAGCAAAGGCTCCAGAGCCAGAAGACATGTTATCATTTGTACTAAAGAAATTTGGAGGATCAGAGAAGTTACGTGGAAAGAAAGTTTTGATGACAGCAGGTCCAACAATAGAAAAAATTGATTCTGTTCGTGTAATAACAAATCAGAGTTCAGGAAAAACTGGAACCTTGTTAGCTTCAGAATTAGTTTCAGCAGGAGCCAAAGTTACGTTAGTTTATGGTCCAGGAACAAGTGAACCACCAAAAGGTGCTAAAGTAATTCGAGTTAATTCTGTAGATGAAATGAATAAAGCAGTCAGGAAATGCTTGGAGAAAAAATTTGACATCGCAATAATGACTGCAGCAGCATCAGATTATGTAGTCAAAAATGAGATATCAGGCAAGATAAAAAGTGACAAAAATGAAATTAATGTAAAACTTGTGAGAGCACCAAAGATTATCAATATTGTAAAAAACAAACAAAAAGACATTTTTCTAATTGGTTTTAAAGCAGAAACTGATATTTCTAAGAAAGAACTTGTCAATCGTGCAAAAAAGAAACTAAAAGAATCTAATGCAGATATGATAATTGCAAATGATATTGGTCGTAATTATAAAAAAGATACAAGCTATAATGAGATAGTTATTGTAGATTCTAAAAAAATAACTAATATTCCAAGGACTAAAAAAGAGAAACTTTCTAAAATAATTTGTAAAAACATTGAAAAAAAATTCTAGAGGAATAAAATACAAACAACGTACCATTTTAGTTTGGAATGAAGTAGCATCATTCTATCATAAAAGATGGGCAAAAAATGAAATTGGCCCGTTTGCTGTAACAAAGAAGCTTTTGGATTCATCTAAAATAAAAAAAGGAGATAGTGTTTTGGATATTGCATGTGGAACAGGTCTTGTTACAAAAAAACTAATTAGAAAGGTTGGAAGTAAAGGCCAGATTTATGGAATAGATTCATCAGAATCTGCAATAAAAATAGCTAGAAGATGGACTGGTGATCCAAAAAATCTACATTTCGTTAGAGCAGATGCAGAAAGAATTCAATTTAAGACACAATTCGATGTAATTACATGTCAGTATGCATTATTCTTTTTTCCTGATGAACAAAAGGTATTGAGAAATATGAAGAAGTTATTGAAGAAAAATGGGACAATTTCATTGGTGGTTCATGGAAAATATAATGTTCCATACTTTGATTGTATTTTAGAACCAGTAAAAAAAATGATTCCAGATTACCTACCAAAATATCCAGAGATGGATAGATTTGGGACAAAAGAAACGTTTGTAGATGTAATAAAAAAAGCAGGTTTTAGTAAAATTGTAGTAAAGAAATTTGTTTTTCAGTATAGTCCAGGCACATTTTCAGATTATTGGAATAATTACAAAAGACATCTTTCAAAACCTCTAAAAGAGAAATTTGATTCTTTAACAAAAATCCAAAAATCTAATCTTAGAGAAATGGTCAAAGATAAGACCCTCGAATATACAAAAAAAGATAGAAAGATTGTATTTCCATGGGAAGTTTTAGTCCTGACCGCAAAAAAGCAATGACATCAGACATAAATTCAGATTAAGAATGCATTAAGATTGTTGAAGGTTAGAAGAAAACGACTTTTGAAAAACTGTAAAGTGATTACAGGTTGTGACATGATAGTTGCATTAGAGCCTGAAAATTTATTTTACATGACTGGATTTTGGGGAGAAGCAATTGGAATTTTAGAAAAAAATGGAAAAACCACTATAATTGCTCCAGAATTGGAAATTGGTCGAGCAAAAGAAGAAGGAATTGACTGTAAAGTGATCCAATCTGATCGTGGTATGAGTTCATTGGTAACATTAAAGAGATTTTTGAAAGGAAAGGTGTGTACAGACTGTCAGAATTATTCTGTAATGCAATCATTAAAAAAATCATTTCCAAAAATTAAAAATTCAATTGAACCATTTAACAAATCAAGAGAAATTAAAGATAATGATGAAATTAAAATTTTAAAAAAGGCATCTAAAATAATTGATGAAATGTTTGGAATTTGTCAGAAAAAAATTAAACAAGGGCAAAAAGAATCAGAACTTCAATCAATTCTAATGTCATATGCAGTAGAAAATGAAATGTTTGATACAGGATATCGTTCTACATTAAATCCATTGATAATTGCAGGTGGACCTAATGGAGCATTACCACATGCACAAGTTACTAGTAGAAAATTTAAAAAAAATGAATTGATAGTAGTTGATTTGACATTACGTTACAAAGGTTATGTTTCAGATGCAACAAGAACATTTGCATTAGGAAAAATTTCTTCTGAAGAAGAAAATGTTTATGAAATTGTTAAAGAATCACAGAAAGCTGGACTAAAAGCTGTTAAATCAAATATAGATTGTAAAAGAATTGATGATGCATGTAGAAAAATTATTAATGAATCAGGTTATGGAAAATATTTCATTCATTCAACTGGACATGGTATTGGATTGGATGTACATGAATTACCAACAATAGGACCTAGAAGTTCTACACAGTTAGAAAAAAATATGGCAATTACTGTAGAACCAGGCATTTACATTCCAAAAAAGTTTGGTGTACGAATTGAAGATTCATTGATTGTAACACAAAAAAATCCAATTCTTTTGCATAAATTTACAAAAGACTTGTGTATTGTGTAATTTTTGAGGCTAAATAGATCAAAAGAGTTTATGAAGGTGTAGATCGCCATTAAGCTGTGCAGAAACAAGAAAACACAACGTACTTGAAAGCAATCACCATTCGTGATCCAAGTGATTTACATTCGATAAAAGAAGACATCAAAAAAGGAATGGTTCTCATTTTACGAGTTACACCATTAGCACAATCAGATGTTGAAAAATTACGCAAAGTTGTTGAAGAGCTTTATGTAATTGCACGTAATGCAGAGGCAGACATTGCAAGATTAGGAGAAGAAAGAATCATTGTGACTCCACCAAATGTAAAAATTTGGAAACCAGATTATGATTTAAAATAATTTTATAGCTTCTTGAACTTGTGGATAGTGAGTTGTAACTCTATACATTCTATTAATTGCTGATGAAAGGTTTTGAGATTTTCTTCTTTCTCCATGATTAACAAGAACTCTACGAAGTTTTGGTCTCAACCTTTGCACATATGACATTAATTGATTATAATCGCTATGTCCACTAAATCCTTCAAGTTTTTCAGTACCAGCATTAATTGTAACAACTTCAACTTTTCCTTCTCTTCCCATAATTGTCACTTGTCTTGCACCATCCATGACTCTTCTTCCCAAAGTTCCATTTACCTGGTAAGAAACAAAGAGAATTTTGTTTTTTGGGTTTGGGGCAAAATTTCTGAAATATTCTAAAACTGGGCCACCTTCAAGCATTCCAGATGTGGCAATTACAATACATGGAGAATCTTCTCTTAATGGCTCATCTCTTGCATCTGAATGTTCAATATTTGTAAAGTATTCCGAATCAAATGGATTATCATCCGTCTCTAGAATTTTCTGTTTTAATGATCTTTCAAGATATTCAGGATGTGCCTCATGAATTGCAGTTGCCTCTTGGATCATTCCTTCCATGAAAACAGGTGATTCTGTTAATTGACCAGATTTCATATACTTGTCAATAACCATCATCAATTCTTGTGCACGTCCTACAGCTGGAATTGGAATGAGAACTTTTCCACCACCTTTGAGAATTTCATTTACAGATTTGATAAATGCAGATTCAACTTCCTCTCTTGTTGGCTGTATGTCTTCTTTTGCACCGTATGTACTTTCAATTAGTAATGTTTCAACACGTGGAAATCGTGTATCAGCACTTTCTAAGAGCATACTTTTTCCATATTTAATATCACCAGAGTAAACAAAATTGTGATCACCATTTCCGATATGGAAGTGACATGATGCAGAACCTAAGATATGACCTGCGTTTGCTAATACAAGTTTGATATCAGGAGAAATGTCAGTAACAGTTCCATATGAAAGACCAATTGTTTGTCTCATAATTTGATGAACATCTCTTTCTGCATACATTGGTGTTCTACCTTGTGCACCTGCAACCTTGATTGCATCTAATTGAATTAGATTCATCATAGGAAGGGTTGGTTCAGTACAATAGATTGGTCCTTTGTATCCATATTTTGTTAATACAGGTAGAAATCCCGTATGATCCAAGTGAGCATGTCCAATAACAATAGCATCTAACTCATCTAATGAAATATTTGCCCAGTCCAAACGAGGAAATGCTTCAGAAGGAGTCCGTGCACCAGGGTTGATACCACAATCAACTAATACCTTACTGTCTGGAGTAGTCAAGAGCATACAAGAACGTCCAACCTGTCCAAATCCTCCTAGTGTTAATAATGATACCTCGGATTTTTGTACAAGTCTAGATCTAAAGATTTCTTCTCCAACAGATTTTAGCTGTTTTGCTCTTTCTGCAGAAGAAATTTTTAATTGATAATTGATTGATTTGATTGTGTTGGATGGTTTTGTAGTTGACTTTCTTATTCTTAATCTCCAACCAGTTTGTTCAGTAACTTCTGTATGATTAAATTCTTCTGCGTTTCTTTGACAAAGCCATGGTCTTTTTACCTCAATTGATACTTCACCTGCTGCAGTATCAAAAAATGTAGCTTCTAGTCCTGCATCTTTTGGTACTAGAGAATCTAAGATTTTTCTTGCATCTTCTTCAGACTTTCGAATTTTTTCATCTGTTCGTATTACAATTCGTTTCTTGATTTGATTTACTAGATTGGATATTATTTCATTATTTTCCATCAAAAAGCGCGGTTTGTTTGTATAGAGAGCAATGCGAGGGCCTTCATAATCAATTTTTGTGACATTTGCATCTTTGGGTATACTTGTCAGTATGGTTGCCATTATATTTTGGCTAGATTGATCTACTTGCTGCTGTTGTTTTTTTTGCAATTAATCTAAAGAGGAAGTACTGCTTTCTTTTGTTCTTCTGTTAAAAGACGGAATCCATTTTTATCAACCAATGCTACATTGATTCCATCACCAGTTCCGATATTTCGTGTTATGGCTGCTTTGACTGCACGTAATGCAATATTTTTTGCATCTTCAAGTTTCAAGTCTTTTTTGTATTCTTCTTCTAACAGACCATATGCAACTGGAGAACCACTACCAGTTGTTACATAATTTTTATTTTCTACAGAACCAAACATGTCAATATTAAATAAAGCAGGACCTTTTGCATCAACTCCACCTACTAAGATGTCTGCAATGAATGGATAGCCTCTGTTTTGATGGAACATCAAAGAGGTTAGTCTTGCTAAAGAGTTAACTGGAATAGGTTCTTGGTTTTGAATTCTGTGTAAATTTGCATGATAACGTAATACATCTACGATATTTTGTGCATCTGCAACACCACCTGCTAGAGTAAGACCAACATGTTGTTCAATTTTTTGAATCTTCATTGTATTATTATTTGCAATAAAATATCCTGCACTAGCTCTCATGTCGGCACATAACACTACACCATCAATAGCCTTGATACCTACAGTGGTTGTTCCGTGTAATATTTTTTCTTCAACATTGTTTGACATAAGATTAACCTCGCTTGAGATAATATCAATGTATTAGACCCTTTTAAATAACTTTGTCATAGAAACGAAGTATTGAACAAGAAGGCGATGTCTCACACAATGGAGCTACCAAGACAGATCGTTGTTGGTGAAAAAAACATTGGACAAGTTGGAGAATTTTTACGATCACTTTCTAATCCAAGAAAGGTTTCAATAATTTCGGGGAAAAATGTAAAAAAGATAATTGGAAAAGAGATTGGTCAGTCATTAAAAAATGCAAAAATTTCAGCTGTCTGGCATTTGGCAAGATCAAATGAAGTTAAAGAAACTATTACAATACAAAAGAAAGTCAAATCAACGAAGAGCGACATAATCATAGGTTTAGGAGGAGGGCGTTCAGTAGATATTGCAAAATTATGTGCATTTAATTTAAGAAAACAATTTGTTAGCATACCTACCTCAGCATCACATGATGGAATAGCAAGTCCATTTGTTTCAGTTAGAGGGGAAAAACCACATTCGTTAGTAGCAACTGCACCTTTAGGAGTATTTGTAGATCTAGATATTATCAAAAAAGCACCAAAAAAATTACTAGCAAGTGGATGCGGAGATTTAATGGCAAAGGTTACAGCAGTACATGATTGGGAATTAGGTCGTGATAAAGTAGGAGAATATTATGGAAGATATTCAGCGAATCTTGCTTCTATGAGTGCAGAGATATTAATAGAAAGTGCAGAAAACTTTTCAAAAAAAGGTATTGATGTCAGAGTAATTGTTGAAGCATTGATCAGTGCAGGAGTAGCATCCTGTATAGCTGGAAGTAGTAGACCATGTTCTGGTGCAGAACATTTGTTTTCACATGCAGTTGATCATTTAAAATTTGGAGTAGGATTACATGGTGAAAAATGTGGAATAGGTTCCATAATGATTGCAAAATTACAAGGACAAAACTGGAAGAAGATTGTAAAAACTTTGAAGAACTCAGGTGCACCAACTACTGCAAAAGAGATTGGGTTGAAACCAAAAATTTTAGCTAAAGCATTAGTTATGGCACAATCATTACGTCCAGAGAGATATACAATACTAAAAGAAGTTAAAATGACTGAAAAAGATGCATTAAAGCTTGCAAAAAGTACAGGCGTTCTATAATTACTTAGATTTTTTTTCAGCAGGTTTTGCTGGTTTTTCTTCTTTTTTGGCTGTTTTATTTTCATATGATTCTATGAAATTTACTTTTCCAAGTGATGGAACGAATTTGAACAAGTCCATTTGAGTAAAATGTTTGATAATTGCTAATCCATCTGCTCTAAAAATTTCTTCAGGAATTGTAATTTCTACTTCATTACCAGTTTTTTTGAAATTGATTTGGTTATTTTCTACAGGTAGTCTTGATTTTAAAATTTCAGATATTTTATCATCGTCTGAATCAAGAGATTTTTTTACATCAACATCATAGACGATTGTTTTTCCTGCAAATCTATGATTATAATCAATTTGGACTCTACCTGAACCAATAAAACGAATAATTCCTTTTTTGTTATCAATTTCTACTGTATCACCTACTGATACTTTTTCTGCATCTTCTCCAAGTTTTCTTAGAGGAATCATTCTAACTTTGCCTTTGTCTCTTGCACCAAATCCTTTTTCAGCTGAAACTTCGATTGTCTTTTTTTCACCTGCTTTTATTTCAGGTAAAGCATCATCTAGTCCTTTGAGAACCCATGCTTCTCCAACAGAAACAAGTTTTGGCATATATTTTAGATTAGGATCATGAATGGAGTGTTTTTTTGCTTCTTCCTCATTTGTGCTTTCAAAAACTTCCCCGCTATCTTTTATCTTAGCAGTATAATCAAGTAAAATTAATTGTCCTTTTTTGAATGTCAACGTAGTCGATTTTGAATTTCCTTATATTAAGTTAGAGCGAATCAAGTGGTTTTAATTTTTCTTCAGCTACTTTTAGACCTGCTTGAGCATCAGTATCATAACCCATCATTGATAATGTTGATGCGATTCCAGATATACATCTCATAACATGGTAACGATCTACTTCACCCATACAACCAACTCTGAAGACTTTACCTTTTAGATTTCCAAATCCACCTGCTACTAAAATTCTGAATTTTTTTGCTAATGTATCTCTGAATATTTTATCTTCTAGTCCATCTAGATAATTTAATGCGATTACAACTGTAGAACGAGAATTTTCATCTGCAAATGGTGTTAACCCAATTGCTGATAGTCCTGAATACAATGCGTCAGAACAGGTTCTATGTCTTTGAATTCTTTTTTCTATTCCTTCTTCTAAGATAATTCTCATTGCTTCTCTGTATGCATAAAGAACTGGTAATGCAGGAGTGAATGGTGTGTGTTTTGCCTCATCATAATATTTGAAGTATCTTGGTAAATTGAAATACATTGTACTTGGTGGATTTGCTTCCATGTATTTTCTAGTTCGTGGGTTAATACAAATTGGGGATATTCCAGGTGGACATGCAAATGCTTTTTGTGCACCAGTCATTGCAATATCAATTCCCCATTTATCCATGTGAAGTTCTTCTCCACCTACAATTGATACGCCGTCTAAAACATAGTAAGAATCATTTCTTGATGTCAAGTCTTTGATTCTATCAAGATAATTAATCATAGTTCCAGTGGAAGTTTCATTCCAGACACAGTAGAATGCTTTAACATCTTTATTGTTATCAAATGCTTCTTTTACTTGATCATAGGTTGCATTAATTCCAGGTTCAGTTTTAATTTTTATTGTTTGACCACCTGCCCATTCAATTTGCTGTGCTAAACGAGTACTAAATTCTCCATTAACAGGAATTATTACTTTATCATCTTTTTTAATTAAATTTACAACAGAACATTCAACTGCACCTGTACCAGAAGCAGAAAGACATACTGCATCACCTTCTGTTTCAAATATTGTTTTTGTGTTGTTTACACATTCCTCATACAGTTCAACAAAATCGTCACTTCTATGATTAATTGATGGTGTAACCATTGCGCGTGTAACACGTTCTGGTACGTTTGTTGGACCCGGTAACATAACTAAATATTCCAAATTCTATATCGCCTAAGCTTGAGATATTTGGAGGTTATTTATAATTAAAGATCTGACAATCGTTTTTTTGGATCAATTTCTGATAAAACATCTATAGTTCCTGAAGGAAGAAATTGTTTCCAATTTTGATCGGTTGAAATCAGATTTCGGATATTAGTTCCGGATAAATCACTGCGAGATTTTAGCTCTACAGGGATTATTGATTTTCCTCGTTTACCATAAAGCTCATGAGTAAAATCATCATTAGAAAAAACAACATCATATTCAGGAATTAATTCATCAACAAGATGTGTCCATTTGGAATGATCATCAACATCAGGTATGTAATGAATTGACAGATTTTTTTTTAATTTGTCATCTATAGATGATAAAATCATCTTTTTTCTTTCATCAGCAGTGAAAGGATTCCTTTTTTCATGACTTTTGTTTGAACTACCTATTCCAACATGAAGATGTTCCACTTTGGATAAAGCAAATTTTATTGCTTCTAAATGTCCTAAATGAAATGGTTGAAAACGACCAATTAGAAATCCAATCATAATTGTCCACCGGCATTAAGGACTGATGCTAAAAATAGAATTATCACAGATAATACAACAGTTACTTCTCCTAATATGATAATTTTTTTCCTTAACTTTTGTAGTTGCTCTGGAGGCATCTCTTTTGCAATAATTTTATCCTCAACGTCTTTTCTAATTATTCTGACATGAACTGCATATAAAATTAGTAATGCTACAACTAAAATCATCTTTATAATTAAAACATGACCATAACTAGTGTCATACAAGATATCAGATTTTTGTAATACTAAATGTGCCTGATACATTCCTGTTGCAATTAAAATAAACAAAGCAGGTAGAGCTAATTTGTTAAAGCGTCTTCCAACTTGTACCATCAGTCGTATTCTTTCTTCAACAGGCATTGACATTTTTTTTAAGATTGGTGCAAATACAACACCAATGAATAAAGAACCACCAACCCAGATTGCCGCACTTGTGATGTGAATCCATGTTAGTAATGCTTGTTCTAGTGCCATGACATTATAATGTTAGAACTCTATTTGACTCTTAACAAGGTTTTTTAGTATAAAACCTAAAAAAATTAATAATGAATCCACCAGGTCGTTCAATACTATTTGTTGCAATAATTGGATTGTTAGCAATGATGGGTGGAATTGTTTACTATGCAAGTTTAGATAACGACGATCTTTCTATGGCGACTATTGAATTACAAGGAGTGGAATTGATAGATGTTAACAGTATTGAAAATCGTGCAATGCTCAAAGTTACATTTCTAGTTGCAAATCCAGGTGACGTAACAGTAACTGTTCCAGTAATTTCATATAGATTATTTGCAGATGGAAGTGAGATTGGAAATGGAGCATACTCGACAGAAGATGTTGCAATGCCAGGTCGTGCTGCATTTTATCCTGATGCAGAAATTCCATTAAAAAATAAAATGACTATCGTGATGTCAGAGATGAGTGAAACTGTCTATAATAAAATAGTCAGTGGGCAAATTGTTCAATATAGTGCAACAGGACAAATGACTGTTGAATCAGCATGGAGCATTGTTGAACTAGATTTTGATACTAGTTCTTAATTTTAAAATTTAGAGTGGGCCTGGAGTGATTTGAACACTCGATCACTGCCATGTCGAGGCAGCATCATAACCAAACTAGACCACAAGCCCACGAATTAAAAATTCTAAAAGAACATTATTAACGTTTAAGAGATGTTGAAAATGAGGCTAGAAAATTGAGCGACGAATTTACTGATGATGAAAAGACTGGGTTTTACAAAGCAATCTACTCTAGAAGAGATGTTAGATCACATTTTACACAAGAGCCAATTGACGATGGAACATTAACAAAAATTCTTCACGCAGCGCATCATGCACCATCAGTTGGATTTTCACAGCCATGGAATTTTATTTTAATCAAAGATATGAATACTAAACAAAAAATCAAAGAATCATTTCAGAAAGAGCATAAACGAGCATCTGAATTAGTTGAAGATCCAAAGAGATCAGAATATCTATCTCTCAAATTAGAAGGAATAATGGAGTCAGATGTCAATGTTTGTGTTACATATGATCCAACAAAATTTGGACCATTCATTATAGGAACCACAAGCATACCTGAAGCTGGAATCTACAGTGTTTGTTGTGCTATACAAAACCTATGGTTAGCAGCAAGAGCAGAGAATATCGGATTAGGTTGGGTTAGCATAATATCTAATGATGTATTAAGAGAACAATTAGATTTACCTGAGCATATTGTGCCTGTTGCATATCTTTGTCTTGGTCATGTAACAAATTTTGAAACAAAACCAGATTTAGAACGTTCAGGATGGCTTCCAAGATTAGAACTAAAAGATGTAGTTTATTATGAAAAATGGGAACAGAAAGAAGGCGAATCATGGAATGTAATCCAAGAAATGATCAAGTCGAATCTTAACTACGCTTAAATTATTTCAAGTTATTTTTCTGCTGGGCTCGTGGCGCAGCATGGATAGCGCAGTAGCTTCCTAAGCTATAGGTCGAGGGATCGAAGCCCTTCGAGCCCGCTTTTTTATTACTTAAATTATGTATAATTTTCAAATAGATATGAAAGTGGTAATTATTTCTGGCAGTCCAAGAGAAAATGCCAATACAGAGATCATGATGAAGCATGTAGTGAAGTATGTAGAACAGAAAGATGCTGAGTTAAAATTTATCAATTTATCAGAAGGTGGATTTGAATATTACAGAGGCTGGGTAGACGATTATAATGAAAAAACACTTCAGGCTGCAAAAGATATCATGGCAGCAGATGTTTGGCTAATTGGAACACCAATCTATAATTCCATGTACAGTGCTGCTTTGAAGAATTTGTTTGAGTTTGTTAATTATAAGGAAACTGAAGGAAAAACTGCAGGTTTGGCAATTATTGCATCAGGTATGATTGGATTTACTGATGTCCAAACTCTACTTACACAATTAATGTCATATTTCAGAGTAATAACAAATCCAATTCCAGTATTTGTAACTGCAGATAAAATGGTTGATGGTAAAATAATCGACGACGATGTAAAATCTAGATTAAATCAAATGGTAGATAAAACATTAGAATTAGCAAAAAGAAATTAAATTAAATTTTTTCCTGTAATTTGTACTGATTTGAAGATTTTAACTTTGTAATCACCTTCGTAAACATTAACTACATTATTTCCATCAATATTTCTTGCACGAAATTTGTATTCATATGTACCATCTTCATCTACATCAGTTTGTGCAAAATGAATTGGTTCATCATTTTGATAGATTTGAACAATTACAGGGTATCCTTCTGCATGATTTTCTACATTACCTTCAATGAATCCCCATGGCAATACATTGTCTGCAGATATTGTCATTGGTACAACTGTTTGTGTTAGTTGTATACCATTATTTGTAGAAATTACATTTGTGTTAGAGTCAGCAAACGATGGTGACATTCCGATCATTGCTACTAGTACAAATAATCCAGCAAAAATTCCGATTTTTGTCTTCATAAAAAAAATATTCCTCAATAATATATTAACATGACTAATAATTTATTCAGATAGAAATGGATGTAAAAAAGATCTGCAAGTGTGAATGTCATTTTGGAGGAGCTGAAAGTTGTCCTGGCTGTAAGAAGAATCATGAATATGAATTCAAGTGTGAACACTGTAATGAATAATTATTTTTGTTGTGCTAACATTTTTAGATTATAAATTTCAGCACGAATCGATTCAATTTCAACTTTGGTTTTCAGGTTTTCAATTTCCTTTTTTAGATGTTCAATTTCATCATCTTTCATTTCTGTTACATCAGAAAGATCCTTTTCTAGATCTAATTTGTATGTTGTAATTTCTTTAGGTGTTAATTCGTGGTTTTTTTTTCATCATGAGTGTGCGATTGATCATGATTATAATCTGCAGCTTTTTGTGCGATCCAGCAGATGAATACCATAAACCACATTATTGGAACTGCCATCTGGAATACTAAATGAAGTACTCCTGCATATTCAGTTAATGGGAACCAAAGACCTGTCAGAACAAGTGCAAACGTACCTGAAACAAGAGTTGCAAGGTGATTTTTTACATAACCCATTAATGAAGAAGCAAAATTCCCAAAATATAACGTTAATGGTAGATTTTCGAATATATAATACGAAAAGGGGAATTATTGCTCTGCAGTAACTTCTACAGTAGCAGTTGATGTTTTAGTATCAGACTGTAAGATTTGAATTTTCTCTAAAAGTTCGTTTCTCAAGTCACGAGCAACTCTTCTTACAGTTGGTCTTGGGACTCCTAATTCGTCAACGACTTTAGTATAGATATCTTGTTTGTCTGTAACACCTTTATCAAGCAAAGAATTTATTGCTGCTTTGATAACAGTGCTTTGATTAGTACGATTCACAAGGATCGTGTAATAGTGATCTATATAAAATTTCAATTGACATAATTAAAGAAACGTCTTTCGTAGTTATACCAAAAAAAATCATCAAATTTTTACAATGATAAAAGGCTTTCATGAAAAATGATTAGTGATCAAAAGGTTATTATGATAATCGTATGTCGATGCGACATTGACTAGTGTAAATATAGAAACTAATCATGGAAATATTTCATTTAATCTACTTCCTGACTTGGCACCAGAAACAGTAAGAAATTTTGTTAAACTGACAAAAGATGGGTTTTATGATGGAACATTGTTTCATAGAGTCATTCCAGGATTTATGATTCAAGGTGGAGACCCAAATACAAAGGATCCAAGCATGAAAAGCCAATGGGGAATGGGTGGACCAGGATATAATGTAAAAGGAGAGTTTAGTTCAAGGTCGCATTTACGAGGAATTGTTTCTATGGCAAGAGCACAGGATCCTGACAGCGCAGGTTCACAATTTTTCATAGTAACAAAAGATAGCACCTTTCTTGATAGAGAATATACCATATTTGGAGAAGTAACTGAAGGAATGGATATTGCAGATAAAATAGTAAGTCTTGATAGGGATGGAAATGACTGCCCTTTAGAAGATGCAAAGATGGTCAAAGTTTCAATTTCAGAGTAAAATCTTGAAGAAGATAGTTTTTGCTATAGTTTTTACAATAATAATATTATTTCCAATGAATTCTCAGGTTTTTGGTCAATCAAATGAACAAATTGAGATAAGTGAATATTATGAGTATGAGGAATTTAAATCAGGTTTTGGCGAAGTAATACAAACAGACAAAATTATTTTTGAGATTGGTAAAGATACAACTGTTCATGTAAAGCACTTGATTATTGGAAGTACATGGAACGCAGGTGACCCGAAATTAATCAAAACATTACCTGGGAAGCATTCAAATCTACAAGTAACAGATGAGGATGGTGATCTTTTAAGACCTAGTGGATTCGTTGGCGATACATTTGAGGAATCAGAATATATCATAGCTGGACAGAAACCACATAATGCATATGATTTAGTTGCAGAATATGATTTAGAAAATTTTCTAGAGTTTAAAAATGGAATGTGGGGGAAACATTTTGTGTTTCCACATGACATAGAAATTCTTGTTGATGAAGAGATTGAAATAATTTTTGCTAATAATCGTCCTATTAGTCTTATGGATGCAAAAGGTATCAATTGTGTGGGATGTGATATTAAAATAGAATTTTTTGATAACCCAGAACCAATTATGAAAACAGTAATTATAAGTGAAACAAAATTAGAAGAAATTTCCAGTACAGGTGAGGAATTTACTTTAGAATTTCTTTCAGATGGAGAAATTGCTGATTTGAATTACATAAAAGAATTAAATTATTTTTCATTTGATGTTAACAAAGAAAATCAATTATTTTTGATAAAAATTCCATTAGATTTGATTTTGTCACCATATCATGTTTATTTGACTGAAAATGATCAGGAAATTCTTGTTGAATCAGATCAAATTCGAAAGAATGAATATGGACAAACCGAGACACACACAAATCTTTCATTTAGAGCAGAAACAGAAGGAGTAATTCATGTTGTCGGATCAACTCAAATGGAACACGAAAAACTACTTGCTAAATTACAAGAGAGATCAAGTAAATCTACAAACATTGAATCTACAGTTGCAGATGTGAAACAAGCTGAAATAGAAATGGAAGAAAATTCGGTTGATCAATTTTATGATGACTGGGGAGATACAAATGACAATGATGAGGATAATACAATGATTTTTGTAATTATTGGTGGTGTTGTTATTGCAGTGATTGTTGGAATTGCTATTAAATTAAAGAAAAATTAATCGCCTTTAGAGTCACAGGCACAACCTTCAAACTCGTCAAATCTAGAATTACATAACGGACATTTATCACCATATTCTATCTCCCAAGGTTCTTTTCCAAATAGTTTAAGATGATCATCTATCTCTTCAGGAATTTCTTGTTTTTCTTCCATCGCATAATTAAGCTTACAACGTATGTATACTTTATTCAAAAATGCAAGTTTGATTCTAGTTAGTTAGTAGTGCTTCTTTTGAGACGTATTGATTTCTTTCATCTATTGTATTTTTCAAAAATTCCTTGTTAAAAGCCATTTTTGTTAATGCAACAGATACATCAAATGGACTTGCAGACCAGCCATATTCTGACATTTGTGCTACAGTTTCACCAACTGTTTTTGGTTGATCAAAGAAAGAATCTCTTGCTAGAATTCTTAACCTGTGTTTGATATCATCTACTGCAATTGTGGAAGGTGATGAAAATTCAGGCTCATGAAATTCAGCGTCATCTAAAGAGCTCATTACATCAGTTTGTGGTCTTTCATGAAGTAATTGCTTCAGTGTTTCAACTACATCTGTTACAGAATCATTATCAACATAAAAGTCTCTTGAGTCAATCTCGATCTCATTTGGACCTTGTTTGATTCGAATTTTTGCCATATGTAATCTACTCTGATATTGATTTATTTTGCTAGCTCAAAGTTGCTTAGAGGAATAATCAAAAGATGTACACAAGATCATTAAGGAATAATTTGTTCGATAACGGATTTATAGATAATTTTTAGTAAATAAATATGCTGACAGTTTTTGGATCCACTGCATTAGATACAATTAGAACTCCAAAAAGAACACTGAAAAGTGTTCTAGGCGGAGCTGCAACATTTGCAGCAATTTCAGCTAGTTTTTTCACAAAACCAGGATTAATTGCGGTAGTTGGAAGTGACTTTCCAAAAAAATATCACACTGTATTGAAAGATTACCTTGATCTAAAAGGGCTAACAGTTCTTAATGGTAAAACCTTCAGATATGATGGAAAATATGATGCAACAATGAGTGTTAGAAAAACACTCAAAACAGAACTAAACGTATTAGCGGAATTCAAACCAGCTGTTCCAGATGCCTATAAAAAATCTGAATTTGTATATTTAGCAAATAATGATCCTGAACAAAATGCAAAGATTATCAAAGAATTTGATGATGTAAAATTTTCAATGTGCGATACAATAGAATTTTGGATTACAACAAAACGTAATGCAGTTATTAAAATGATAAAATCAGTTGATGCGGTAGTCATTAACGATGAAGAGGCAAAACTACTCACAAAAGAAGATAATTTGATCAAATGCGCAAAAAAGATCATGGAATGGGGTGCAAATTACGTTGTAATTAAGAAAGGAGAACATGGTGCATTACTATTTCATGAAGATGTGATTTTTCCATCAGTTGGATTTTCACTAGAATCAGTTGTAGATCCAACAGGTGCAGGAGATTCATTTGCTGGCGCAATGATTGGACATTTGGCTGCAAAAAATAAAACAAGTTTCTCAGAGATAAAAAAATCAATCATTTATGGAAATGTAATGGGTTCATTTGCTGTTGAGAAATATGGCCTGGCAGGACTAACATCGTTGAAAAAATCAGACATTACGAAAAGAATTAGACAGTACGAAAAGATGGTTACTTTTTGAAGAGTTATAGATAAGAATTTTTTTTATAAATCATGGAAGATAAACTGGATTCAATTTTTGCAATGCAAAAAGGTCTAGAAGACATGATGAATCTTGACAGATATCCAAAAGATACTGAAGGGAAAGTGTCTGCATTGTGTACTGCAATAATGCACGAAGCAGTTGAGCTACAGCGAACTACAAACTGGAAATGGTGGAAGACACCAACTGAATTTGATGAAGCAGAAGCGAGAGAAGAGTTGATAGATATTTGGCACTTTGTTGTTCAAGCATCATTAGAACTAAACCTCACACCTGAGGATATTTTAAAAGAATATGAGAGAAAAAATGAGATTAACAGACAACGACAGAAGGATGGTTACTAGTTTAGTCATATAATATGATTGAAATAATTTTATAGTAGGTCTATTAAAAATC
>Ga0206684_1000268_pt1 | contig 20578 bp, 17 predicted proteins | sample M210012015metaG_FD_155467 | JGI IMG/M metagenome (GOLD analysis project Ga0206684, IMG submission 155467) | Ammonia-oxidizing marine archaeal communities from Monterey Bay, California, United States - M2 100m 12015 | ecosystem: Environmental > Aquatic > Marine > Intertidal zone | place: USA...
CGGGGTTGATCGTCACCGAGGGGATCGCTCCAAGCGAGGTGGGCAAGGGCTACTGCCGGACCCCGGTGCTTGATGGACCGCACCGCCTCGACGGTTGGCGCCGGATCACCGACGCCGTCCACGCTGGGGGCGGCCGGATCGTGGCACAGGCCATGCACTGTGGCCGGGTGGCCCACGCGGCTAACAAGGCACTGGGCGTCGAAACGGTGGCGCCGTCGGCCATTCGGGCGGCCGGGACCATGTACACCGATGCCGAGGGGATGATGCCCTTCGATGAGCCACGTGCGCTGACCGCCGCCGAGGTGCGTTCCATTGTCGATGAGTACCGTCGGTTCGCTGCGCTATCAATGGAGGCTGGCTTCGACGGGGTGGAGGTGCACGCCACCAGTGGCTACCTCCCGGCCCAGTTTCTGTGCACGGGCACCAACCGCCGGACAGACGCCTACGGCGGGTCGCTCGAAGGGCGGATCCGGTTCCCGGTCGAGATTCTCGAGGCGGTGTCCGAAGAGATCGGTGCGGGACGGACCGGCCTACGAATCTGTCCTGGCAACCCGTTCAACGACCTGGTGGATGACCGTCCCGAGGATGTCGAGGAGACGTTCCGGGCGTTTCTCATGGCCCTCCAGCCTCTCCGGCTCTCCTGGCTGCACGTGATCCGCCGACACGAGGGGCGCCTCGACAACCTGGCGTTGGCCCGGGAGCTACACGACGGGGCGGTCATCGCCAACGACTCCTACGACGGTCCGTCAGCCGATGCGGCGATCGCCTCGGGGAAGTGCGACGCCGTATCGTTCGGTCGCCACTATCTGGCCACCCCGGACCTAGTGACCCGCTTCGGCGCCGGTGACCAGCCAGACCCGTTCGATCACCGGACGCTGTATACGCCTGGGCCTGCCGGGTACACGGAACTTTCAGGATGATCGTACGTAAGGGCAAGTCAGGAGATCAATCTTGCTACCAAGGTAAATGCTTTCTAGGGTGCTCGTATGAACGCAGCGACCCTCGGGCTTCTCCTGACCCGGCTCGGACGTCTTAACGAACAGTTCCTGACTGACCACCACCGTCGCCACGGCACAACGCCCGCAGAGGCAGCGGTGCTACTGATGCTGGCCAACACGACCGATGAGGCGGTTAGCCCGACGGTCATCGCCGACTGGATCGTTCAGACCTCCGGTGGCCTCACGGCCACCCTCAAACGACTCGAGGATCGAGGCTGGATCGAGAGACATCCCGACCCCGACGATGGACGAGGACGTCTGGTGACCCTTTCCGAGAGCGGACGGGACGCCAACGACGCGATATTCACCGACCTAGTTGACCGCTACAGCTTGGTGTTCGTCGATACCGACACCGACAGCGGTTTGGACGCTGTTCGCGATCTCATGCGCGGCTTCGAACGCCTAACCGGCGCCACTTCCAGCGCCTGGTGGACCCACCCGACCGACGTATCCCTCACCACGACCACCGGGAGCCCTCGATGACCCACATCGTTACCGAAGTTCTGAACCTCCGGCCCGTGTCAGGCCGGATCGGCGTCGAGGTGGTCGACGCCGACTTGGACTTGCTGGTCAAGAACCAGACCGCCCGGGCTGACCTACGTCGGGCACTACTGGACCACCACGTGGTGGTCCTCCGAGGCCTCTACCCGACTCCAGAAGAGCACATCGCCATCGCCTCGGCGTTCGGTACCCCGATAGCCCCCGAGGCCCACCTGCCCACGCATCCCGACCACCCGTTGGTCTGCCGATTCGACAGCGCCGTGGGCTACAAGGCCGACAAGTGGCATACCGACGGCACATTTCGCGACGTCATTCCCAGCGTGGCCGTGCTCACCATGCGTACTTCGCCGGCGACAGGCGGAGACACCGTGTGGGCCAACTGCTGTGCGGCCTACGAGGACCTCTCCAACGGCATGAAGGTCCTTCTCGATGGGCGCAAGGCCCTACACGACCAGGGCCCGGACGCCAAGGCCGTCCATCCGGTAGTGGTGGCCCACCCAGATACCGGTCTGCCAATCCTGTTCGTCAACGACATATTCACGCGGGGAATCATGAATCTGCCTCCTGAGGAGAGCGATGCAATCCTGCCGTTTCTGATCCGTCACGTAAGTCGTCCGGAGTTCACTTACCGGCACAGCTGGTCGGAGGGTGACGTGGTCGTCTGGGACAACCGCAGCACCCAGCACTACGCACTGTTCGACTTCGCTGGTCAGCGGGTTGTCGAGCGGGTGCATGTGTCCGGTGGCGTCATGGATGCACACCGACTTAAACCCGACGAACACGAGAGCCCGTCGGTGACCGAGGGACCCTGGTGAGCGTCGGCTACCGCAACCCGTACCTGGCGGATAGCGAGAACCCAATCGCCCACGGACGCTGTGACCAGCAGGATTGCACAGAGCTGGCCGCGGCACTGCCTCCCGAAGGGCCTGACGGCGACCCTGATGGAGAGATCCTGACTGAATCCGACCGCCAGTTCACTTGGCTAGGGCCGGGCCACTTCGGGGGTCTGATCTCGAGCCTGTACCCCGACGGGAAGCGGACCATCTGGAGCAACGGACGCGAGTGCATTGCCAAACTCGACCACGACACCCTCGAGGTGTTAGCTCGGTTCGACCTCTCCCATGAAAGACCCGAAGAGCCATCCAGCACGCAGGCCGACTGGGAGGCCGGGGTGACCGGCCTCGACGCTGACATTGACGGAGACGTCGATGCCCCGGTCGTCCATGCCGCTGACCTGGCCTCACGGTTCATGACCGGCCTAGACGGGATCTACGCCCTACTAGATAACGAACACACCCTCTTCCTGGGTCGCAAGACTGGTGCGGTTGCGTACGCCGAGACGGATCCAACCGATCGCAGTTCCCCGCTGGTCGAGAAGGACCGTTGGGACAAACCGCCGGAGGTCGAGGGGTTCTTCGTGGGAATAAATATGACCCCCGACGGTCGCCTTGTCCTGTCGACTGACCATGGGTGGCTGGTGAGCTTGGCTCGGGATTTCTCAGACCACGTGGCCGTTCAGATCCCCGGTGCTGCGGAGCACGCCGCCGAGCACTGCGCCCGTATGGAGATCGACCGGGGTAATACCGGCTATGGCTGGGTCCGTACGAGTCTGTGCTGTGACGACGCCGGCGGGGTCTACGTGAGCTCTGTCGACCACACCCACAAGGTGGTCTGGACCGGCGAACGGTTCTCGTTCGACGAGGCTGACGGGGCGTGGAGCGCTGAATACCGAAACGGCACTGGTCGCGGTTCAGGGACTACGCCGTCGCTCATGGGCTTCGGTTCCGACGATGATCGGTTCCTAGTCATTGGCGACGGCGACGACGTAGTCAACATCACGCTGTTTTGGCGAGACGAGATCCCCGATGATTGGGAGCAGCTGCCCAACGCACCGTCGAGACGGATCGCCGGTTTGGGTGCCGCCCACATGGGTGATCCGTCTCGTGTCGAGATCCAGACAGAACAGTCCATCACCGTGTCCGGCTACGGCGCCATGACCGTCAACAACGAGCCCGGATCGCGCCCCGACTGGCTACCGGCCCGGGGTGCCCGCCTGCTCTGTTTCTTCCTAGGCCATCACAAACGATTCACCCCGTTCGGAATGCACAAGTACCAATGGGACCCCGAGGTCCAGACGTTGCGGGAGGCCTGGGTGACCACCGAGATCAGCTCGCCCAACTCGGTGCCCTACGTCAGCCAGGGTTCCGACACCGTCTACACGTGCGGTACCCGTAATGGAAAGTGGACCATCGAAGCCGTCGACTGGTCGACCGGCGAGTCACGTGGCTACTGGGTGACCGGCGATTCACGATTCAACACACTCGGCGGTGGAGTGCACGTCGACGGGGACGGCCGGATCATCTTCGGCACCATCTTCGGTAAGACCCGGATCCTCGCCAACCCCTGAGATGGATTGCCCCCCCCGGACTGAATATCGGGGCTTGAACGCCGCTGGGTTAGCGTGACTTCGTCGTCAGACCCGGCCACGGAGGACCTCATGAGTATTCGATCCAGGCTCCTACGGCCCACCATGCGGTGGTTCGTCCTTGGGTCCGACAACTCCCTGGAGAAGCTGCGCACCGGTCTCGAGCGGTTCGGACGATTAACCAGGCGCAACGTGGCCGACTGGTCGGAGGTCTCCGTCGGGGGGATCCCCTCCATTCGGGTCACACCCCGGTCTAAGCCGTCGAGCATCCACATCCTCTACCTGCACGGCGGGGCCTACAACCTGGGTTCACCGTTGAGCCACCTGGGCCTGGTCTCCCAGATCGTCATGCGTCTCGGGGCGACGGCCACCGTGGTCGATTATCGACTGGCGCCCGAGCACCCATACCCGGCCGCGATCGAGGACTGCATCACGGTCTACCAAGCCCTTCTCGAAGAGGTCAACCCATCCTCGTTGGTGGTGGCTGGCGACTCGGCTGGCGGTGGTGCCGCCCTGGCCACCGTGGTTGCACTTCGGGATGCCGGCGACCCACCTCCTGCCTGCCTCTACCTCATGTCGCCGTGGACCGACCTCACGCTCTCTGGGGAGACCTACCAGACCATGAGGTCGGTGGATCCGCTCGTTCCTCCTGGAGGCATCGATTCGCACCTTCGGCTGATGGACGATCTGGTCGATGGCTACCGGGGCGACGAGGATGCGAGCCATCCGGGAATCTCGCCGCTCTTTGCCGATCTCGTCGGGCTGCCGCCGATGCTCGTCCAGGTGGGGGGCGACGAACTGCTGTTATCAGACTCGACGATGCTGGCCGAGCGGGCCGAGGCAGCCGGGGTGGAGGTTGATCTGGACGTTGCCGATGGCATGTGGCATGTCTGGCAGTTCCTGTCCCCGTGGCTGCCCGAGGCGCGTGGGGCGCTCGATCAGGCTGCGACCTACATCCGGACGCGGACCGTCGTTGATGGCCAGCTCGACGTCACTGTGGAGGCCCGGCCGCCGAACTATTAGGCGGTCACTTAGGCCGTTCTTCGGGCAGATGCCCCGTCGGGGTCGATTACCGGACGGAAGCGGCTACAACTAACCCGTGAAACGAGCACTGGACCGTCGCGCCGAGGCGCTCGACACCCTGGATGGCGGCACGTTCGACGCCATTGTCGTGGGCGGTGGCATCAACGGCGCCGTCTCGGCTCTCGCCCTGTCGGCCCACGGACTGAGCGTCGCCCTCGTGGAACGCAACGACTTCGGTTCGGGTACCAGCCAGGAGTCGTCGTGCATGGTGTGGGGCGGCTTCAAGTACCTGGAGAGCCGCGACCTGAAGCTGGTAGCCGGCCTTTGCGATTCCCGGAATCGACTAGCCAGCGCCTACCCAACCCGCCTCGCCGAGACCCGGTTCATGGCCGCCCTGGACCGTGGGGCACCCTTTCCGCCCTGGTTCGCTGCCCTTGGTGCGGTGGCCTATTGGGGTCTAGGACGCCTAGCCACCCAGCCACCCCGCCACCGATCGGCGGCCACCATTGAACGCCTTGAGCCATCAGTGGATACCTCGATGGTTCGAGGTGGCATTGAGTACTCCGATTACCTCCTAGTCGACAATGACGCCCGATTCGTGTCCGAACTGGCAATCGGGTCAACGCGGCACGGGGCCACCATCGCCAACCGAGTCGAGGTGCTAGATGCTGAACAGGGAGTGGGTGGCTGGCAGATCGCCATGCGTGACAGAGTTGCCGGCCGTGACCTAGAGGCCACCGCCCGGATGGTGGTCAACGCCGGCGGGCCGGATGTACCAGTAGTCGGTGAACTCCTGGGATCAACCACCGAGCACCGGCTGGTGTTCTCCAAGGGCATCCACCTGGTGGTGCCCCGGATCACCGATTCCGGTCGGATTCTGGCCTTCTTTGATGACGACGAGCGGCTCTTCTACGTCCTGCCCATGGGGGAGCGGTCGGTCATCGGTACTACCGACACCCCAGTCGACGACCCGCAGGTTGCAGTTACCGCCGAAGATCGGACGTTCCTTCTTGAGCAGATCAACGCCCGTATCGATCGGGGGACGCCATTGGGGGAAGCCGACGTGATCGCCGAGCGGTGTGGAGTTCGGGCTCTTGTGGTGCCGCCGGGCGCTTCTGCCGAGGGGCGAGACTGGACCGAACTGTCCCGGGAACACGCCGTGGAGGTGGACGCGACCCTTGGCGTGGTGTCGGTACTGGGAGGGAAGCTCTCGGATTGTCTCAATGTGGGCGAAGAGGTCGTTGAGGCCGCCGCGGCCTGCGGGCTATCGGGTCGAAGACCGGTACGGCGTTGGTATGGCGAGCCGGGTAGGACGGCGCGTCGCCGTTATGACGAACGGGCCGCTGGCCTCGAGCTGGATCCGGGGGTGGCCGCCGACCTGTGGCGCCGGCAGGGAATGCGAGCGTTCGCTGCCCTCGATCTGATGTCTACCGATCGGTCCCTCGGTGAACCAATGGGCCCACTGGTGCCTCTGACCGAGGCCGAGGTGCGAGTCATGGCCGACCATGAATGGATAGTGGAAGCCGATGACTTCCTGCGGCGACGCACCATGCTCGCCCAAGTTCAGCGAGCTGATGACTTGGCCAAGGATCCCACCGTCTCCAGAGCCCTAGGTCTCCTGAACCTGAAGTGACCCAATGCAGTCTCGAGGACCAGGGGAAACCTGCCCCTTGACGTCTCCCTACCCTCATGGAATGGTGCCTCGGCCGTCTCAATCAGTAGACGGACTGATCCGAAAGGTCGGAATATGTATCTGTGGAATCGACAGTTCTTTGTGAGTCCGGCAAGATTCTTCGAGGGTCTGGAGGCCATCTCGGAGGCCGTCGCCTATTCCAACGCTAACTCCGACTACGACTTCGACGTATGGGTCCCGGCTGGTGTCGGAACTCTCGGAGCGGTTGGTATCTCCTCTCGGATGGCGGAGTTCGCCCCGTTCGCCGACGAGATGGCGCTCCGTGGCGCAGACCCAGAATTCCAGGCGCTGGGTGGTGCAATCGGTCCCTGTCTGGCGCAGAACCCAGAGGACATCTTGAGCAGGATTGTCCACGTGGCCGGTGAGCGTGGTGACGTACCAGCGGTGAGTTCTCTCGTCAGTTGGCAGACCCACCCGGCCGACCTGAGGGCGTCCCTCACCCACGCCGTTGGTATGGCTGACTACCTTCACGGGGTGCACGGAGCAGTCACGTCAGTCGGAAGTAGTGCGTGGGGAACGCCAAACGGGATTGTCGTTGTCAGTGGCTACGACTCGATTGCCGACTTTGAAGCGGCTTCGAACGCCGTCCAAGCAGAGGGGACCTTTCTGGACCGTATGGAGAGCGCTGTCGGCATCGCCGAGTCGATTCAGTCCTGGGTGATGCGGCGCATCACCTGAGGTCCACGTCATGAAACTTTGGAATCGGGTGTTTCTTATGGATCCGGGTCGTCAGGGCGAGGCTTCGGCTGCCCTGGTAGCTGCCCACGAGGCGATCAACGGGATGTCGGACTACGGATACAACCTCTGGGAGACAGTGGTGGGCACTCAGGGGGAGTACGGGGCCTCAGCCCTGGTGCCCGACATTGACGCCTTCGAATCAGGCGAGTCGATTCACGCCGATGCCGATCTGGAGACAATGGGCCCTCTGGTCGCGGCCGTGAACGATTGCGTCAGCAGCCGACCCGAGGACTCCTTCTGGGATGTCAGCCACACGGTTGGCGACTGGTCGGAGACTCCGGCCTTCGTCACCAACGTCATCCACCGGGCACCGCTCCCCCAAATGGGCCCCCTCACCGGAATGGCGATCGGCGTCGCAGACCAACTGCACGACGTGACGAATACCCCAATCATCGTGTGCACCAGCGTTATGGGCACCGGCCCCAGTGTCCGACTGATCCTGGGGTGGGATTCTCTAGGTGGCTGGTCGGACGGGACAGCGAGGGGCATGGCCGATCCTGGTTTTCAGGAACGAATCGGAGTCGCTGCGGCGCTTCCCGGCGTCACCCTGCTAGCAGAGTCGAACGTCATGCGGCGCCTCGTATAGGGCGATCTGTCCGAGGGGCAACCCCTGACAGGAGGGCGTCTACGTGCAACTCTTTCAACGCCGCCGGTGGATCCACCCCGATCGGGTGGACGCCGGTCTCGCCGCATTCGTCCGCCAGTTGGCCTGGATCGACGCCCGTACAGGACTTGCTATGGCGGGCTGGCGCCGGACCGATCCCCTCGGCCGGCCGGTGACGATTTTGGCCAGCACCATCTATAGCGATCACGCCTGGTTCCTCACCGAGGTGGCCCGGCTCCAAACGCTGGTGGACTACGCCCCGGTCAACGAGGCTGCAGCGGCCCTGATGGTCGGTGAGGATGCCTTCGAACGTTGGGATGCACCGGTCGACACGCCAGACGGGTGGTCACCGGGGGAGGACGGCTTTCGACAGGAGACAGGGCCGTGGTACGACGTCGCCGGACTTCCTTCCTGGACCAATGCCGAGGGGGCCGATGGTCTTGTGTCGTGGTTCCTCGACCACCACCCGGTCACCGACCGTCCGGCCGACATCCCAGAAGGAGCCGCTGGCGGGCCCGCTGGACTCGCCGGCCCGGTCTCCGGAGGTGGCCTTTCCGTGCGGATCGAGGAGTGGGACCGGATCCACTGATCTCTGGCTCAGGGAAACCGTGGCGCCTCAACCACTCCCGTCGCTGGGCCACGTCCAGTGGCTGGGATGGCGTTCATCTACTTCGCACTCGTGGTCGTCGCGACGGCCATGCCACCCGGCCAGAGGGTGCATAACCCATTTGCCCACAGAGTGGGCGAGTTCCCCGGATCGAGCCAGGACCGGCTGAAAGCGTGTCTGGCGTTCCACCGGAATGGGTTGGCGTACTCGTGTCCGGTAGGCCATATAGAGGGCTAGAAGGCCGAGGATGATGGCGAGCGTCCAGAAGTAAGCCGAGGGACCAAACGACTCCATCGTGAAACCAATGATCATCGGCGCCGCCATAGCCCCGAGACTCGATGCCAGTACGAGCGTCGAAGCCGCAGCGACACGCTTCTCCGGTGGTACCCAGTCATTGGCAAGAGCCACGAACTGGCCGTACAGCGGGAACACGAAGGCGCCGAAGACCAGGTTCAAACCGATAAGGGCGAGGTGGGAGGAAGGGGTGAGCGCCCCGGCCACAGCCAAACCGCAAGAGATGCTGCTGACCACGAGAATTACCGCCCGGCGCGGGTAGCGATCGGACAACGAGCCAAGGGGCACCTGGAGCAGCACCGCACCGACCACCGCCGCAGAGGTGAACAAGGTGATCCGGCCGGTCCCCATGCCGGATGCGGTACCGAACACAGCCGCCATCGATGAAGCGGCCGCGGCGCTGAACGAGCAGAAGACAATGCCCACCACAGCTGACGGAATCGTCCGATACAGCTCCCGCAGCGACATCTTCTCGGTACTCGGCATAGGAGGAGCGGTCGATGCCGACAGCGTCACCGGGACCACTGCAAGTGAGATGAGTACTGACGAGAGTACGAACAACTCGAGACCATCGGCTGACCCCAGGTTCAGCAGCAACTGCCCCCCGGCCGTGCCACCCATCATGACCATCATGTAAACGCCGAGGATGCTGCCACGGGTTTCGTTGGTTGCCCGGTCGTTCAACCAACTCTCAAGAATCACGAACACACCGGCGTTACACAGGCCGCTCACGAAGTACACCAGTGACCAACTGGGCGTAGTCACGAGTACTGCGTTGACAAGGACTGCAGTGGACCCCGTAGAGGCCAAGGCGGCGAAGACGCGTATGTGTCCGACGGACGTCAGGGCGATCGGAATGACCTTGGCCCCCGCGAGGTACCCGGCGAAGTGCACGGCCATGACAACTCCCATGGCACCCGCACCAATACCCTCCGACTCTCCGCGAAGCGGTAGCAGGATGCGCTGCAGCCCGGTACCAACTTGTAGAAGGGCGAACCCCAGAAACAGTGCCCAGACGCCAAGCAGCGACGAGATAGCCGACGTCCGGATCTCCGTGGGGCCGCTCAACGAAGGGTCCTCACACCCTTCCCGACATGGTCGGGTGACGGCACTTCCGCATGGCCCGCAGCGGCGGCTAGGGCGGCCGAGGCCACCGGTTCGACCATCGGGGCCACCATGGGGCCACTTGGCCCCTGGACGACGTGTAGCAGCATGCACTCCTGGGTGGCCACCGGATCGGACTCGTCGTCGGCAAAGAGGTCATGGTGGACGTGGAGCCGCTTGGCGTCAGCGCCGAGGACCAGCGAGTCGGTATAGATCTCCGCTCCTTCCCTGACCTCCCGTAGGTACCGGATCCGGGTCTCCACGGTGTAAAAGGTGCCATTGGTCGTCAGGTAGTCGGATCCGAACCCCAGAGTCGACAGGATGGCATCGGTGGCATGACCGAATGCCACGCCATAGAAGCCCTCGGTCAGGTGGCCGTTGTAGTCGATCCATTCGGGGGGCACAACGGCGCGCCATACCTGAAGGGGTTCGGTTGCTGCCTCCATGGGGAGACCTCCGACGTTGAACTCCGCCCGGCGGCGGCGCGGACGCGCGCAATCTACGGCTCATTGGGGATCGGGAGCAATCACCTCTGGTGGTCATGGGGCACAAGAGGCTCCAGGGGATGCTGTTAGCCCAGAGGGCCCGGCGGAAGGGTCCTCGGATCAAGGGTGGCCAACGCCCCGATGTCAGGTGCTGGCGCCGTACCGAAGACCTCTTCGGCGGCACATAGAAGGGCTACTAGGGCGGCATCGTCATGACGTCGCCCAGCAAACTGGACCCCCACCGGAAGACCACCGTCGGTGAAGCCTGCCGGTAGGGACGCCGATGGTGCGCCAGTCACGGTGATCCTCGAACAGGACCGCATCCAGTGGGTGTAGTGGTCCAGGGGCACACCGTCGATCTCGTCAACCCATTCCAAGCCGACGGGAAAAGGTGGTACCTGGGTGGTCGGGGAAAGGAACGCATCGAACCGACCCTCGACGAAGAACCGATCCCAGTTGGATCGGATACGCCCCTCGGTGGCCACTGCCGCGGCTATCCGGTCTGCATTCAGAGAAAGTCCCAGTCGTATCTCGTAGCGGGCTGTGGCCTTCACCCGCTCGTCGTCGACGAGCGGCGCCATGTGAAAGGTCTGGAAGAGGGCCCGTAGGTCCTCGAAACAGCGATCGGCACCAGTGAGGTCGGGGCAGGCTTCTTCGACCTCCCATCCGGCATCCGCCAGTGCCTCGACGGCCCGAGCAGTGGCCGTCCGGATGTCGGGGTCTACCGGAAGGTCCCCGAGGTCGGGAGAGAACGCCACCCGAGGAGCAGTTGTGAGGGGCTCTATCGACACTTCGGAAGCGCTCATCACCCCTAGAAGGAGTGCTATGTCCGCCACCGTCCGGCCCATTGGGCCGGTGATCGGTTGGTCGGTTCGGGGGTCGGGATTCACGTCGTGGGGAATGGATCCCGTGGTCGGACGGAAACCAACCACCGCGTTGAAGGCCGCGGGATTCCGTAGCGAGCCACCCAGGTCAGAACCGTCGGCGATGGAGAGCGAGCCACAGGCAAGCCCCACGGCAGCACCACCACTGGATCCACCTGCGCTGCGTGTTGGGTCCCATGGGTTACGGGTCAGCCCCAGGACCGGATTGAAGGTATGGGAACCCTTCCCAAACTCGGGTGTGTTGGTCTTGCCCACGGGCACTACGCCACACCGGCGGAGATGGGCGATCAGGGGTGCGTCTTCGGACGGTACGCGGTCCTCGAAGACCAACGATCCCCGGGTGGTCCGGACGCCGGCGGTATCAACGAGATCCTTGAAGGCGGTGACAAGGCCACGCAGAGGTTCACCCTCAAGCAGGGTCGGGTCGTTGTCGAGCCGACTGGCCAGGCGCTCTGCTGTATCCCAGTGGACAGTTGGTATGGCGTTGACCACCGGCTCGGTCATCTCGGCCCGGGTCCGGCAGTCGGCCAAGAGTTCCCGGCACGATGCCTTACCGGTGTCCAGTAGCACCTTCTGCTCGGTGGCGGTCAACGCGGCGAGATCCATCGTCGGCGAACCCTAGGGGACGTCGCTGATGAACTTCCTGCCGGTCTCGGACCGGAAATCCGGTCAGTGGCCGTGCAGCTCCCAACCGCGGGGGACCGACAGCCCGAACTCGGTGCAGGCGTCGGCCACGGCGATAAACAAGAACTTCCCAAACGACCGCTCGCAGCTGATCAGAAACGATGTCTGGCCACCCTGGTCGTCGCGCACCCAGTCGCAGCCCACGGCGCCCAAAGAGCCGCTGAACACGGCGCCGTTGGGCGTGAGCTCGCCGGACAGGTCGAGGTTGCAGATCTTGGACAACGACGCTGTGGCATTCACCCCACTGATCCTCAACATCGCCCGACCGTGGGTGATGTCGATGACCGTGACGAAGCCTTCGGCCGGTACCGATGCCGTGATTGCACCGGCCCGGCCCGGGGCCCCGTAGATGGTCCACTCGTCGGGTCGGGTGCCGCAGACCAGGTCGCCGTCGGCGTTCCGGTTACTGCTCCCGTAGGACACGCCCAAGGTCGCCGCGGCAGCCGTGGTGGTGCCGGCTCGAACCTGAACCTTGGTGGTGGCGTAGGCGTCGGCCAGGGTCACACCCCCGTCAGGGGAGGTGAGCGGACCGACGTCCACTGGACTATGCATCATGGTCTCAGACACGCTGGCGTGCTCCTTCGTGATCGAAGTGGGCGTGGTGCTCCTGCACCAACGCCTTGATGCGCCGACCGTCGGCCAGCAGCACCGTGATTTCGGTCCCGGCGGCCGACAGCGACGGATCGACCTGCCCGAGGCAGATCGATCGACCCAGCGTCGGCGACATCCGACTCGAGGTGATCCGACCAAGGATCGTGTTCTCGTTGCCGTCCACGATCTGGGCAGCCTCCTCTGGAACGATCGAGCCGTCCACAGTCTGGATGCCGACCAGGATCGGGAGGTCGTCCCGCTCGTAGGCGTGCTTCAACTCGGGCAGTCCCAGCGTGTCGGGCTTGTCGAGCTTCACCAGACCACCGAGGCCTGCCGTCGGGGCCTTGGATAGCCCGTCGGTATCCTGGCCCACGATGTAGTGGCCCTTTTCGAGGCGAAGAATCCGTTGGGCCTCGACGCCAAACGGCGCGCAACCCAGGTCGGCTCCGGTCTCCAGCAGGGTCTCCCACACGTGGAGGGCGTGCCCGGAGGGTACGTGAACCTCATACGACAGCTCCCCGGTGAAGCCAATCCGCCAAATGATGCAGTTAGACACGCCGGCCACCGTGCCCTGCCGCACACTGAAGTACGGGAATGCATCGGCGCTCAGGTCGACCCCCTTAGTCAGGCGTTCAAGCAGTGTCCTGCTGTTTGGGCCAGCCACGTTGATGCTGGTCAGGCCGCCGGTGACAGCCGTGACGTGTACCTCCCACTCCGGATGGGCGGTCTGCAGCCAGTCCTCGAGCATCTCCCATACCGCTCCGGCCCCCGACGACGTCGTCGTCATGAGCCAATGGTCCTCACCAAGGCGGCCGGTCACACCGTCGTCGGAGACGACACCGTCCTCAGCCACCATGGCGCCGTAGCGCACCCGACCAACGTCGAGCTTCTGCCACTTGTTGACGTACACCAGCTCGAGGAGCTTGGGTACGTCGGCGCCACGGAGGTCGAGCTTGCCCAATGGGGTCACGTCAATGAGGCCGACGTTGGCACGCACATTGGCGGCTTCGGCCATGGCATCGCCGTACTGGTCGGGACGAACCCATTGCCCAGCAAGGAGCGGCGTCGACCCGTGGGCCTCGTGCCAGTCCTGCAGGGCCGAGCGACGTACCGGCTCGAGGATCCGCCCGGCGAGGGCGCCCAACGAGATCGGCGAGTACGGCGGGCGCCACACGGTGGTCCCGATGTCGGCCATGTCGACACCGTTTGCCTCAGCCAGCACAGAAGCGGCGTTAACCGTCTCGAGCTTGCCCTGGGACGGACCCATGGTCACGGTGGTGTACCGCTTCATGAGCTCGATGGAGTCGAAACCCTCCTTGGAGGCCTGGACGAGGTCCTTGGACGAAACATCCTCGGAGAAGTCGACCATGCCGTGGGTACTGCTCTTGTAGCACTCCGGATGCGGGTCGCGAGCAAGAGGTGTGCGGCCGTCGGCCATCTCTTCTGGCTTAGCCCAAGTAGGAGTACCGGCACGCGCCGTCTGGCAAATCCGGTCGTGCCGGCGACGAAGCGACCGGTTGGCCGCCAGCTCGCCGGTGGCCCGACCATGGGCCTCCAACTCGACGGTCGACCCGTCGCCGGCGATGCCCCCTGTAGCCAGAATGTTGCTGGGTAGGACGCCAGACGAGAAGTACCGAGCGGCCGTGGCGTCATACACCGGGCGATCACCGCCCATGTTGAGCAACGACGTCGGTGCGGTCCAGCCGGTAGCCGTAATGACAGTGTCGGCACTCAACGACCGACCGTCACTCACCGCCACCTTGGAAACACGCCCCTTGCCCTCGACGGACACGATGGTCTCGCCCCTACGGGCGTCCAGCACGGCAATGATCTCGACGCCAGCGCGCTCCAGGTCTGCAACGGCAGCGTCACCCTCCTCGTTGGCAGTCAACACGACGGCCCGATTGCCCGGCTTCACACCAAACAGGTTGATGAGGCGTCGTACGGCACCCGCCAGGAGGACACCGGGGGTGTCATTGCCGGCGAAAACGAAGGGACGCTCGATCAGGCCGGCAGCCACCACCAACACACCAGCGCGCGCCTTGAGAAGGCGCTCGGGGGCAATGGAGTGACTCCGCTGATTCACGGCGATCCAGTTGTGGTCGTACCGTCCGGTGACCGTCGAGTCGACAAGCACCTCGATGTTCGCATGCGCCTCACAAGCGGCAGCTAGGTCGGCAGCCGTTGATCGCTGGGCGTCGTCCCCCCAGCGGAGGTGGCCACCTAGTTCGGAGTAGTGCTCGACGAGCAGAACCGAGGCGCCGGCATCGGCCGCAGCCAGCGCTGCACCCATGCCGGCCGGTCCGCCGCCGGCAACCAGAACGTCTGGGTGGACGTACCGTTTGTCGTAGGCGCCGTGTGTGCTGGTCCTCCAGTGGATCTCGCCACCTGGGGCGAACTTCCGCAGAATCTTCTGGTACAGCGGCCACAGGAACTGCGGACGCATGAAGGTCTTGTAGTAGAAGCCCGATGACAGGAAGCGCCCCACCAACTGGTTAGACGCCGCGAGGTCGAACCTCAGGCTCGGCCACACGTTTTGGGTCGAGACCTCCATCCCGGCCTCCAGCTTGCGGCTGCCAGCCCGAACGTTGGGCTCGTCACCAACTTGCAGGAACAGGTTCGGGTCCCAATGGTCGGCCGTCATGATGCCGCGCCTGCGGTGGTACTTCATGGAGCGACCGAACACGTCGACACCGTTGGCGGCGATAGCCGAGGCAATGGTGTCGCCCTCAAAGCCAGTCATCTGCTTGCCGTTCCAGGTGAACGAAAGGCAGGTGGACCGGTCGATCACCTCTCCGGGCTGTACGGGAAGTCGGTTCGTCATGACGCCTCCTGACCACGGATTTCATTGGTGGCCGTGTTGCGTTCGATTGTGAAATACCGGCGACAACCGCCCCGGCAGTACCAGGTCTCTGTGACCCAGCCGGCCGGATTGGGCCGCATGTACAGGTATTCGCGCCACTCGCTCAACGAGCATGCGCCGGGATCGGGACGGGAGATGACCTCTCCAGCCGGTCGAAGGTCGCCGGAGTTCCGGGGGCCACAGTTGGGGCAGGGAACAATGATCATCAGTGACCCACCGCCGCAGCGCCCTTTTCGCCAACGAGGTCGCCCTCGGTGAAGCGTTCGATGCCGAAGGCTGCGATCAGGTCCGCATTGCGACCGGTGGCGATCGTCTCAGCCAGAGTTTCGCCAGCCACCGGGCCGGCCTTGAATCCGTAGGTACCCCAGCCGACGTCAACCAGATAGCCCTCGACGGGCGTGTTGCCCATCACGGGGGAGTAGTCCGGGGTCATGTCACACAACCCAGACCACTGGCGCAGCAGGCGCATCTTGGAGATCCCCGGCATGAGCTCCAGCACGTGTCCAGCCAGTTCCTCGGTGAATTCAAGAGTGCCATTGACCCGGTAGGTGCCCACCGGGTCGACCGACGCACCGAACACGAGCTCACCGCGGTCGGTCTGGCTCACGTAGACGTGCAGAGAACCCGATACCACCACGGTTGGCAGGAACACCTTGCACGGCTCGGTGACCGCCGCCTGCAAGGGGTGGGTGGTGATGGGCAGGGGCACGCCGGCCATGTTGGAGATCAATGTCGCCCAACCGGCCGTGCAGTTCACGACAACGGGGGCACTGATATCGCCACGGCTCGTCTTGACGCCAGTGACCTTTCCGCCGGCACCCTTCCCGCCGGGGCCTGAACCGCCCTCGACCATTATGTCGAGGACCTCGGTCTCTTGGAGGATGTGGACGTCGTGCACATCGGCTCCGCGGGCGTAGCCCCAAACCACAGCGTCATGCCGGACGATGCCTCCCGGGGGGTGATGCAGCGCGCCCAGGATCGGATACCGGGTGTCCGACGAGATGTCGAGGCTGGGGGCCTGCTTCTTGACCTCCTGCGGGTCAATGACGCTGGAATCGATGCCCTGCAGCTTGTTGACCTCCGCCCGCCAGTGCATGGTCCGAAGTGCGGAGTCGGTGTGGGCCAGTGTGAGGTGACCCCGCCTGGAGAACATGACGTTCAAGTTCAGGTCGGTAGCCATGGTGTTGTAAAGGGTGAGTGACCGGTCATAGAAGGCCACGCCCTCCGGCGTCAGGTAGTTGGAGCGCACGATGGCCGTATTGCGACCTGAGCCGCCACCACCGATATAGCCCTTGTCGACCACGGCGACGTTGGTGATGCCGTGGTTCTCGGCCAGGTAATAGGCGGTAGCCAAGCCGTGCAGGCCGCCACCGACGATGACCACGTCGTATGACGATCGCATCTCTGGTCGGCGCCACATTCTCGGCCAGTCGCCCCCGGTCAGGCCGTGCTTGACCAGCGAGGCCGCCGAGTACTTCGGGGCTCGTTTCCCCATGGGCTGTCTTCCCTTCTTCCTAGAGTTCGACCCTGCGCCACGGAAGCGGGTTGACCCCGGTGCCATAGAGCGGTTGATCGTCGGATTCGTCGCCGACGGGAATCCGAGAGGATCCCGTGAACCGATCAGCGAGCATGTTGTGGAACCGGTGGAGTGGCTCCTCGAAACGTGGGGAGAGGCGGCCCGGTGTGTAGCCGCCAGCGGTCAGGCCCTTCTGCCCACGTTGGACGATGTCGATGTCCTCACCGTTGACGTCCAGCCAGAACTCTCGGGTGGTGGCGAAGTCCTCGTCCGCGACGTGGGGGTTGGACGGCGGTAGCAACCAGGTGCAGACCTCACGGGTCACACCGGGTGCGATGGGTTCAAGGCGCATCACGAAGACGTGGTTGGGAAGGATGCTCAGTAGCACGTTCGGGAACAGAGCTATGAACCGTCCACTGGCCATATTGGAGTGGTCGAGTCCCTCGGCGGGGGGCATGGTCGACCAGTCACCCCGTTCGTCGTTGGACAGCGGGGTGGTGGTCTGACCGCAGTACATACCGGCGCCCTGGTAGCGGTAGTGATCTTGGACACGGGAGACCTTGGCCAGCTCCGGATGAACCCAGCGAAGGTGGTAGTACTCCTGGAAGTTCTCGCTGATGAGCTTCCAGTTGGACTCGATCTCTATGTTCTGGGTCAAGTGGCTGCGCCAGTCGGCCAGCCGGTAGCCGTCTAGCCGATTGCCGAGGTCGCCGAACCATTCGTGTACCGGCGGGGTTTCGTCGGACAGGCAGGCCACCAGAAGGCACTGCCAGGTATCGACCCGCACCGGGTGAAGCCCGTAGTCGGAAGGATCAAACCCGTCCACGCCGGCATCGGCGAACTGCGGGGTGGCCATGAGGACACCGTCACGGTCGTAACCCCAGCGGTGGTACGGGCATCGGATCGTGCTGCCCAATGTGCAGTCGTCCTCGAGTAACTGGGTGCCGCGGTGACGGCACGCGTTCATGAAGCCACGGAGATGACCGTTCGCGTTGCGCGTGAGGATCACCGAGCGACCAGCCACCGTTCGCACGATGGCGCTGCCCGGCGCATCGAGCTCGTCGTGGAGGCCGACACAGACCCACGAGGTGGCGAAGACCTGCTCCTGCTCGTCGGCGTAGAAGGACTCGTCGACGTAACAGTCGGCCGGGAGCGCGTGGGCCTCGTGGACGGGACGTCGGGTCCCGACCCAGGCTTCCTCGGTGGTCCATCGGGACTCCGGGACGAAATGCAGCTTTTCGGTGGAAGTAGTCATGCGGCAGAGGTGGTCGCATTCGTGATCATCAGGACACGGCGACAACGGCGAGACGGTACGCCCGGTTTCACTCTGTGTAAAGTATGAGTAATCTCATGGGATCATGAATCAAATCGCTACCCATCGGCAGGGCGCGAGCGGCGCAACATCAAGGACAGGTGACCTCCCGTCCATCCAGGGTTTGAACACGTTCGCCATCGTGGCCCGCCATGACAGCTTTTCCAGCGCGGCAGATGAACTGGAGATCGGCCAGTCGGCGATTAGTCACGCCATCCGCCAACTGGAACGGTGGTTCGGCTGCGCCCTGTTCGATCGGGATCACCGGGGGATACGCCTCACCGCTGAGGGCCGGATCCTGGCCGATGGTGTGGGTGCCGGTCTGGCCCGTGTCCACCAGGCGGTCCGAGACGTCCAACACCTCCACGACCACCTCACCGAGGTCGTGACCATCTCGGTATCCACGGCCACGGCCAGCAACTGGCTGATTCCCCGTCTGGCCCGGTTCAAGGCCGATCACCCCGAGATCGACGTTCGATGTGTGACCACGGACTCGGATCGCAATTTCGACACCGGCTCGGTCGACCTGTTCATTCCGGTTGGTCGGGCCCGCTGGCCGGGCTGCCAGAGATGGGCTCTGACCGACGAGACCGTCTATCCCGTGTGCAGCCCGGAATACGCCGCATCGGTCGGACCGATGCCGTGGACGTCCGACCAGTTGATGGGGGCAGACCTACTGGCGCTCCAGGAACGGCACCGATCGCGTATGCGATGGTCCGAGTGGTTCGCCGCCGTCGGATCCGGTGTGCTGGGCGGGGCCGGTCAGGGGATCACCAATGACTACTCGGTGCTGCTCCACGCCGCCATGGAGGGACAGGGGGTTGCCCTCGGATGGCACCACCTGGTGTCCGACCTAGTCGCACAGGACCGCCTCGTGCGACCGATGGCTGAGGCGGTCACCACTGACGAGCCGCTCTGGCTGAACGCTCCGCCGGGCCGCTCGCTCGACTCCGCTACCGAGCTGCTGCGCGACTGGCTACTCGACCATGCCTGAGGGAATGCCTGTTGGAGGGCCGACCTAGGGTGCGGCCATGAATGAAACACCCATATCCGGCCTGCATGTCATCGACCATCCGCTGGTGGCCCACAAGCTCACCCAGATGCGACGGGTCGAGACACCCAGTGGTCAGTTCCGGTCGCTCCTGACCGAGATCAGCTTGCTCCTGGCGTACGAGGTGACGCGCGATCTCGAGTTGCGGGACGTCCGGATCACCACGCCGATGACCGAGAGCGACCAGCCGGAACTGGTCGAGGATCCGGTGGTGGTGTCAATCCTCCGGGCCGGCAACGGGCTGCTCGACGGCGTGCTACAGGTAATCCCTTCGGCCCGGGTGGGCCACGTCGGCCTTTACCGGGACCACGAAACCCTCGAGGCTGTCGAGTACTACTGCAAGTTCCCTCCTCTAAAGGGCCGAACGATCATCGTGGTGGATCCCATGCTGGCCACCGGCAACTCTGCCGCCGCTGCTCTCGACCGGGTAAAGCTCGACGGGCCGGCGTCGATTCGGTTTCTGTGCCTGCTGGCAGCTCCGGAGGGCATCGAGGCGCTTCAGGCCGCCCATCCGGACGTGGCCATCTGGACGGCATCGGTCGACGAATGCCTGAACGAGGTTGGCTACATCGTTCCCGGGCTTGGAGACGCCGGTGACCGGATCTTCGGGACGACCTGATTCAGGGCTTGTTTCGGTGAGGCGGATTCACGGTGGCGGCCGGCGGGGCGCACCAGTCCTGGCCCTGATGGTCCTTGGGCTGCTGGCCACCCTGACCACGGGACCGGCGCGAGCGGCCACGGCTGGTGTCGTAGATGTCGTCGGAGTGGAGGCCGCCGGGCTAGATGCCGGTGAGGCTGCTGGCCACCTGATCGGCCGAGATCCCGGCGTCGTCTACCTGACCTTCGACGATGGTCCCGATCAACTCTTCACCCCGATCCTGCTGGACCTGCTGGATCGACACGGCGCCCGCGCCACCTTCTTCTTCCTGGGTCGGAACCTGGCGGCCCGTTGGGGGAGTGACGAGGTACAGGACCTACTGAACCGGGGCCATGCGGTCGGCAATCACTCCACCCACCATCGGAAGTTGACTGAACAGCCACCATGGAGCGTGGCCGCTGACCTCGAGGAAGCGTCGCTTCTGTTGGCCAACCGGACCGGATTCCGACCCTCTTGCTGGCGTGCGCCCTATGGCGACCTTGACGAAATGGTCCACTCGGTGGCCGGTTCGCTGGACATGACCCATGTCGGATGGACCGCCGATCCC
>Ga0206684_1000271_pt1 | contig 20500 bp, 18 predicted proteins | sample M210012015metaG_FD_155467 | JGI IMG/M metagenome (GOLD analysis project Ga0206684, IMG submission 155467) | Ammonia-oxidizing marine archaeal communities from Monterey Bay, California, United States - M2 100m 12015 | ecosystem: Environmental > Aquatic > Marine > Intertidal zone | place: USA...
TCTTGAAAAATTCGCCCCTTTTGTTCATGAAAACAATATCGTTGAAATATACGACGAAGTTCAGTCAGCATATGACAATATTGAAAGAAATGGTAATTCTAAAATTGTTTTTCTTGACGCATCTATAAAGCTAACACGTCTTCTTCATATAAAGCCTTCAGATGCAAACAAAAACTAATAGCTGGTTTGTTGTTGTGAACCCTAAGGCTGGGTCAGGAAAAACCAAAGCACTGTGGGGCAAAATAAAAAATGGTCTTGAGGCTGCTGGTCTTGTTTTTGATTATACGCTTAGCGAATATGCTGGGCACGAGACTGTATTGTCACGAGCAGCTGTGCTTAGTGGATATACTCAAATAATCTCTGTTGGCGGAGATGGGACAATTCAAAAAGTTGTTACCGGAATTTATTCTCAGGAAAAGCTCTCGCCAAAACTAATTGTTATAGGTGTTATTGCTTGCGGCACAGGAAATGATTGGATAAAAACACACAATCTTCCTCTTGATTATAAAAACGCTATTCAGGTTATTGTAAATAAAAAGATAAAGGCTCAGGATTTGGGAAAAATTCATGTCTCCGGGAAAAAAAAGAAAACACTGTATTTTATAAATTACGCTGGAGCAGGATTTGATTGTTTTGTGCTGTCTAAGCTTTACTTGTATAAGCGTTTTGGGGCCTTTTCTTATTTTTTGTGCGCAATTATTAATTTTATGCAGTTTAAAAATCTTAAAATTACTGTTGTTTTGGACAGCACAACTGTAGAGGCAAACATTTTTTTGCTTGGAATTGGTCTTTGTTCGTTTACTGGGGGAGGAATGCAGCTAACCAAAAATGCAGATCCTTTTGACGGGCTCTTCGATGTAACAATTGCTCAAGATTTTACAAAATTTGACATGCTTAGAAACCTGCCTCGCCTATTTAACGGAGAGCTTTTTAAAGACCGCAAAGTCTTTACTTATCGGTCTAAAAAAATACAAGTTATGTCAGGAAATGGCAATGTTTTATCTCAGGCTGATGGTGAAATACTAGACAAGGGATGTTTAAATTATTCTATTGTTCCTGAAGGGTTTAGGTATTGTTCCTCTTAGAAAAAACATATGTTATTGAGGAGCTTTCGCCCGTAAACAGAGATAAAAAATTTGAAATAATACCTATAACAGCTGCTTTAAAATAAATTGCTCGACTCCTCTTGTTTTTTTCTGAAAGAATAGATATATAAAATGCGTCCCACATCATTAGGTGCTTCCTTTCAAGGGAAAAGCCGTGTTTTTTAAATACATTGGTTATTGATTTTTGATCAAAATGCCAAACATGTCTTGGGGTGTCATATGCTGCCCAAAAATTTTTGTAATGTTTTGCATCAAAAGATTGGTGGTTCGGGACAGCAACAACGACTTTTCCTTCCTTCTTTGTTGAATTATATAAAAACCTTATCGTCTTGCCTAGGTCTACAACATGCTCTAGGGAGTGCCACAGAGTAATTACGTCGTATTTTTTGTTTGTTTTTTGTGCTTCCCCTATTGTAGAATAAACTTCTCTTCCAGAGATTTTTTTTGCTTTTGTTTTCGCTTTTTGGTGTGGCTCTATTCCATAGCTGGTCCACCCCTTGGCGTGTGTGGCTGACAAAAACCCTCCCAGTCCGCATCCAAAATCTAACAAGGCTCCTGTTTTTGTGCTAAAGGTAGAAATCAGTTTTATTTTTGATTTCATGGCTATTTTTCTAACCCTCATATATGCCCACAACACGGGGGTGTTTGCTCTTTCTTGATGAGAGGCATAAGCCTCTGAACTATAGTAAGACGGGAGATCTTCTTCTTTTGGTGTTGGGGTGGTTTTTAAAACCCTGGTCTCCTTGTCTTCTATTATTTTAAACTTCTCGTTGGTTGTCAAAAAGTCCTGAGTCATTATGTGTTTTTCGTCTCTCATTTAGGTGTGTTCCACGTGAAACATCTTTATCTCCCCATATATACCAAAAGAACAGAAATGTCATTGGGAGATACTCCGCTTATTCTTGAGGCTTGCGAAATCGTTTCGGGTTTTATTTTTATTAGCTTTTCCTTTGCTTCTGCGCTCATGGACTTGATTTTTGAGTAGTCAAATTTTTCTGGGATCCTTAATGCCTCAAGCCTGGTAAGCTTGTCTGCGTTGTTTTTTTCCTTGTCAATGTAGCCGCTATATTTGATTTGGATTTCAGCTTGATCTCTTTCCTCCTGGCTCAGAGAAAGCTCATCAACGGCTAGTTTTAGCTCCTTGCTCTTCATTAGGTCTGAAAGACTAATGTTTGGTCTAGAAAGAATTCTGTCCGCCTTTCCAGATTGTTTTACTGTTGCTGATTTCTTTTCTTTTAAAACAGGGTTAATGCTTTTGGGGCTTATGCTGTGTGTTTTTAAAAGCCTTATGAGTTTGTCCGCATTGGAATACTTTGACGTCATTTTAGTTAAGCGGTCGTTTGTTGCAAGCCCTATTTTGTGACTTTTTTCCGTTAGTCTTTTGTCGGCATTGTCTTGGCGCAACAACATTCTGTATTCAGCTCTAGAGGTAAACATTCTGTAAGGCTCTTCTGTCCCTTTTGTAATTAGGTCGTCAATTAAAACGCCGATGTACGCTTCATTCCTTTTTAAAATAAAGGGCTCTTGGCCTCTCGATTCGCGGGCAGCATTAATTCCTGCTATAAGTCCTTGTGCCCCCGCCTCCTCATAGCCGGTGGTGCCATTGATTTGGCCTGCAAAATACAGTCCTTTAACAATTTTTGTTTCTAAAGAATATTTTAATTGTGTGGGATGAAAAAAATCGTATTCAATTGCATAGCCTGGTCTGAAAAACTTTACTTTTTCAAAGCCAGGAACTGATTTTAGTGCTTTGTATTGTATGTCTTCTGGCAAAGAAGTGGAAAACCCGTTTACATAGACCTCGTTTGTGTTTCTTCCTTCTGGCTCAACAAAAAGCTGATGCCTTTCTCTCTCTGAAAAACGGTGTATTTTGTCCTCAATTGACGGGCAATATCTTGGCCCTATACTTTTTATTCTTCCGTTAAACATGGGCGACCTGTCAAAGCCTGCCCTTAAAAGGTCGTGAACTTTGGGGTTTGTATATGTCATGTGGCATGGCAGCTGGTTTTCAACTGGACTTGTTGAATTAAGAAAAGAAAATTTTTGGGGTTTCTCATCGCCTGGTTGTTTTGTCATTTTTTTATAGTCAAGTGATCTTCCGTCTACGCGGGGCGGAGTTCCTGTCTTCATTCTTCCCGATGAAAACCCAAGCTTAACAAGTTCCTCGGTTAGGCCAGTTGCAGCCCGCTCTCCTGCCCGTCCTCCTCCAAAATTTTTATCGCCTACGTGTATAAGGCCGTTTAAAAACGTTCCGTTTGTTAATACAACTGATTTAGACTTAATCTCAACCCCAAGGCCGGTTTTAACGCCCTCTATTTTATTGTCTTTTATAACAAGGCCGGTAACCATCTCCTGATAAAAGTCTAGTCCTGTCGTGTCCTCAAGCATTTTTCTCCAACACTGACTAAAAAGAGCTCTATCGCTTTGAACTCTCGGGCTCCACATTGCTGGGCCTTTTGATCTGTTTAGCATTTTAAACTGTATGGCGGTTTTGTCGCTAACTATTCCGCTATAACCACCAACGGCATCAATTTCTCTAACAATCTGCCCTTTAGCTATTCCTCCCATTGCTGGATTACAAGACATTTGTCCGATTGTCTGTAGATTCATTGTAACCAGTAGGGTGGAGGCGCCTAGGTTTGCTGCTGCTGCTGCTGCCTCACTACCTGCGTGTCCTCCTCCAACAACTATAACATCATATCGGTTTTTAAACATAGCTTATGTTTCACGTGAAACGTGGTTTATTAAAGGCAAATATACAACGATTAAAAAAAGATTGTATTAAAGCTGGTTTAGATATTTTTCCTCAAGACCTCTAATCTTGTTTTGTTCTTCTAGTGTTTTGTCTTTGTGGCCGCAAAGATGAAGGAGTCCGTGGAGCATTACACGCATAAGTTCCGTTGAAAATCCCTGGCTGTATTCCTGAGCATTGGCTCTCACCTTTTCCTCCGAAACAAAAACATCTCCTTGTATTTTGCTGTTCTCTGAATAGTCAAACGCTAAAACATCCGTTAAATAATTGTGTTTGAGGTGTTTCTTGTTAATTTTTATCATTTGTTTTTTGTCAACAAAACTATAGTCAACTGACAAAACCTCTACGCCTTCGTTGGTGAGGACAGACAAAAGCCAGTCGGCAACTTGTGCTTCGTTTGAAAGAAAAAAGTCAGTGTGATAAAAAAACTTTATCGTTCTCATATTAACAAAACTACAATAATCATTTGAAGAATTATTGTTTTATATTTGACAAAAAAAGACAGGTGTCTCAAAAAGTTCGTGTTAGATTTGCCCCAAGCCCAACAGGCCCCTTACATGTTGGCGGCCTTCGCACAGCCCTGTTTAACTACCTTTTTGCTAAGCAAAACAAAGGGGTTTTTGTTTTAAGAATAGAAGACACGGATAAAAAAAGAAAAGTTGTTGGCGCTGAAGAATATATTGTTAGCGCGCTAGACTGGTGTGGTTTGACTGCAGACGAGTCTATAGTTAAGGGAGGAGAGTTTGGTCCTTATAGACAAAGCCAAAGAAACAGCCATTATAAAAAGCACGTAAAAATATTACTCGAAAAAGGACTTGCTTATTATGCTTTTGACTCAGAAAACTCTCTTGAGGTCCATCGAGAAAACCACAGAAAAAAAGGAAAGACTTTTATCTACAACTGGCATAATCGACTTAAGCTCAAAAACTCGCTTGCGCTTTCTGATAAGGAAACTGAAAGGCTTCTAAATACAAAGGCCCCGTATGTGGTTCGCTTTAAATGTCCTGAAAACCAGGTGATAAAAACAACAGACATAATAAGAGGGGTTACGAAAACAGAGTCTAAGCTGCTTGACGACAAAATCCTATATAAATCAGACGGCTCCCCCACGTATCACTTAGCAAATGTTGTAGACGACCATCTAATGAAAATTTCTCATGTTATAAGAGGAGAGGAGTGGTTGCCGTCCTTAGCGCTACACTACTTATTATATGAGGCGTTTGGGTGGCCAAAACCAGAGTTTGCTCATATTCCTTTAATTCTTAGTCCTTCAGGAAAAGGAAAGCTCAGTAAAAGGTCTGGCGAAAAAGCTGGTGTTCCTGTGTATCCAACAGAGTGGGGCACAGAAAACAAAACAAAAGGATACAAAGAGGAGGGGATAATCCCTGAGGCTCTTATAAACTTTATGGCTCTGTTGGGTTGGGGGCCAGGGACTGAAAAAGAGTTTTATAGTATAAGCGAGCTTGTTAGTGATTTTGATCTTAAAAACATATCCTCTGCTGGCGCTCAGTTTGATTACGAAAAGCTTAAATGGTTCAACCTCAGGCATTTACAGAAAAAGTCTGCGGAAGACCTTATCGCTCTGCTTGCTAGCTCTGGGTATAATGCTGGAGGGCTTTCAAAAGAGAAAAGCGTAAAAATATTAAATGTTGCGAAAGAGCGCGCGAACACTCTAGGAGAGCTTTGGGGTGTTTGTCAGTGTTTTTATGAAGCTCCCACAAAATACGCTGAATCTGCACGAAAAAAAGCAATAACAAAAAACACAAAAGAGCTTTTAGAAAGGCTTTTGGACATGTTTGATGGCCTGGCGTCCGCAAAGAGCGAGGGGGTTAAAAAATTGTTGGGAGATTTTTGCTCCAATACTACTATAGCTCAAGAAAATATTAAAATACGAGAAATAATGATGCCCTTGCGCCTTTCTTTGGTTGGAGCTCTTTCAGGGTTAGACATAAGTTTTATAATCTCCGAAATAGGCTTGGAAGAGACCAAGAAAAGAATACGCTTGTTTATAAAAACCCTATAATTTAACAAATTCTTAATATTGTGTTTTTTTAACTGCAGACAAAAACACCTATCTTTATTAGGCTGGGCATAATGCCTAGTTTTATTCACTAAAACCTAAAAAAATGCTCTTATATCTCGTGTTGTTTCCTTTAGTGCTGCTTTTGCTGTTGGGAACATTTTTTATTGTAAAGCAGCAAACAGCAGCTGTTATAGAAAGATTTGGAAAATTTACTAGTGTCAGACAGTCTGGTCTTCATATAAAAATTCCTGTTATAGACAGGGTTTCCGGAAGAGTAAGTCTTAAAGTACAGCAGCTAGATGTGGTTGTGGAAACAAAAACAAAAGATGATGTGTTTGTAAAGCTTAAGGTTTCTGTCCAGTTTAAAGTAATAAAAGACAAGGTTTACGACGCTTTCTATAAGCTTGATTTTCCTCAAGAGCAAATGAATGCTTATGTCTTTGATGTTGTTAGGGCTGAAGTGCCTAAAATGATTCTAGATGATGTTTTTGAAAAGAAAGACGATATAGCAATAGCTGTCAAAGGAGAGTTAAACGAGGCGATGAAGAACTATGGTTTTGATATTATAAAAACATTAGTTACTGACATTGACCCTGATGCTCAAGTAAAAGAGTCTATGAACAGAATTAACGCTTCTGAAAGAGAAAAGGTTGCAGCGCAATTTGAAGGTGATGCTCAAAGAATTTTAATAGTTGAGAGAGCAAAGGCAGAGGCGGAAAGCAAAAGATTACAAGGGCAGGGTATTGCTGATCAGAGAAGAGAAATTGCAAGGGGCCTTGAAGACTCTGTTAAGGTATTAAACAATGTAGATATTAATTCACAAGAAGCATCTGCGTTAATTGTTGTAACTCAACATTATGATACTCTTCAGTCAGTTGGGTCTGCTAGTAATAGTAACCTTATATTAATGCCAAACTCTCCTCAAGCTGGGTCAGAAATGTTAAACAACATGGTTGCTTCATTTACGGCAAGCAATCAAATTGGTGAGGAAATGAAAAAAGCATCTGAAAAAGAAAAGCTAAAGAGTGCTGAAAAGAAAAGCTAGCGCTTCTTCCAGGTGTCTCTTAGGGCGACTGTTTTGTTGAAAATTGTTTTTTCTTCTGTGCTTTCGCTGTCAACCACAAAGTATCCTTTTCTTTGAAACTGATATCTCTGGCCCGGGGTTGCTCTTGCTAAAGAAGGCTCTGCATAGCCTGTTGTAATGTTAAGCGATTTCGGATTTAGGTCTTTTAAAAAATCTCCGTCTTCTCCTCCTGGAACAGGAGTCATAAAAAGCCTGTCGTATTCTCTAATTTCTACTGGCACAGCGTGGTTTTTGGACACCCAGTGAAGCGTTCCTTTGACTTTTCTTAAGCTTTCTTCAGAGCCGCTTCCGCTTTTACTCTTTGGATCATAGGTGCATAAGACCTCTGTAACATCTCCCTTTGCATTTTTAACTACGCTTTCTCCTTTAATAATATATGCGCTTTTTAGTCTTACTTCTTTATCAAGGGTTAATCTGAAAAACTTTCTTCCGGCTTGCTCCAAAAAATCTTCTTTTTCGATATACAGGTGTTTTGAAAAAGGGACTTCTCTTTTTCCTGACTCCTCTTTCTCTGGGTTGTTCTCTGTGCTAACAAGCTCCTCTTTTTCTTCAGGATAGTTTGTTATAGTAAGCTTCAGGGGGTTAACGACAACCATTTTTCTGTCTGCTTTTTTATTTAGATCGTCTCTAACACAAAACTCCAGCAAAGAGGCCTCTATAAGGTTTTCTCTTTTTGCTACTCCAACTTTTTCTACAAACGCCCTAATTGATTCGGGGGTGTAGCCTCTTCTTCTAAGCCCTGATATTGTCGGCATCCTTGGATCATCCCAGCCAGAGACATGGCCTTGTTCAACAAGAAAAACCATTTTCCTTTTGCTCATTACTGTGTAGCTCAAATTTAGTCTCGCAAATTCTCTCTGCTTGGGAACAAAATCAAGGCCTTCATCCTTTAGAGACGTTAGGTTTGCAACAAACCAGTCATAAAGCTTGCGGTGTGGCTCGAACTCTAGCGAACAAAGGGAGTGCGACACCTGTTCACAGTAATCGCTTTGTCCATGAGCCCAGTCATACATTGGATATATACACCATTTGTCTCCTGTTCTGTGGTGGGGTTTGTTCATTATTCTGTACATGACAGGGTCTCTTAAAAGCATGTTTGGATTTGCCATGTCTATCTTTGCTCTTAGCACGTGTGCTCCTTCTTTGTGCTCACCTTCCTTCATTTCTCTAAAAATTTTCATGTTTTCCTGCTCGTCTCTTTCTCTATAGGGGCTGTTTGAGCCTGCCTTTGTTGGCGTTCCTTTCTGTTCTGCAATTTGATCAGATGTTTGCGAGTCTATATAGGCCTTTCCTGTGTTTATTAGGTGTTCTGCCCAAAAATATAGTTTTTCAAAATGGTCTGAGGAATATGTGATTTTGTCCCACGTGTAATTAAGCCAGTCAATGTCCTCAATAATTGCATCCACATACTCCTGCTCCTCCTTTGTAGGGTTAGTGTCGTCAAACCTCAAATTTACTGGTGCTTCGTATTTTTCTCCCAACCCAAAATTAATCCCAATAGCTTTTGCGTGCCCTATGTGTAAATATCCGTTTGGTTCAGGAGGAAACCTAAAACGAAGGTTTTTTTTGTTAAAGCCTTTCGCAAGATCCTCTTTAATTATTTGTTCAATAAAATTTGTGGGATTTCTTTCCAAGCTTAATTTGTTTTAATAAGTTTACAAAGTTATCAAAATAGAGTGATTATTTCTACTTTTATTCGTAAATGAAGGGTGTTGTTAAAATAAAAAACATGAGGGTGTATGCTTTTCATGGCTGTCTTAAGGAGGAGTCAAAAATTGGTGGGGACTACTTGGTAAACCTTAGGGCGTACTGTAACTTGTCTTCTGCCACTAAAACTGACAGTCTAGAAAACACAGCCAATTACTCTCTTTTGGCAAAGCTTGTTTTGAGGGAAATGTCTGTAAAATCTAAGCTGCTTGAATCTGTTGCAAAAAGAATAATTGATTCTTGTTTAAAAGAGGTTTCTGTTGTAGAGCGTGTTGTTGTTGAAATCGCCAAGATCAACCCGCCTATTAATGCTGATGTTGAGTCTGTCTCCGTTCTTCTTGAGGGGAAAAGGAGTTAGGCTCTGTTTTTAAAAATTTTTTCTAAATTTGCCCTCCAACAATATGGCGTCTTGGCCGAGTGGCTAGGCTGAGGTCTGCAAAACCTCCTACGGCGGTTCGAATCCGCCAGGCGCCTCTTCTTTTTTAGCCTCCTTTTATTCCTCCTATTATCAGCACTATTCCGCTTATTACCAAAATAAGCGCCAAAAGTGATTTTACAAAAACTATTGTTTTCTCGTTAATAAAAACTTTTAGCTGTTTTGCAACTAAAATTTTTCCTAAATCTGTTATAAAATAGGAGAGGAGAACTATTGCGAAAAAAAGCACAAAACTTAGTGGGTTACTTCCTGTTGTTGGGCCTGCAACGATTGTTACGCCCCCCCAAAAAATTAGAACTCCTACATTAAAAATGTTTATTGCAAACCCTTTTGCTGCTAGGCCTAAATAGTTGTGTTTTGATTCTGTAACTTCTATTTTTTCTTCTTGCTTCATTCTTGTCAACCATGAGTATGCGCCAAAAAATAAAATTATTGTTCCCCCAAGGACAAACATCCCCTCTTTATTGCTTTCGCTTAAAAACAGCTTAACGCTTCCGTAATATGTTGCTACTATAAAAAACACGTCTGCTACGATTACCCCAAAATCAAACGCAATCGCAGCTCTTACTCCTTTTGTTATGCTTGTTTCTAAAAGCACCCAAAAAACCGGCCCCATTATAAAAGCTGTAAAGAACCCTACTGATATTGGCGTTATATAGTTAAAATCCATTAGTCCTCGTATAGATAGTTTACGATTCCCCCTACTAGAATGTTTTCTGTGATTTTTTTGGTTTTTGAATGAACATTTATCGTTCCTCCTGCTCGCACATTTGCTCCAAGCGTGTTTTTAGCAAAGACGTCCGCAACGGCGCCTGTTGTTAAAAAAACCTCTGTTTCGTCAGTTTCTAGTCTTGAGGCTTTAAGCTCTCCTCCTGTATTTACTTTTGCTCTATGGTGTTGTGTTTTTCCTTGTAAATCCATTATCGCTCCTGAGCTTGTGTTTGTTGAAAGGGTTGCTGTGTTTAATATAAACGCAACTCTTGCTCCTTCGTCTGCTTTTACATATATGTCTGCCTGAGCTATTGTGTCTTTTGAAAAAATAAAAACCCCTTCGTGTACATATATTTTATCAATGTTGTTGTAAAAAATTTTTACCTTGGTGTTGGCTCCTCTAAATCGCCTCTCTAATCCCATTCTGACTTTTAATTCTCCGTTTTTATTTTTTATTACTATGTTGTTTGAGTGCTCTCCTGTTACCTCTGCATAGTTTTCTTCTGCCCTTATTAGCTCTATGTTTACCAGGTCATAGGCCTTGAGAACCTTAAAGTCTCCTATTTTTCTGTTGTTCTCGTTTTGAGAAAACATTCCTTGTGTTATAAGCAGTATTGCTAAAAGTATTTTTGTTTTCATGTATATAAAATTATCAAATAATTATAAAATCTAAGTGTTTTTTTACAAGATCTGTCTTTTTAACCATAACAAAAACCTCGTCTCCTAGTCTATATTTTTTTTCTGTTTCTCTTCCTATAAGGGCCTGTTCCGATTCTTTAAAAACAAACCTGTCTTCTTTTAGGTCTCTTATGTATACCATTCCTTCACACTTGTTTTCTTCTAATTCTACATATAGCCCCCAGTCTGTTATGCCTGAAATAATTCCTTTAAATTTAATTTCTTTTTTGTCTTGCATATATTTTATCTGCATGTACTTTATTGATTCTCTTTCTGCTTTTACTGCGGCTGTCTCCCTTTCTGAACAGTGTTTACTTCTGTCCGAAAGTCCTTTTTGTTTTTGATCTTTTGTTTTATTTAAACATTCATTTAAAAGCCTGTGAACTAAAATGTCTGGATATCTTCTTATGGGCGAAGTAAAGTGTGTGTAGTGCTTAAATCCTAGCCCATAATGCCCAATATCTTGTGTTGAATATTCTGCCTTACTCATGCTTCTTATAGCCAGGGTTTCTATTAAATTTTGTTCTCTTGTTCCTTTTACCTCGTTTAATAGCTTGTTTAGTGTTCTTGACGTTCCCTCTCTTGATGTGATATCTAAACTATATCCAAACTCCTTAACAATTGTTTTTAGTGCTTTTAGTTTTTCCTTATCCGGAACGTCATGTATTCTATAAACGCTTGGTTCTTTTTTTAGTTTCTTAAAAAGTTCTGCTACTTTTTTGTTGGCCAACAGCATAAATTCCTCTATTAATTTATTAGCCTCTTTGTTTTCCTTAAAAATTACTTCAATGGGATTCTTTTTGGAGTCTAACTTAAACTTAATTTCCTTTTTATTAAAATTAATAGATCCCTGTTTTTTTCTTTCCTCTCTTAATGTTGTGGCTATTTCATTTAAAACTAAAATTGCATTTACTGTTTTTTCGCTTACTTTATATTCCTTGTTTTTTAATGCTATTTCCTTTTTTATGTTCCCCTTTTTCGTTTCTATTATTTCTTGTGCTTCTGCATAAGAAAGTCTTCTATCGCTTTTTATAACACTTTTACCAAACCACTCTTTTAAAATTTCTCCTTTCTTATTAATATTAAATATTGCCGAAAATGTGTATTTTTCTTCTTGTGGTCTTAAAGAACATGCCTTGTTTGATAAAATTTCTGGCAACATTGGAACTACTCTATCTACTAGGTATATAGAGGTTGCTCTATTAAAGGCTTCCTTGTCTAAAATTGATTCTTTTTCGACATAATGTCCTACATCTGCAATATGAATTCCTATTTCATATATGTTTTTCTCTTTTATCCTAAAAGAAATTGCATCATCAAAATCCTTTGCGTCCTCAGGGTCTATTGTAAAAGTTAGGATTTCTCTTATATCTCTTCTTTTTTCTATTTCTTCCTTGCTTATTTCTTTGTTTATGTTTTTTGCATATTCCTCTACTTGATTTGGAAACTTTAAAGGAAGCTCATTTTGTTTTATAATGGTGCTTATTTCTGTTTCGTGATCTCCCGGTTTTCCTAAAACTTCTACCACTTTTCCTGTAGGTGATAAATCATTTTTTCTCCATTTTAAAATTTCTATAACTACCTTATCCCCATCTTGTGCCTTTTTTATATTATCTCCTGGAATAAATATATCTACATGCATTTTTTTGTCATCTAATATTGCAAATGCAAAGTTTTCATTTATCTGAATTATCCCAACATAACTGTTCTTTTCCCTGTTTATTAGTTTTTCAATTGTAGCTAAATATTTTCCTTTTCTTTTTCTTTTACTTATAAAAAACTCTACTTCATCTCCATTAAAATATTTTAAAGATGGTTCATTAATAAAAATTGTATGATTTATGTTCTTAGAAACTATATTAAATTCCCCTCTAGAATTAATTTCTAATTTTCCTTTAAATATTTTCTTTTTATTCAACTTTTTATCTACTTAAATTATGTTTACACAAAACTACACTTTAATATAATTGTAGAAATTTTTAAATAAAGTGTTTATACACATCCTATTATCATAATAATTAATTTTTAAAAATATATATAATATATATAATGGGTTGTTAATGAATTTAATAACTTAATAGTTAAATACTGTTTTTATAGATATTAACCAATTATTAACAAGGAAAGAAACAGTATATTATTATATAAATACTTTATAACCAACAATTTAGACAAGATATTAACAAGAAGAATAAAAACCAGATAAACCATATATTTTAATAAAAAAAAGAAAAGAATGTTTTAATAAAACAGATAATTATATTAATAAGGTTTTAATTCTTTTAGAAAAGAAAGTTTTGAAAAAACAAAAAAAGAACAGTATAAAATAAATGGTAGAATTAGAAAAGGTTATAAAAACATATAAAAAAGGTTATTAACAAAAAAACAAAAAAATGAAAATTTCTATAGGCAACGATCATGCAGGAACTCAACACAAAAAAGAGTTAATAAAACATATTGAGAAAAGAGGAATAGAAATAATAAACCATGGAACAGACAGCGAAGAGAGCGTTGATTATCCAGACTTGGCACACCCAGTAGCAGAAGATGTAAAAAACAACAGGACGGATTTAGGAATAGTAATATGTGGAAGTGGAAATGGAGTTGCAATGACGGCGAATAAACACAAAGACGTAAGGGCGGCAATATGTTGGAACAAGGAAATGGCAAGATTAGCAAGAGAACACAACAATGCAAACATTATAAGTATTCCAGCAAGGGCCATTTCAATAAATGAGACAAAAGAAATAGTGGAAGTTTTTTTAAATACAGAATTTGAAGGGGGGAGGCACAAGAAAAGAACAGACAAAATAAACCTAAAATGAAAATAGAGGTTAAGAAATTTAAAGAGCTTTCGGTTGAAGAAATGTATCAGATTTTAAGGATAAGATCTGAAGTTTTTATAATAGAACAGAGATGCATATATCAAGACATAGATGGAAAAGACGAAAAAGCTATGCACGTGATGGGAAAAAACAACAAGGAAATAATTGCATATACGAGAGTCTTAGACAGTGGAGATTGTTATGATTTTCCAAGCATCTCAAGGGTAGTGGTAAAGAAAAAAAACAGAGGAGAAGAAAGAGGAAAGGAAATAATGAAGGAGTCTATAAAGTATATTAAAGAAAACCTAAAAGAAAAAACAATTGTTTTGGCAGCTCAAAAATACTTAGAAAATTTTTATAGAGAATTAGGATTTATAGCAGAAGGAGAAGAGTATTTAGAAGACGAAATACCGCACCAAAAAATGAAATTAAAAACTTAGTTAGAGGAAACAGATATTTCAACTCGCCTATCTTTGTCAACAGAACCGCCTAAAGGAAAACGGTGAGCAAGACCTTCATAAGACATTCTGTTTTTTTCTATGCCGCGATCCAAGAAATAATCATAAACAAATTTAGCACGAGCAACAGAAAGATTTCTTTCCCTAGTTCTTTTGTCTATAGCGTCTATATTTCCATCAGTACAACAGACGTGCCCCTGAATAACAAAAGAAAAGCTTTCTTTTTTAAGGTCTTCAACCAGCCTGTTCAGGGCTTCTTTAGAGCCACGAGTTAAATAGCTATAGCCTGTTATGAAATGAACATTTTCAAGAACAATAAGCCCAGGAAGGGAGGCCCGAGCCTTAGAGACAGCAGCAGGATCAAGATAGCTAACAACAACATCAACGCGCCTGTTAAGAGACCGAACAATCTCAGGATTTTCAGAAGGATAAAAACTTAAAAGAACCTCTCCTTTTCCGTCAACTGAAACAATCTTGTCAGGAAAAAAAGAAAGCAAAGAAAAAACTTTTTTTATAGCATCAGCTCGGTTTTGAGACAAAACAAGATTATATTTTTCTGCCCCAACATCATCGCAAAAACCGGAAATCTCTATTTTTAACAAGTTTTCCTTAGAAAGAGACTCAACAAAACTATAGAGCCGCGCCTTTTCCGTTTGTCCCATAAAATACTCATCAGTGTCAAAATAAATAGAATGCTCCACATTAAACTGGGAAAAACAAACAAAGGGAAATAAAAAAAGAAAAAGAAAAAAAGGCTTAGTCATTTTTAACAATTTCGGCGAAAGACAAAAGTAAGGATTTTATTTTATCAGAGACCAACGCAAAAGAAGGAACGGCCTTTTCGTTACAAACAATCATAAAATCATAATTAACAGAGGAGAGAGAAAGTTTTTTTGGGAACAACAAACGAAAGGACTCTCTCATAATCCGCTTTGTTTTGTTTCTGTCAACAGCTCTTGGCTGCACCTTTTTTCCTATAGAAAAACCAACACGAACTCCACAAGAGCCTTTGGTGTCTTGGGCCCTATAAACGAGACTAAACCCAGGGACTTTTAGGAAGCTCCCTTTAGAAAAAACGAGATCAATGTCGGCCTTAGATTTAAGTTTATTTTGCGAGGAAAAAGAAAAAGACATTACAGGCGGTTGTTTTTTTTGTTAATATCTGCTGTAAAATTAAGAGGGTCTATAATAACTTCAACAATGGACTCTTTAGCAAAGTCAACCTCAAAAATATAATAAGGCTGGGCCCAAGACCAGGACTCAAGAAGCCGAGCCCCAGCAAGAGGTCTGTGCCCTCTCATCATTGTAAGAGGAATGTTGTAGACAACAGAAGTTCCATCGTTTAGAATAACCTCTATATCAATAGGCATAGGCATTTGTTTTTCTCTTTTAAGAACAATCCTTGTTTTTTCCCCTTCGCCAACAATTGAGTTTACCTGATAGTCAAGCTGTTTTGTTGTTTGAGCCCAGTCCATTAGATACCAATCAAGCTCAAGCCCTGAAACCCGCTCAGCACAACGAATAAAGTCATATGGTCGAGGATGTTTAAAAGACCACTCATTAAAATAAAGCCTCAATGTTTTATAAAGGTTTTCCTCTCCAATAATATACCCAAGTTGAGACAAAAAGACAGAGCCCTTGCTATAAGAGGAAGCACCATAGCCACGGCGAAATTTGTATCGGTCAGCATGTGTTGTAAGAGGTTCTTCTAGGCCAGTTGCTACCCAGCCGAAATATGCTTCATAGGCGCTTTTGTTGGGCACCACATTGTTAAGGCCAAGCGCTTCGTTCAGAGCCGCATCGTCTATATAGCTTGTAAAACCTTCATCCATCCAGGCGTGCTTAGATTCGTTGGTTGCCAACAAAAACTGAAACCAGGTATGAGCAATTTCGTGTGAAGTAACCCCGAGCAGTCTTCTGTAGTCTGAATAGCCAGAGCCGGTTATAAAAGTACACATAGCATATTCCATTCCGCCGTCACCAGCCATAATTACAGAGTATTGTTTGTAAGGATATTTGCCGATGTTATCGCTGAAAAAAGTAAGAAATTCGACGGCATAAGGCTGAAACTCTTTCCAGCTTTTTAAATAGGGGGCCTGGTTTTTATAGAAAAAATGCATTACAGGACCGTCCTTTATAGGAACTACATCATGAATATATTCAGGATCGGCAGCCCAGCTAAAATCATGCACATCAGGAGCGATAAAACGCCAGGAAATTTTTTCTCCATGAACCACTTCAGGATCAAGATCAGCATATCCATGTCCAATCTTTTCAGGACTTTGTAAATAACCAGACGCTGCAACGGTATAGTCTTTGTCAATGTTAATGGTCACATCAAAATCACCCCACACCCCATAAAACTCTCTTCCTAGATAGGGGTTGGCGTGCCAGCCCTGATCATCATATTCACAGAGCTTAGGGTACCATTGGGCCATAGAAAAAGCAACGCCGTCTGAGTTGTTTTTTCCAGCTCTACGCACCACAGCAGGAACCTTTACAAAAAAAGACATATCAAGCGTAGTGCTTTTTCCAGGAAGCAAAGGGGACGCTAGAGCAACCTCTAAAATAGTTTCTTTTGCTGTGTGCGCTACTAAAACCCCGTCTTGTTTTAGAGAAAGAATTTTAACATCTCCCCAGTCATCCTTGTCCAACGAAAGAAGATTTCTAGACATATTTCGGTTATCGCTATATGCGCTGCGCGATGCAGCCTCAAGCCCAGAGCCGGGCTTAAAAGCATTATAATACAGATGATAAAAAACCCTTTGAAGCGTGTCAGGAGAATTGTTTGTATATATTAAAGACTGCTCTCCAGAATAGGCAAAGGCTTCAACATCCACATCAATAGACATCGTATAATCAACATGCTGTTGCCAATAGCCATTTTGAGCTGTTGCAAAACTGAAGCAGAAGATTAACAAAAAAGGAAACAAAAACACATGTTTTTTCATAATTCAGACAATTTTAATTTGTTGTTTAGACGAACTCCACGAGCCGTATTTTCAAGCGAACCAAGCTCAACAAAGGCGTCGTGTTCAAAGAATAAAAACACACTATTTTCGTGGCAATAATTAAGAAACTTTTCTTTTTCATCCAATGATATTAACGGCCTAACATCATAGCTCATTAAATAAGGAACAGGAATGTGCCCGTGGGTTGGAACAAGATCAGCAGCAAAAGCAATTTTTTGACCCTTATAGTCTATAACGGGGATCATTTGTTTTTCGGTGTGGCCATCCACAAATAGCACGTCAAACCCAAGAGGAGACTCTGTAAAATAATTATTGACGTCCTTTTCAATATAGTTTAGCTGCCCAGACTCAAGAATAGGAGAAAAGTTTTCTTTTAAAAAAGAGGCCCCTTCTCTTTTGTTAGGTCTAGCCGCCCACGCCCAGTGGTCTTTGTTGCTCCAGTATTTAGCGTTTTTAAAAGTAGTTTCAAAAGAACTTTCACCAGCTTTTATTACGCTACCCCCGCAGTGATCAAAATGTAAGTGAGTAAGAAAAACATCTGTAATATCATCAGGCTGAAACCCGTGTTTTTTTAGTGAGGAAACAAGAGTGTCTTCGCCCCACCTATAATAATAGCTAAAGAACTTATCGCTTTGTTTCTCACCCATCCCTGTGTCAATCAAAACAAGTCTTTCCCCGTCTTCAACTAACAGACACCTAGCAGCCATTTGAATCATGTTGTTTGAGTCTGCAGGGTTTGTTTTTTGCCAAATAGATTTTGGAACAACACCAAACATAGCGCCGCCATCAAGCATAAAATTACCAGCAATAATGGGATATAAATTCACGAGAAATTAATATTTAGTATTTTTATAAATATAAAACAATATTTTGAAGAAACTAGAAAGAAGTTTGGCCCTCCCCGCTGTAATTGCAATAAGCTTGGGAGGAATGCTAGGAAGCGGAATTTTTGTTTTACCAGGACTTGCGGCAGCCAAGACGGGCCCTTCACTTTGGCTCGCATATTTAATAGCAGCACTGTGTATATTGCCCGCAGCTCTTTCTAAATCTGAGCTAGCAACAGCAATGCCAAGCTCGGGAGGAACCTATGTTTATATTGAGAGAGCTTTTGGACCTATTTTTGGAACCATTTCAGGAATAGGACTATGGCTAGCAATGCTTTTAAAAAGTGCTTTTGCCTTAGTCGGACTTGGGGCATACATGCTTGTTGTAATAAACATGGACCAGGAGCTTACAAAATATGTGGCGCTAATTTTTTTAGCAATAATCTTTTTTCTAAACATTACAGGGGTAAAGAAAGTGGGAAAATTCCAGCTTTATGCCGTGGGAATAAGCGTGCTTTCTTTGATTTTGGTTTCGTTTTTTGGCCTACAATATATGGATCCAGAGCTGCTGACTCCCTTTAAAACAGAAGGAAACATTGGGCTGCTTTCCACAGTAGCGTTTGTTTATCTTTCCTATTCTGGGGTAACAAAAGTGGCAGCAATAGCTGAAGAAATTAAGAACCCTTCTCGAAACCTTCCCCTAGCAATGATTCTTTCGCTTGTGTTAATTACGGCAATATATGTTGTAGTTTCTTTTGTTTTAGTAGGAAACATTCCTGTTGATACCCTTGGAAACGACCTTAAACCCATCTACACGCTGTCATTAAAAATGGGAGGACCAATAATTGGTGTCTTGATGGCGCTAGTTGGAATAATAACCCTTATTTCAACAGCCAATGCAGGAGTGCTTGCCTCGTCAAGATTTCCCTTTGCCATGGCCAGAGACAAGCTTTTGCCAGGATTTATGAGTAAAATTGACAAGAAATACTTAACACCAGTTACAACAATAACCATAACCTGTGTAGCAATGCTTTTTGTTATTCTCTTTTTGGATGTTATAAAAATAGCAAAGCTTGCAAGTGCATTTAAAGTTATGATGTTTGTTTCGGTAAACATGGCAGTAATTGTACTTCGAGAAACCTCGGCACAATGGTACCGACCAAAATACAAGTCGCCGCTATATCCATATGTTCAGATTTTCGGAATATTAAGCGGTTTGTTTTTCCTAGTGTTTCTAGGCGTGATGCCAATTCTTGCAATTTTTGGAATATTTATTGTGGGAGCAATAATCTATAGTTTTTATGGAAAAGAAGTAATGAGAACAGGCGTTCTAAGAAACTATGGCCACAGACCTGCCTTATATCTTTTTAACAAGAAGGATGGCGAGCAAGAAGAGCAACAACCAGAAGAAACAAAAACATCGCACAGCCTTGACCCAAAAATTGCATCAGACGCAGGAGCAATAGTGCCGCTGCTTGGAAATGAGGCCTCTCCAGAAGCGCTAGTTGACATAGCCGCAGCAATTAATAGCAAGAAAAAAATACAGGCACTAAAAATAACAGAAATACCAAATCAAACAGACCTTGACGCTGTCCTAGAAGACTCTTCGACATCAGTTTCTCTGAAAAGACGGCTTTCTGGTCTTTCACAGACCAAAGGAATTGTGGTTGATTTTGAGTCTGTTGTAACACACGAACTCTCAAACACAATCAACGAGCTTAGCTCACAAAGCAGCTGTGAGTGGTTGGTCATGGGATGGGACGGAAGATCGCATAGCGGAATATTGGTTAGCAACCCAATAGGCTGGCTGTTGGCCAACATAAACTCAAACCTTGCCCTGTTTAAAGACAAAGGGGTAAGGCATGTAGGAAAAGTGCTGCTTGCTTTAAGGCCAGGAAGAAGGGACAGAAACTTTATTGAGATAGCTCAAAGAGTTTGCACATTTTATGACGCAACACTAACGCTCTTACATGTTGTACCAGAAAAAACAACAGACAAAAACATTTTTGCAATGGAAGAAAAATCTTCTTCTAAGGTGGAACAATCTAAAGTTAAGACAGAGGTAACAATCGTAAAAAGCGACGACCCAGTAGGAACAATTTCAGGGATGTCAGCAGGCTATGACCTGCTAATACTAGGAACGCCAGAAAAAGACAACTGGATAAATGTATTGTTTGGAGGAGGAAGAGACAAGTTTACAGAGGAGTCAGCATGCTCTGTGCTTAGGCTTACAGTAAAAGACTAATCATTAAGCTTTAATACAGCCATAAAGGCCTCTTGAGGAATTTCAACATTTCCAACCTGTCGCATTCTTTTCTTTCCTTTTTTCTGCTTTTCTAAAAGCTTTCTTTTTCTGGTGATATCGCCCCCATAACACTTTGCAGTAACATCTTTTCTAAGAGCCTTGATGGTTTCACGGGCAATAATTTTAGCACTTATAGCGGCCTGAATAGGAACGTCGAATTGCTGCCTAGGAATAAGCTCTTTTAGTTTTTCACACATCTTTTTCCCAACAGAATAAGCACTGTCTGCATGGAGCAGAGCAGAAAGAGCATCTACAGGACGAGAATTAAGCAAGATGTCAACTCGAACCAGCTTTGAAGGCCTCATTCCAATAGGCGAGTAGTCAAAAGAAGCATAGCCTTTAGAGACAGTTTTAAGGCGATCATAAAAATCAAAAACAATTTCTGCCAATGGCATCTCAAAGACAAGCTCAACTCGGGACGTTGTTAGATAGGTTTGATTTTTTACTATTCCTCTTTTTTCAATACACAAAGACATAACGTTTCCAACAAAATCAGCTTTTGTAATAATAGACGCAGTTATATAAGGCTCCTCAACCTTGTCTAGCTTTGAGGGCTCAGGCAAATCAGAAGGGTTGTTCACAAGAAGCCTTTTTTCAGGATCCTTTTTTGTAAAAGCCA
>Ga0206684_1000275_pt1 | contig 20325 bp, 22 predicted proteins | sample M210012015metaG_FD_155467 | JGI IMG/M metagenome (GOLD analysis project Ga0206684, IMG submission 155467) | Ammonia-oxidizing marine archaeal communities from Monterey Bay, California, United States - M2 100m 12015 | ecosystem: Environmental > Aquatic > Marine > Intertidal zone | place: USA...
TCCAGCAGAAGAAGAAGCTCCAGCAGAAGAAGAAGCTCCAGCAGAAGAAGAAGCTCCAGCAGAAGAAGAAGCTCCAGCAGAAGAAGAAGCTCCAGCAGAAGAAGAAGCTCCAGCAGAAGAAGAAGCGCCAGCAGAAGAAGAAGCTCCAGCTGAAGAAGAAGCTCCAGCAGAAGAAGAAGCTCCAGCAGAAGAAGAAGCTCCAGCAGAAGAAGAAGCTCCAGCAGAAGAAGAAGCTCCAGCAGAAGAAGAAGCTGACGAAAAAAAGGATGAGAGCTAGATTATATTTTTGCTCTTCTAATACACCTGGTTTTCTAGACTAATATGAATGACCAACAAAAAGTGGTCATAGGTTATGTACTGTCTCCTCATGGAATAAATGGCTGGCTAAAGGTTATTTCTTATACTGATCCAATTGATAACTTCTTTGCTTATAAAAAAGTATTCATCAACAAGGAAAGTGAATATCTTTCATATGAGATAGATGATTCTACTGCTAGTGGTAAGACAATTAGGATAAAGCTTTCTGGTATAGATGACAGAAATCAATCAGATGAATTAGCTAAATGCGAGATTCTCGTGAATAGAGAAGATATGCCAGAACTGTCATCTGATTCATACTATTGGACAGATTTAATGGGCTTTGATGTTAAGAGTGAAAATGATCTTAGTTATGGATTATTGGATTCTTTTATTGAAACTGGCTCCAATGATGTCATGGTTGTGATAAGCAGTAACGATCGCAAACTCATACCGTTTATAAACAATGAAGTCGTTAAGTCAGTAGATTTAGAGAACAAGGTGATCGTCGTTGACTGGAATGATGAGGAATAAGAATCATGCACTTTAAAATTGTGACCATCTTCCCAAAAGAATTAAGTAATTCTTTGAGCTATGGTGTTGTAGGCAATGCCATAAATGATAATACAATAAGAATAGATTATTTTGATCCGAGAGACCATTCAGATAATAAATATGGGTCAATAGATGATAAGCCATATGGCGGAGGTCCGGGCATGGTTATGCAGGCAAAGCCCGTTTTAGAATCAATTGACCAGGCCAGAGACAACAATATAGATATTCCAGTTTATTTCTTGTCGCCTCGAGGCAAGACATTTAATCAAAATAAAGCAAAAGAACTCTCAAAGATGGATAAAATCGTTCTTGTTTCATCTAGGTATGAAGGCTTAGATCAGAGAGCTATAGATCAAACAGATAACCATGAGGAAATCTCAATAGGCGATTATATTCTATCAGGTGGAGAAACAGCCTGTACCGTTGTTATTGACTCCATTGCAAGATTGATCCCAGGTGTTCTAGGAGATAATGATTCTATTCTTGAGGAGTCATTCAGTGATGGGTTTTTGGAGTATCCTCATTATACGAGACCATCAGAAGTTAATGGTGAAACTGTTCCTGATATCTTACTTAGCGGTGACCATGAGAAAATAAATCAATGGAGAAAAATACAATCTTTAAAGAATACTCAAACGAGAAGACCTGATTTGATTGATAGGTCTAAGCTCACTGATGATGAGATTACGATAGTTGATGATCTAAAAAATGATCTAGAAAATCTTTAACATATTCAGAGCTTGATATACAATGCACAGCATTCAGAGATTGGAACACAAATGAACATTATTGAACAAATTGAAAAAGAGCAGCTAAAAGACGATATTCCTGAGTTTTCTCCAGGGGACACCGTCGCTGTTCAAGTAAGAATTCGTGAAGGCGAAAGAGAGAGACTTCAAATATTTGAAGGCGTTGTTATAGCCAAAAAGAATCGAGGCCTAAATTCGTCATTCACCGTTCGAAAGATTTCAAATGGCGAAGGCGTCGAGCGTGTCTTTCAAACTCATAGCAAACTCATTACTGAGATCAAGGTTAAGCGAAAAGGTGACGTTAGACGTGCAAAGCTTTACTACCTTCGTGAACGAAGCGGTAAGTCAGCCAGAATTAAAGAAAAGGTCTAATAACCTGACTCATGAATATTGGGTTTTCTTTAGCCCAATTTGTACATTTCATTATCAAGCAATTCATTTGAATTATATTGCGCTGAATTCAGCCACCGATTAAAAGATATTAATCATCGCTATGTCAAATATACTTGACATATGTTTAGTGTAAAGTACACTTGACAAAATTATATCTAAATCAGAGGTTTCTTATGGCAAGGATTGTACACAAGGGCATGTGGATCTCAGTCAAATCACTCAACAAAGAAGATAAGAAGAACTATCTAACGAGTATGGTTTTATTTCTCATTGGCTCCATAGCATGGGGCATTCATGTTGCTTCTGTTGGCGGATTGGGTGATGAGCCAATTGATATTCCAAATATAAATATTGCTAGAGTATCTGTCGTTGTGTTTTGGGCCTTTGCAGCATATTACTATATGAAATTTCTTAATCGTCAGGATGAACTGATGCAAAGGTATCACGATTTTGTATTAAGCTGGGGTGCGTTAGGATTTTTAGTATTAGGGATGATTACATCTTTGATATCCCCATTTTTTGACTTTACTCCTACGTTTTATGAATTCTTCTTAGCATTTGCAGGAGGCACAGGCATAGGTGGTTTTAGATTCTATAAAAAGTATTTATCTGAATGAAAAATAATCTAAAAGAATTAAGAGAATCTAAAGGGTTGAGCCAGCAGAAACTGGGCGATGTTCTGGGCGTAAGCAGGCAAACAATCAATTCAGTAGAAAACGGTAAATTTGACCCGTCCTTGACGCTTGCCATCAAGCTAACAAAATTTTTTAATGAACCGATTGATTCTATTTTTGAGCATGAAGCTTGAACAAAAATGTTTAACACGTTAAGAATCAATCAATCATTCATATTTAATTCAAATTATCTGAATACATATGATGTATGGTTCCATAAAATCAATAATGTAATAAAGGGGTAAGACTATGTTTGGATTAGAAATATTGGTAATTTTAATAGTAGGAATGGTAGTGGTAACAATGGTTCTGCTATAGAAATATATAATATAGAGCTATAACCCAAGTAAGAAAGCGTAAATAAAACAAAGAATAAACCAAGGATCATAAATGAGCATAAAAGAGAAAATGTCTAAATTCGGAAACTTTTTAGATGCATCGGCAATCTTTCTAAAAAGAACTGTAATATTTGTAGTTCTTTTCGTCATATCATTATCAATAATTGGAGCTCTGATTCCTTCTGATGATGATCCAATAGAGGAGGGTGCAATACTCAATCTGAATATCAAAGGAGCTTTGGTAGAAGAGCTTTCGCAAACAGATTTTGAAAAAGCCTTTGCTGAGTTTTCTGGTGAATCGCAAACAGAAACACTCGTCACGGATGTGATCCGAGTGATACGTCATGCTAAAGACAATGATGACATTTCAACGCTGCTGATTAGTACGGATGGTTTTGCAGGTGGCAGCACAACTAAGCTTGAATTGATTGCAGCTGAAATCACTGATTTTAAAACCTCTGGGAAGAAAGTCATTGCTTATAGCACTCAGGGTTATGGAACCGCACAATATTATCTTGCATCGTTTGCAGATGAAGTTCATTTACACGATTACACTGCTGTATTCATTGATGGTTACCGCAGGGTGAGAACCTACTATAAATCCTTCTTTGACAAGTTCCTGATTGATGCAAACGTCTTCAAGGTAGGGGAATACAAAGCATTTGTTGAGCCGTATTTCAGAGACAACATGTCTGACGAAGCAAAAGGCAATGTTATCGAATGGATCACTGTCCTTTGGGATGGATATCTTGAACAAGTTTCAGAAGCGCGAGGTATATCGGATGAATCTTTAAAATACTTTATTGATAATCCTGGCCTTGCAGCAAAAAAATCGGGTGGTGATTTTGCAAAAGCAGCCATCGAATACGGAATCATAGATCAACTCTCTAATCGCAGAGAATTCAGAGATTATCTCTATTCAATAGCGCCGGGAGAAGAAGAGGATGAAGTCAATATCGTTGGCATGAATAAATATATGAACTCCGTTGAGATGGATCCAATTTTTGAAGAAAGTGAATCGAATGTAGGAGTCATCATAGCGAAAGGCTCGATTGTTGATGGTTCTTCCAATCCTGGAACCATTGCAGGTGACGATTTCGTCAAGATTGTTCGAAAGGCATACAACGATGAGACTGTGAAAGCCCTAGTGCTCAGAGTCGATAGTGGCGGTGGAAGCGCTTATGCATCTGAAGTCATTGCAGATGAACTAGAGAAATTTAGAAACTCTGGAAGACCAATCATCGCGTCTATGGGAGGTGTTGCAGCATCTGGAGGTTATTATATTTCTACCCCCGCAGACAAGATTTTAGCTGAGAGGCATACCATTACAGGATCCATTGGTGTTGGAGGGTTTGTCCCCACTTTTGAAAGGGCCTTAGAATATATTGGAATCAACGAAGACGGAGTTTCAACGGTAGATATCACGACCTCTGTTGCTGAATCCCTCACTGATAAAGATAAGGCTTTATTACAAATGGGTACTGATTTGGTTTATGAAAAGTTTATTTCAAAAGTTGCTAAGAATAGAGGCGTAACAAATGAAGAGATCGATAATATTGCCAGAGGTAAAGTTTGGATCGGCTCCAAAGCGCTTGAAATCGGTTTAGTTGATGAGATTGGCGGCATCGGTCGTGCCATTGAGTTGGCTGCTCAAATGGCTGAGATCGATGAAGAAGAATATGGCGTAAAAAGGATTAATCGTGATAGTAATTTAGATTCATTTTTTGCAGGCATGATGGCAAAAATAGCTTCTTTTGTTATTCAATTCACGGGTCTGGATTTCTTTTACCAAAAGAATGACTTGATAAACGAAATAGAGCAATCCTTCGATGAGTTATCTAAGATGAATGACCCAAATGGGATTTATATGAACTGTTTCTGTGAGCTAGATTAGACCTGCTTCTAGTCTAGCAGCCTCAGACATCATTTCCATGCTCCATGGTGGGTCCAAGACCAGTTCCACTTTGACCGATTCAACTCTTGGCATCATATCTATTCGTTCTTGAATATCAGCAACGAGTACATCTGCCATACCACATCCGGGAGCAGTCAACGTCATATCAACTTCGATGACGAAATTATCGTCTTCTGATTTATTGAGTCGACAATCATAAATCAGACCCAGATCAACAACATTGATTGGGATTTCAGGATCAAAAACTGTTTTCATTTGGTCCCAAACCCTTTCTTCAAACTGATCGTCAGTGATGTCATCTGGCAGAGTAGGCGGCTTCTCGACTTCTTTACCGATTGCATCTGCATTAATACCATTGATTCGAAACATTCCTTCAGTGGTATAAACGGTGTAAGAGCCCCCTAATGCTTGCATAATCTGTACCTCAGTGCCTACTTTCAGTGTCTCTTTTTCACCATATGGAACAGAGATTACATCGCAGTCTCTTGAAAGTTTAATCGGTTGTGTATTTTCGTCTGTATTCATCATTTCAATAATTCAATAGCTGTTGACCACGGTAATGTGGCACATGTGATTCGAGATGGATAGTTATTTATTTCCTCTAGGCAATTTAAATCCTTGGGGAAGCCATGATTGAGTAAAGTGCCATCTTTTAATGCAATCTCTACTTGCCTCATAAAGTCAATGCCATCGTTGAATGACATGCCTTCAGAATTTTTAGTAAGGATGGAAGCCGAAGCAGAGCATATGATGCAACTCACGCTCTCAAACCAAAGATCAATAGAGCAAGAATCAGATCCTGACTGATAAACTGTTATTTTGTCGCCACAAAGCGGATTTAGAGTTTCCTTTCGTGCAAAGATCGTTTCAGGTTTTCCAAAATGATATGGATCATGGCTCATTTCAATCATTTGATTCTTGTATAGGTTGGATATCATTACTTCAGCATTTTAATCGCTAGGTTTATTGCATCGATCAATTTATCAACTTCTGCATGATTGTTGTAAATGCTAAACGATGCTCTCACTGTTCCCGGTATTCCATAAAAATCCATCAATGGCATGGTGCAATGGTGACCCGTTCTAACAGCTATCCCTTTTTGATTAATGATTGTCCCAATATCGTGTGGGTGTATTCCATCAACTACAAAGGAAATAATGGCTGATTTTATAGATGATTTTCCAATAATACGAATGCACTCAATTTGTTCCAGTTTCCCCAATGCATCATCATGCAGGCTCATTTCATACTGATGACATAGATCTCTGTCTAGACTATTTATGAAATCAATTGAAGCCCCAATGCCAACAGCTCCAGCAATATTTGGTGTGCCGGCTTCAAACTTATGAGGCAAGTCATTGTATGTTGTTTCATCAAATGTCACTTTCAGTATCATTTCTCCACCGAACTGATAGGGATCAATCTGATTAAGGATATCCTCTTTTCCATACAAGACTCCTATGCCTGTGGGTCCAAATATTTTGTGTCCAGAGAAAAGGTAAAAGTCACAATCTAATTTCTGCACATCAACCAAGAGATGACCTGCAGCCTGAGCTCCATCAATGACCGTAATGGCATTGTACGATTTTGCTGTATCAATGATTTCTTCTATGGGATTTATGGTACCAAGTGTATTGGACAGATGAACAACTGATACTAGCTTTGTTTTATTGCTAACCATGTCTCTGTATTTATCGATCAGTATTTCACCGTTGTCATTGATTGGGATGATCTTGAGTATTGCACCGGTCCTTTTGCAGAGCTCTTGCCAAGGGACTATATTGGAGTGGTGTTCCATTGCAGTAATGAGTATTTCATCATTCTTTTCAATCAGATTTGTCAAAGAGCCTGCAATGAGATTGATTGAGTCAGTTGTACCTTTTGTGAAAATGATCTGATCCTTATCAGGCGAGTTCACAAACTCGGAAACCTTCTCTCTAGAGCTCTCATATGCTTCGGTTGCTCTAACGCTGAGCGAGTGAACCCCTCTGTGAACATTTGAGTGATCATTCTCATAATAGTATTTAATGGCATTGATCACTGCCTTTGGTTTCTGTGTTGAGGCAGCGTTATCAAGGTAGACAAGGTCTTCACCATTAATCTTTTGATGAAGTATTGGGAATTCTTCTCGGATATTTTCTAGTTTTCTTTTTTGTATTGCTTTCATAGAATCAGGCCTCACGATATCCCAGAATCAGCCCATTTATATATTCTCTCAATCTTCTTGATTTTATTTGAGTGGTCAGCTCATCCATGAATGATTTAATTAAGAAATTTCTTGCATCCGACTCATTGATGCCTCTGGTTTTAAGATAAAAAAGCTTCTCCTTATCCAGAGAACCAGATGTAGCGCTGTGAGAGCATTCTGTATCGTCATTATAGATTTCTAATACAGGAACGGTTGAGATTCTAGAATTATCGGAGAGCAATAGATTCTTATTTTGCATGAATGCACAGGTCTTCTCTCGTTCTTTTTCAACTCTTACTTTTCCAAAAAACGACCCAGAAGCATGATCATTAATAATGCCTCTGTAATTTACAGAGCTAGACGATTTATTCGACAAGTGATCAACTACCACATTGTGATGTGATGACCTATTGATAGAAGGCATAAATAATGTAGAGCATGAAACATTCGAGTTCTCTCCATTAAGCTTCAAATGATTCAGTGAGCTTGCAGAATCGGCTCCTAAGTCTAAATTAAAAATATTAACCTCAGTATCTGCCATTTGCTCAAGGTTGAGATTATTAATCTGATGACTGTCATCTTGAGCATGACTAACCTTGTAATATTGCAAAGATGAATTTTCTTCGCATTTGATATCAATATAGTTATTTATGATTGAATCACTTGACTGTAGATGCTCCTCAATTACTTTAACAGAGCTATTTTTTGAGAGATTAATCATTAATCTTGGAGCCATATTGGCATTTTGGTGTGGCATGTGAATGATGTGTATTGGTCTCTCAACGTGCTGATTCTCAGCAGTTTCAATCAAGAGTGCATCTCTGCTGATGATGTTATTAAGAAGATAAGGTATCGACTGTTTATCTGAGTAATCATCAAGTTTGAACAGGGATGGTCGCTCTTCTGAATGACTGCTTTGTAAAAAATTTATATAACTGGGTTTATCTTGATCAGTAAAGAAAAGTCCTGAATGGAAGTATATCTTGATTGAATCATCTAAGCTCGTGCCTGGCTCAAAGCCATCCAAAGTTGCTGGTTGATTTGAGAAATCTTTTTCAAAAAAAACATCGATCATGGAGTTCATTTTTGTATTTCTCCATGTGGGTGTTTTTAATTGCTGAGTAAAGATATCCTTGTAATTACTCAAGGCAGACTTTCTTGTCTGATTGAACCAATCTGGAAAATCATGGCTATCATTTTCGATGAATGCATGAAGCCGATCCATATGATCGGATTGATTTACGGGTTGATTAGCCATTCATATCCTCTTTCTTCGAGATCCTTAGCCAGCTGAATGTCCCCAGTTTTAATGATTGCACCATTGTGAAACACATGAACATAATCGGGAGTAATGTAGTTCAATAAACGCTCATAGTGAGTAATGATTAATGAAGCACTGTTTTCATTCCTAAAAGCATTGACCCCAGAAGCGACCACTTTCATTGAGTCAATATCTAGACCGGAATCCGTTTCATCTAGAATTGAAAGCACTGGCTCAAGCATGAGCATTTGTAAGATTTCATTACGCTTCTTTTCTCCACCAGAGAATCCTTCATTGACTCCTCTTGAGAGAAAACTCTGTTCAATATCAACCATGCGTGACTTTTCTTTGAGGTCAACAAGAAAATCGCTTGCAGATAATTCATCGAGACCATTGTATTTTCTCTTTGCATTAATTGCTGCTTTTAAAAAGGCTGTATTTGAAAGTCCTGGGATTTCTATTGGATATTGAAAGCCAAGAAATACTCCTAGATTTGACCTCTCTTCGATAGATAGGTCGTTCAGGTTCTGACCCAAGTATATTATTTCTCCAGAACGAATTTTGTAATCTGGATGTCCGGCAATTGTTTTGGCGAGCGTGCTCTTACCCGAACCATTTGGACCCATAATGGCATGCGTTTCTCCAGATTTAATCTCAAGGTTGAGTCCATTAACAATTGATGTATTGCCGACATCGACATATAGGTCTTTGATTGATAGTATTTGAGTCATTACCCGATTGCTCCTTCTAAATTTACCTGTAACAATGCCCTTGCTTCAACAGCAAATTCCATAGGGAGTTCATTCAATACCTCTTTGCAGAAGCCACTGACGATTAGTCCAATCGCATCTTCCTCACTTATTCCTCTTTGCATGCAGTAAAACAATTGCTCATCTGCGATTTTTGAAGTCGTTGCTTCATGTTCTAGTATGGATGATGAGTTCATTACATCTATCGATGGAAATGTATGAGCTCCTGCATCGCTTCCAATCAGGAGTGAATCACACTGCGTGAAATTTCTGGAATTCTTTGCACCCTTTGCCATGGTGACTTGGCCCCTGTATGTATTTTGTGAGGATTTAGCTGAAATACCTTTGCTGATGATCTTACTTTTTGTGTCTTTTCCAAGATGGATCATTTTTGTTCCCGTATCGGCTTGCTGAAGATTATTTGTCAGCGCAATAGAATGGAATTCACCCGTAGAATTATCTCCTCTTAAGATGCAACTTGGGTATTTCCAGGTGATAGCAGAACCCGTTTCAATCTGGGTCCAACTGATTTTTGAATTCTCTCCCTTGCAGTCCCCACGCTTTGTTACAAAATTATATATACCGCCTCTGCCTTCTTCATCTCCTGGATACCAGTTCTGAACAGTTGAGTATTTAATCTCTGCATCTTTATGGGCTATCAATTCTACAACTGCTGCATGAAGTTGATTTTCGTCTCGCATTGGAGCAGTACAGCCCTCTAGATAACTGACATAGCTGCCTTCTTCAGCAACAATTAGTGTTCTTTCAAATTGACCCGTTTTAGCTTCGTTGATTCTAAAATACGTAGAAAGCTCCATCGGACAACGAACACCCTTGGGTATATAGACGAATGTACCATCAGAAAATACAGCAGAATTAAGAGCAGCAAAGTAATTGTCTTTAATTGGGACAACTGTACCTAAGTATTTTTCAATAAGCTCTGGATAGTCTATTGCAGCCTCAGAGAATGAACAAAATATTACACCTGCTTCAGCAAGTTTGTCTTTAAAAGTTGTTACCACTGAAACGCTATCAAAGACAGCATCCACAGCCACGCCCGCCAATTTTGCCCTTTCATGAAGTGGAATTCCAAGTTTTTCATATGTTTCAAGAAGTTTAGGATCCACCTCATCAAGTGATTTAGGGCCATCATTTTGTTTGGGTTTAGAGAAATAGGAAATTGCTTGATAGTCAATTGGATCAATTGATAATTTAGCCCAATCGGGTTTGGGCATTTCTTTCCAATGATTGAATGCCTTCAATCTCCATTTTAGAAGAAAATCAGGTTCGCTCTTCTTTTTAGAAATCAATGTAACCACTTCTTCATCCAAGCCAGGAGGAATGGTTTCTGATTCAATTTCTGTAGTGAAACCATATTCGTATGATTTATTCAGAAACTCATTGATTTCCTTATTTTTATTATCTATTTCACTCATTTGTATGTTTCTTCGTCTTATTTGAATTAATGGTTTTCTTTAGAGACGGGTATGTTCGTACTGATGAACTGCTCAATTCTAGTTGGCTGTATTAAATCTCCAAGAGTAATATCATTTAATGCCCACTGAACTCTTTGATTGATCATTTGCCAGGCATTACCAATGTTGCAAAAATCCTCGACCTGACATTGATCATCATCACTAGAGCATTGTGTGATTGATAGGTCACCATCGATTTTCATTAAAAGATCTGCTACTGAAATATCCTTGGTGCCAGCATCAAGTGCATAACCTCCTGATGCCCCTTGTTTTGATATAACGAGACTTTTCCGGTTAAGTTTCTTCAGTATCTTCTGTACTGTGGGCAATGAGATATGGGTCTCACCAGCAATTTCTTTTGCTGTAAGAAAACTTTTATCATGCAGTGCAAGATTCGCAAGAATCAATACCGCATAGTCTGTCATCTTAGTAATTCTAAGCATATTTACCTTAACCTTCATTAAATAGTACTATTTTAGTACGATTTAAATCTACAATCAATCCTTGATCAAAAGTAGGGCGGATTTTGATATGTGATTATCAGTCAATAATGTATAATTTCACGGGTAAAATTTAGGAGATTGAAAATGGATCTAAGTTCACTCAGTTCAATAGCACAATCAATGGTTGCACCCAATAAAGGTATTCTTGCAGCAGACGAAAGCACCCCAACCATTGGTAAACGATTCGCAACAATTGATACGGAATCGACAGAGGAGAATCGTCAAAAATATAGGAATTTACTGTTTACCAGCCCAAATGTCTCTGAATACATCAGTGGCGTGATTTTATTTGATGAAACAATCAGGCAATCAACCAATGATGGAACAACATTTGCAGACCATCTTACTTCTCTTGGAATTGTTCCCGGGATAAAAGTTGATAAGGGAATAAAAGGCATCCCATTTTGTGACGGTGAAACGGTAACCGAAGGATTGGATGGCCTCGATGAAAGACTCAGTGAGTACTATGAGCTCGGTGCAAGATTCACCAAATGGAGAGCCGTTATTAATATTTCTGATGATATGCCTTCAAAGAATTGCATCCAACTCAATGCACATGCATTGGCAAGATATGCAGCACTATGTCAGCAGGCACAAATGGTTCCCATTGTAGAGCCAGAAGTACTGATGGATGGAAGTCACGATATTGATCGCTGCTTTGATGTTACATCAGAGGTTCTGCAAGAAGTGTTCACAGAACTGAATAACCAGAAAGTCGCCTTAAACGGAATCGTTCTTAAACCAAACATGGTTATTTCAGGCGTGGATTCAGCTAATAGAGCAGATATCCCAACAGTGGCAAGCGCGACAGTCAAATGTCTTTTGGAGAATGTTCCCGATGAAGTACCCGGCATTGCATTTTTGTCAGGTGGACAGACTTCAGAAGAGGCCACTGCACATTTAAATTCAATGAATGAAATGGGCCCACATCCATGGCAACTGACATTTTCTTATGGACGTGCACTGCAAGCGCAACCGCTTAAAGTATGGTCTGGAGAAGATGAAAATATTCCAGCAGCACAAGAATCATTCATTAAACGATCCAGATTAAACAGTCTTGCAAGAACAGGAAATTATCACCCCCAAATGGAAGAAGCATAAGTTTTCTAAACCGATGAACAAAAAGATAGTATTCCTTTTAGCATTTATATTATTCCCGAGTGTTTCGCACACTCAATCCAATCTTATGCCGGATGAAATGGTCAAAACATCGATTGCAAGCATGAACAATCAACTCGGCGATAATCAAAATAAACAAAGACTGGAAAAGGATAAAGAGGAGCTTTACTCCATCATTGATGGCTCATTGTCGCCTTACTTTCAGAAACAATATGCAGGTCGGTTGGTTCTTAATAAACATTGGGCAAACACTACAAGTGATCAAAGAACCAGATTCACAGAAGGACTGTACCAATCTTTGGTTAAATCTTACGCACTTACATTGCTTAGTTTCGATGTAAGCAAGATTAATGTTTTACCGGTTGATGCAACCACAGATCAAACAAAAAAACTCACAGTCAAGTCCGAGGTTTTGTATAAGGGAGAGTTAATACCTATGAATTTTAGCTTTGGTTTATTCAGGGACGGTTGGAGATTTTATGATGTTCGCATAGAAGGCGTGTCTTACATCAAAAACTATAGGAATCAGTTTGATGCAGAGATAAGCGCGACCGGAATAGATGCAGTGATTGAACGCTTGGAGTCAGAGGATTAAAAATCCTCAAAATCAATTTCGTCAAAATCTTCAACTTCGTCAACTTGGCCGTTTTTAAGCTTAAACTTTCTATTGTCTAAGTACGAATCTCTTAAATATTGGTATGGATCATACGATCCATATAGCTCATCCTCCAACGGTGATAGATCGGATCGTTCCTGAATTTTGTCAAGAATCTTTATTCCATAACGAGATGCTCCATTATCAATATAGGTCAATGGATTGAATAGGTTATCTATTATATCCCCAACAGAGTGACGCGTTGTAAACGGACCAAGAACAGGCGTCATCCAATATGATCCATCTTTAAAACCCCATATGCCTAGGGTTTGACCAAAATCTTCGTCGTATGTCTTTAATCCCATCTTCGAAGCTGGATCGAAAATACCCAGTATTCCAATAGTTGAGTTGATTGAAAAATTTAATAAGCTTTCTAGAGAGTCTATGGGCCTACCTTGAAGAAATAAATTCACAATGTTTATAGGAGATTCAGCATTTTTCACAAAGTTAATGAACCCCGTTTGGGCGACTTCCGGAACGACAACGTCATAGGTATCAGCAACAGGCTCTAGAATTGCTTCGTCCAATTTTTCATTGAATTCAAAGAAACCACGGTTTGATTTCTCATATGGATCCGAGTCATCAGGAGCCAAGTTTCCTTGGTAAGAGCAACCACTCATAACCACCAAAAACGGAATCAATATAATTTTAAGCTTCTGTTTCATTACCGGCCCTTATTCATTTCATATAAATATTCTTCGACTTCACTCAATCTTGCTATGTATTTTGAGGTTTGAATATTAGTAATGGGCTTCATTGTAAGTGCAATTTTGAGTTGTTCAATAGCCTCTTGAAAATTTCCTATGCTTAAATAAAACTCTGCCATGTAAGAAAATGCCTCAGCTTTCTGACCTGCATCATTGGCAGCATTCGCGATTAAGCGTATTTGACTGGGTGTGGGAACTTCATTGTTGAAAAGATCCAAAAGAATGTCGTGGGCTTTTTTTGGTTCACCATAGCTTAATTCAAGCTCTGCATATTTAATCGTCAGAGGAATATTCCTGGGCGATAACTGAAGCCTCTTATAAAGATGCTGCAGGGCTTCCAAGGATTCATTTTTTTCGATCATTAGATCTGCATAGAGAATATGAAAGTGACCAAATTCATGTTTCTCATTGAGGAATTTATTGATAATTGGTTCCGCGTCATCGACCAAGCCCAATTGAACCATGGATAAGGCCAATCCATATAGATTTCCGATTTGATGATCAGAAAGGTCATTGCTGAATCTATTTAGATTTGCTTTATCTGAGAAATAATCATAACTCTTTTCTGGAGTGGAGCTATTAAGATGCCTTATTCTTGCTTTGCTTAATTCAAAACCCAGAGATTCATCCTTTCTTTCAACGGTCATTCGCCTGGCCTGTTTTTTTGCTGCAGCAGAACGATTCACCGATGTTGGATGCGTTCTGAGAAATTCAATTGATTGTGCATTTCTTGGGTCAGACCCGGTCGATAGCTTTTCAAAGAAATCGGACATGGCATAAGGATCATATCCTGATATCCCTAGCGTCTTTATGCCAATTGCATCGGCTTCAATCTCCATTTCTCTGGTGAAGTCGATTTGGTTTTGACTCATAATGGATGGTGCAACCATTGCACCAGCTTCAAGGACTTCACTATTCCCAGACATTGCACCAATTAGAATTGCACCAAGAAGTATCAATCCTCCTTGAATCGAATTAGGCACTTGATCGCCGATCTGTCTGGATATGTGTCGTTGTGTGACGTGACTGATCTCATGCGCCAAGACTGAAGCAAGTTGACTTTCGTTGTCAGCAGCCACGCAAAGCCCAGTGTGAATTCCGATATAACCTCCAGGCATCGCAAAGGCATTGATAGAGCTCTGCGGCACAAAGAAATAGTTAAATACGAAATCACCATCTTGTACTTTTGAAGAAAGTTTACTACCCAGATCTTGCAAGTATTCATTTAAAAGGGGATCTTCAACGACCTGGCCTTGTTGCCTCATGTTTCTGAAGTATGCTCTGCCGATAGCCGGTTCATCCAACTTTGATAGGTAGACATCACTTGGGCTCCCTAAGTCCGGCAGCTCAATGTCTGCTTTCAAATACCCAACGAAGAGCATTGAAGAACCAATGATTGCGAGTATTTTTTTCATCAAGTCTTATATATTCTGGAGGGTATCGAGAACCACTTGTGCATGATTCTTCACTTTAACCTTTCTCCACTCATGCACCAATACGCCTTTCTTATCGATCAGAAATGTACTTCTCTCAATGCCCATATATTTTCTTCCATACATGTTCTTTTCTTTGATGACATCAAAGATATTACACAATGACTCTTGTTCATCAGAGATGAGATTGAATGGGAAGTTATATTTCTTTTTAAATTTTTCATGTGAAGCTATTGAATCTCTGGATACGCCAAATATCAAAGAATCACTTTTCTTAAACTCTTTTTGAAGGTCTCTAAAGTCTTCACCTTCCTTCGTGCATCCTGGTGTGCTGTCTTTTGGGTAGAAATAAATAACAACATATTTCCCCTTCAGATCAGTGGATTTCAGATTCGAGCCATCGTCCAATATTGATGTAAATGCAGGTACTTTATTTCCAATTTTTACTTTTGACATCTCTACCTCATTAATTAAGTATTTTGATTACATAGTCTAGTATACTTGTTCAGAATTAAGTCAAACAGCTATACGTATAGATAGATATTCGGATGATAAATGAAGATTAAGTTCTTAAATATGAATAAAAAATGAAATCGATACTCATTACAATACCAATCCTTCTATTAAGTTCCTGCTCCTTCTTTGAATCACCTGTGCAGACATGCGAGGAGATACAAGAATATCAATCCAGTGTTTCTATTCCTCAGTTGCTATTGCCTCAAGCTCTAATAGAGATTCAGAAGAGGTCTTCATTTGATATGTCAGATCTATCAACCAATCGCAATCTCAGCAGAGAAGAATATTTACCGATATTAGAGGATTTGCCTGAAGAAAGTCCGATCAAGAATATTTCTGGTGACGACCTCTCAGAACTATTGGACCTCATTGATGACACAATAGATGGAAGAAACAACGTCAGTACACAGAATCGGATCATTACAAAGGTTACGAAAAATGTTGATCCGAGCCGGCAGATCATTTGCCTAGAAGAATCACCAAACTATTTTGCTGATGGTTTACCCTCTAGAAAAGATATTTCCAAGGAAACAATCAATGAAGACGATAAATCTTGGTGGCAGAGAATGAAAGACAGAAGGGCAGATCGAAAAGCAAAAGAGTGAGATTAATATTATCTCTTAAGCATTCCCATTTGCTTGGAAATGATACCCAACATGACCTCGTCTGAACCACCACCTATGGATCCAAGTCTCGTGTCACGATAAGCTCTTGCAACTGAATTCTCCCACATGAAACCCATTCCGCCCCAATATTGGAGGCACGCATCGGTTAATTCACGTCCAAGACGACCCGATGTCAGTTTAGCCATGGAGGCTTTTGTTAAAACGTCTTTTCCATCTATATATTCTTCAACGGCTGAGTAAGTTAAGGCTCTCAATAGTTCAACTTCAGTTTGCAGTTCTGCCAGCCTGAAATGTACGGCCTGGTTCTCAATGATGGGCTTTCCAAATGTTTCTCTTTGTTTTGTGTATTCGATTGTGTCTTGAATGATGTCTTCGTATCCTTTCAGAGCAGCTGCAGCTGCATAAAGTCGTTCTTCTTGAAATTGCATCATTTGATACATAAAACCTTTCCCTTCTTCTCCAATCAGATTTCTCTGAGGAACACGAACGTCATCAAAAAAGATTTGAGCAGTATCGGATGAATGTAAACCCAGTTTTTTTAATGGTTCTGAAAGACTCACGCCTTTTGTGTCAGATGGCACGATGATCAATGATTTATTCTTATGCATTTGATCGTCACTTGTATTGGCCAATAGGCAGAAGTAGTCGGCTTGAGTTGAATTTGAAATCCACATCTTGGTGCCATTGATCACATAGTCATCGCCATCTTTTTTTGCTTCGGTTTTAATTGAGGCAACATCTGAGCCTGCATGAGGTTCACTTACAGCGATGGATGTGACAACATCGCCAGCAATCGCTGGCGCTAAGAATTCATTGCATAGTTCTTCGCTTCCAAATTTTGCCAGTGCCGGTGTAGACATATCGGTTTGGATGCCTATGCCTGTTCCTACGCCTGCTGCCCTGATCCTTCCCATCTCTTCAGCAAAGACTATTGAATAACTGTAATCCAATCCAAGACCGCCATATTTCACTGGCTTATTGATGCCAAGCATTCCCAGATTTCCTAATTTTTTAAACAGTTCATGCGCAGGAAAGATCCCCTCGGCTTCCCATTGATCTACATATGGATTGATTTCATTATCTACAAACTTAGCAGCAGTTTCTCTGATGCTATTGTGTTCATCGGTCCATTTCATAATTGTTTCCTCAATTTCTTTCACCTTGCTTTGGAGGTTCTTCAGGATCACCGGCAAAGCATTGTGCTATTGACATCCAATGCTCAGATATTTTTCCATTAACTTCAAGCTCTGTATCTTTTATATTTCTATTTTGAGTAACGACATGACAGAAATCAGTGGCGAGCCCAATGATGGATTCTTTCTGATTTAACTCATTGAATGACCATGTTTTACCAGTGGGCGATATTAGCTCAATGTATGGAAAAACTTTAGGAACATCCAATTTCCTATTTCTGAAAGACCATTTAAATGTTTTTACACCAATATCGACAATATGTTTAATCTCATCTGTGTAGTGTCGGCGTCGATCAATCAATTCATAAATCGCCTGAGAGTGAGACCATGCTTCCATATAACGGGCAACCATAAACATCTTCGCGCCCATATCTGGACCAAACCATTGGCACCTGAGATCGGGGTCAACGTTGATGAAAGCACTTGTCATTTCATGATTTGATGCCTTCCATTTAGCAATCATAGAAGATTTTGTATCAATCAATAGGCGGTCTTTAACTTTTTGTGCACGAGCCAAAGAATTATTTTCAGAAGAGAACGTTTGAAACAAGAATGCTGCTTCTTGATTAAACTTGTTTGAGTCATTTAGTGAGTAAATGGTCATTTGGTCAAAATAGAGTAAGTGCGAGATGATAATTTCTGGTGACCAGTGTTTAAATTTTGTTTTGGTTCTCCAAGCTGATTCATCCAAATCATTTATCAAAGTCTCGATGGACGAAGATTCATTTTTGATTGAAGCGATTATATTTTCCATGATTGATAATGTTTGACATGACTGGTAATATTCTTATCAGTATATTACCAATAAGCAATATCAAATGGAAATAAAAAAGATAAAGCGACAAATAATTTCAAAACTGGATAGGAAAAATGATCAATATGAGATCAATGCCAGTGAAATGGTGAATAAACTGAATGATATTGATCTCTTGCTGGACGAAGCTGAAATTGGTGGCGGACAACATCATCACGAACGCCTTGCAAAGAGGGGGAAGATGTCGATTCGTGAACGCATATTTAATGTTCTCGATCCGGATACACCGTTTTTAGAAATAAGCCCGCTTGCTGCGTATGATTCTGATTATACAACCGGAGGAGGTTGCATTGCAGGCATTGGTGTAATCAGCGGTGTTGAATGCGTTATTTTTGGAAACGACCCAACAGTACTCGCTGGAGCGCTCACACATTATGCATCAAAAAAATGGGGGCGGTGCATTGAAATTGCAAGGGACAATGGCATTCCGTATATAAGCTTTGTTGAATCTGCAGGTGCAGATTTAAGAATTAATCCGATGTCTAAGGAAAAACCTTGGAATATTGGCACAGGACATTTCGCTGAAAGTGGGAGATGGTTCTATGAAATGACAGAGCTTTCAAAAATGAGAATACCCACAATCGCTGTGGTATTTGGTTCATCAACTGCTGGTGGAGCTTATCAGCCTGGGATGTCTGATTACAATATCTTCATCAAGGAGCAATCAAAAGTCTTCTTGGCTGGTCCGCCACTCGTAAAGATGGCTACGGGAGAAGAGTCTGATGATGAAACTTTAGGCGGTGCTCAAATGCATTCCGAGGTTTCTGGATTATCAGATTACCTCGCAGATGATGAAATGGATGCTCTTCGAATCTGTCGAGAAGTTGTTTCACACTTGAATTGGAAGAAAGCTGAAACCGACCCTGAAAATTCCTCAGAAAAACCCGCGTATGATTCCGAAGAATTACTTGGATTAGTCAGCCCAGATCTAAAGACACCATTTGACATAAAAGAAGCAATTGCAAGGTTTGTTGATGGATCAAGATTTGAGGAGTTTAAACCGCTTTTTGGACCAACTATAGTCACCGGTTGGGCAGAAGTTCACGGCTATCCTGTAGGCATTGTTGGCAATAACGGTGCAATCTATCCAGACTCAGCTCAAAAAGCTGCACATTTTATTCAGCTTTGTAATAAAACGAATACTCCAATAATATTTTTACAAAATGTAACCGGATTCCTCGTGGGAAAGGAATTTGAAAGAGATGGAATCGTTAAAAAAGGTTCTCAAATGATCAATGCTGTCTCTAATTCAACTGTGCCTCACATCACTATCATTTTGGGCGCTTCTTATGGTGCAGGCACTTACGCCATGTCAGGAAGAGCTTTTAATAATCGATTCACCTTTCTGTGGCCATCTGCAAAGATCGCGGTTATGGGTGGAAAACAAATTGCAGGCGTGATGTCTATGGTGAGAAGGGGTCGAGCAATGAGAAAGGGTGAAGACTTTGATGAAAATCAAGATAAGCTCATTTCAGATGCGGTAGAGAAGCTTCAAGATCAAGGATCACTTGCATTGGAAGCAACTGGACTGATCAGCGATGATGGAATTATTGATCCTCGCGATACCCGAACAGTATTGGGTATCTGTTTGTCAGTTGTTGGCAATAAACCGATCAATGGCACAGAAGAGTATGGAGTTTTTAGGCTGTGAATAAATTTTCAACATTGCTGGTAGCAAACCGAGGTGAGATTGCTTCAAGAATCTTTAGGACTGCCAAAAGGATGGGGCTTAAAACTATTGCAATATATACAGAAGCAGACAGACATTCTCCTTATGTGAATGATGCCGATATATCTGTAAAAATTGAAACATCTTATCTGGATTCAGAAGCAGTTATAGCTGCTGCAAAACTAACTGGTGCTCAAGCAATTCATCCGGGTTATGGATTCTTGTCAGAGAATCATCATTTTGCGAACAGTGTTCAAAATGAAGGAATTATTTGGGTCGGTCCTGATCCAAAATCAATCCAAGTAATGGGCGATAAGATTGAAGCAAAGAAGCATGCAGTTAAGTCTAAAATCCCAATTCTTGAATCTGTGACCGATGCAAAGTCTGCAAAAGACATTGGTTATCCCTTGATGATTAAAGCAGCCGCAGGCGGAGGCGGGAAAGGCATGCGAATTGTCCACGATGAGTCCGAGCTTGATGAATCAATCAGGCTTGC
>Ga0206684_1000297_pt1 | contig 19567 bp, 12 predicted proteins | sample M210012015metaG_FD_155467 | JGI IMG/M metagenome (GOLD analysis project Ga0206684, IMG submission 155467) | Ammonia-oxidizing marine archaeal communities from Monterey Bay, California, United States - M2 100m 12015 | ecosystem: Environmental > Aquatic > Marine > Intertidal zone | place: USA...
AAGATGTTTGGGTTGAATTGCAGTTGGGATTTTCAGGGGCTATCACTTTGGACTATTTCACGGCAACGTCATTGAATTTTGTCGAAGATGGCTTGGAAGCTGAGTCTCCTAGCTCTAATGCTGTTGCTGATACTTTGCAGCTCGGTCCATATGAGCTCGGGGCTATTGGCGTAACGCATCCTACACAAAGACCAGAACGTTCGAGATTCACCGCGGGGCTGCTAACTGCCAGTGCGCCCCGCGGTGTAGAGATAAACGGCCAGATTGGTTATGAGGTTTTACAACACTTCATTTTGACAATGGATTTTGGCGAAGAGAGGATGCATGTATTTGCCCCGTAGAAAATCATTAACAATCTTTTTTTTGTTGTTCTTGTGGACAACTGGACCGCTTGTTGCGGCCGAAGACTCTAGCTTAGTCGGACAATTTTGGTCGGCAGCTTCTTCCGCAGAAAGAAGTGCTGTCGCAGCAAAATTAATAGCTTATTCAGAGGTTGATGGAATCGATATACAATCACTGTATCAATTGATTAAAACAGGACCTTCTTACTCAGCCGATGTGCCAGTTGGGCAACAAGAAAGTGTTCGTGTCGCAAGTGATGGCACACGTTTTCCTTACGTCTTTCTAGTTCCAGAAGAGTATGACCCATCTCAGAAATACCCGGTGGAGTTTATGCTTCACGGAGGGGTAAGTCGCCCTGAATGGGAACCAGGCGGAGGATGGTGGCGTCGGGGATTTGATTCCTTGAAACAGCCAGACCGCATAGTTGTTGTCCCTGCCTCTTGGGTTGAAGCGTTTTGGTGGCATGAAAATCAGGCAGAGAACTTGCCGGAAATTCTTAACATATTAAAAGCCACTTACAACATAGATGAGAACCGGGTAACAATGACGGGAATATCCGATGGCGGCACTGGTGCTTACTTTTTTGCTTTTAAACAGCCGACACCATGGGCAACATTTTTGCCTTACATCGGTCATCCGGGCGTCCTACGAAACGCGCAAAGCGGAGGCGGTTATCGACTCTATTTCGAGAACCTAATGGCAAAACCGCTTTATATTGTTAACGGCGAGAACGATCGCTTATATCCTGCCTCTTCAGTGGGGCCCTTTATTGATGTATTGATAGATGCAGGGGTTCCCCACATATGGAAGGTTATTCCTGAAGGCGGACACAATACGAATTGGTTGCCCGACGAAGCCCCATTGATTGAACAATTTAAACTCGATAATCCTCGAGATCCCCTTCCTGATTCTGTCTTATGGGTTGCTGATCGAACTGACAAATTTCACCGCAATATGTGGGTTTACATAGATTCACTTTCGCAGACGCCTGGCCTCTTGGAGGCAACCCGCAACGGTAATGAAATAGATGTCACCGCCCAAGGGGTTGCAGAATTCACACTGCTTCTTAATCCTGAGGAAGTGGACTTCTCTCAAGCAATTCAGGTATATGTGAACAGTGAAAATATTTTTGACGAAATTATCACGCAAGATAAAGAAACGCTTTTACGCTGGGCCAGTAAAGACTTAGATAGAAGCATGTTGTTTACGGCGGAGTTAAAGTTGAGGACTGGTGAATAAATCTGTGTGCGCAAAGCATTGCGCACTCTTCTTGCTTCTGGCTAAAATCCTCTGTGCAAGAATAAGTGACAAAAGCTAGCATCTGCGGCTATCGCTTAATAGCAATTTTTATCACCGATTGAAGATTTTCCAGGTTGTGTATCGCAAGTAACGAGATACTAAATTTGATAAGAGATTTAAAAACCGGCTGTGATTCCCAAAGATATCGGCGTAGAAGATACAAAATTATTTCAAGCAACCTAAGATGAAAAGCACAAATTAATAATTCGTCAATCAGAATTAACTGGAGTACAAGGTGATGTGGCAGTACCCATTAAGGATAATCGAGTAAAAGAAGAAATTCAGGGAAGCGATAATAAAAAAAGCTAGAAAAATTAAGTCAGCCCTAGACCATTCTAAAGCCTAAAATTTCTAAGATTAAATATAACCTATTGTGGAAAGTTGCTACTTTCCCAAACAATCAAGTAACGAGCGATGACAAATAAAACATTAATTGGAAAACTACAAGTAAGTACCCTCCTCGTGGATTTTATTAATGATGAGCTACTCCCAAAGCTCGATATTAAAGCCAATCTCTTCTGGTCTGGTTTCGAAACAATCATTAATGATTTTACTCCGCGTAATACTGAGCTTTTGCTGGAACGCGATGTGCTACAAGAAAAGATAGATGAATGGCACAGACAAAATCGAGGCCAGGGTCATGATCCGGAAGCTTATAAGAAATTCTTATTTGAAATTGGATATTTGACTGACCAAAACACAGAGTTCGAAGTAAGCACTGCTAACGTCGACAGTGAAATTTGCTCCCAGGCCGGACCACAGCTTGTCGTGCCAGTAAAAAATGCACGTTTTGCATTGAATGCAGCTAATGCGAGATGGGGGAGTCTTTACGATGCGCTCTATGGCACGGATGCGATCTCTGAAGAGGATGGCGCAGAACGTGCGGGAGGGTATAACCCGATCCGTGGCCAAAAAGTAATTAAGTTCTCTAAAAACTTTCTAGATTGCGTGTGCCCACTAAATAATGGATCTCATCAAGACGTCACTCTATATCAGATCGAGGATGGTGGATTACGTGCACAATTAAAAGATGGGGCAGTTTTATTCTTGAAAAACCCAGATCAATTAAAAGGTTATCTAGGTGATGCCGCTGAACCAAGCAATGTGTTGATCATTAATAATGATTTACATATCGACATTCAGATCGACCGACATTCAGAAATTGGAGCGGGAGATGGCGCTGGGGTTAAAGATGTTGTACTGGAAGCAGCAGTAACTACGATTCAAGATTGCGAAGATTCAGTGGCGGCCGTTGATGCAGAAGACAAAGTTGAAGTATATCGAAATTGGCTCGGCTTAATAAATGGAGATCTCACGGACACGTTTATTAAAGGAGGGCAACAAACGACTCGAACGCTGAATACAGACCGAGAGTTTACTGGCACAAATGAGGAAACAATTAAGTTAGCTGGGCGCAGTCTCTTGTTAGTGAGGAATGTTGGACACTTAATGCGTAATAATGCAATCGTTGATGGCAACGGCGAAGAAGTTTACGAAGGCATTATGGATGGCGTAGTTACTAGTGCTATCGCATCTCTAGACGTAGATAGAAAAAATCATTTAAGTAATTCTAGATCGGGTAGCGTCTACATTGTTAAACCGAAAATGCATGGCCCGGCTGAAGTAAAATTCACTTGTGACCTGTTTTCTGCGATTGAAAAGTTTATAGGAATTAATGCTAATGCGCTTAAAGTCGGCATCATGGATGAAGAACGAAGAACGACGCTTAATCTAAAGGAATGCATTGCAGTAGCTAAAGAAAGAGTTGTTTTTATTAACACAGGCTTTCTAGATCGAACCGGTGACGAGATACATACTAGTATGGAAGCCGGGCCGATGATCCCTAAGACAAAGATGAAAGGATCAACTTGGATCGCTTCCTACGAGAACAGTAATGTTGATGTGGGCCTTGCCTCTGGTTTACAGGGGAAAGCACAGATTGGCAAAGGTATGTGGGCCATGCCTGATTTGATGGCGGCGATGATGGAACAAAAAATTGGCCACCCGCAAGCCGGCGCAAATACTGCCTGGGTCCCTTCACCTACAGCTGCCGTTTTACACGCTATGCACTACCATCACGTGAATGTGATTGCTAAACAGAATGAATTGAAATCTCGCTCCGCAGCAAGCATGGATGACATATTAAAAATTCCATTGCTTGAAGATCCAACAAGCTTGAGTGCTGAAGAGATTCAGCATGAACTGGATAACAATGCCCAGGGTATTCTTGGTTATGTTGTCCGTTGGATTGATCAAGGTATAGGTTGCTCGAAGGTTCCTGATATTAGCAATGTTGGTTTGATGGAAGACAGAGCCACTTTAAGAATTTCTAGTCAGCATATGGCTAACTGGCTGCATCATGGACTGTGTACCAGAAAACAAGTTCAAGAGACTTTGGAACGGATGGCCGCTGTAGTGGATGATCAGAATAAAGAAGATCCTTTGTACGAACCTATGTCGGCGAACTTACCTGGTTCAATTGCCTTCAAAGCAGCATGTGATTTGGTTTTTGATGGCCTAAACCAACCCAACGGATATACCGAACCGATACTGCATGCTCGTAGGCTTGAGAAAAAACAAGCTTAGTTAAAATACAGAGCGTCCTAGGGTTCTATATTAGAGACTCGTTTTTATTGGTTTGTATCGGAGGAATTTTATCGGCCGCTTTCTTCGGCTTCTTCTCGCTCCAATGCTCGTGCACCGGCTAGAATGCCTGTCATACCGTAGTTGCCCTCATGACAAGCATATTCATAAAGATTGCCATCAAGTCTGGATAAAGGGAACTCACCATAAAAATCCGAGGCAAAAATACTTGGATCGCTGACTCTAAAACCGTAAATTAATTTATTGCCTGTTTCACGGCGAAAAGTTTCAGTAATGGTTAGGTTGTCTGTTGGCATGCCACGAAAAGAGTGCCAGTCATTAAAGTGTTTGGTTTCTACAACTAAAGTGTCTCCTTCCCAATGACCTATGGAATCTCCCATCCATTTTTCGTGCGGTTCGCTGGCAGGATTGCGCTGGTCAGTGATTTTAATAATACGGGCATCGTGTACCATTTCAGCAACAATCGTGACATAACCGGGAGACTGGACAAATTGTAGGTGACTATTGTAGATGACTGGCATCATGACTGGTCCAGCCGAAGGGCCAAATCCAACTAGGCAACGTTCAGGTAGGCCTCGACCCTCAGGGCCATCATTTCTGCCAGGGCGATCGACACGACCGGCACGCACTCTATCCATCACACCTGGCACTATTTCCGGCATGCGACCATTTGGAGGGTCGATAATCGCTGACGTACGCATCTCACCGTTTATTGTTGGGATAAACTGTGCATCTTCGCGCCAGAACAAATCATAGTTACCGATGGGAGGCAATGACGAAGCTACTTCAGGCGGAGGTCGATCTGGATCCAGGGGTTCGTTATCCTCGTCGAAGCGCTGCTGTTCCGCTTGTTCGATAGCTAGGGCTTCTTCTTCTGTGTAGAAGCGTTTCTCTCCCAGTTCTCTTGGTCGCTCAAATGGGATGATAGAGCTGTGTTTCCACACTGCTTGAAAATCAGGTACTCCCCATTCGGTTCGAGGAATTTCGTAATCCTGCGCTAAAGCAGGTAATGCTATGACAGTTAATCCAAGGAAAAGAGCTGATTTCATTTTCATCTTTCTACTCGTTCGCTTTCTTAAATAGGGGTTTAGGGCTTTGCATTGGTTGACAGGGTAGGCTTAATGAAGATTTCACCCTGTATTAGTACATATTTCTTGTTTGATTGAGAGCTTATCATTCCAAGGGTTCAAGTCAATTGTCGGGAAGTCCCTATTTATGGGCTTTCTGCCGCATTTGCAACATTTAGTGATTTCATCGGAAATATTGAACCTAGTCGCGTTAGTTGTCATGATTAGCAGCCCAGATAGTCAAAAACAAAAGAGCCTCCGGGCTCTTCACTAAGAGGCTTGTTCCCCATGCGAAATTTCTCCAGGTTGGTCTTTATTGGACTTGCAGTGCTACTTTCCGCCCACACCTACGCCCAAGGCAATGCTCGCGGGAACATTGGTGAAAGTCCTTACAATGTAATTCGCCACTGGGCTGATCCTTTCCAGGAATTTGGATTTGGTTTCGGCGGAAACTCGGGGGTTTGGGCAGAATCACCAGACAGAATCATTATCACGCAACGTGGTGAGACTGTATTGCCGTTCCCGATTCCAGATGATTTCCCTGGTTATGCCGGTGCGCTAGGCATCAATGTTCTAAGAGAAACCAATCGCAGAACTTGGCAAAACTGTCTTTATGTTGTGAATGGTGATGGTGAGCCTATCGAAATTTGGGATCACCTTGATTATCTCTGCGAGGGCTCAGATGGTCCTGGCCCCCACAGAATTCGCATCAGCCCATATGATCCAGAGAACCGTATCTGGTTAGTACATGAAACATTTCACCAGATCTATGTTATTTCCAACGATGGCTCAGAAGTACTCGCGACTTATGGGGAAAAATTGGTGCCAGGGGATGATGAGACCCATTTTGGTCGACCTCAAGACATTGCCTTTCTGCCAGACGGTCGAATCCTAATTGCCGATGGGTTAGATAACCATCGCGTAATGATCATGGACAGTGAAATGAATTATCTTGGTGAGTTCGGGGGATTCGGTGACGGGCCTGGTCAATTCAACACAATTCATGCAATTGGTATAGGTCCCGGAGGAAGAGTCGTTGTTCTTGACCGTTCGGGTGGACAGGTGAATCTTTTTCGTACTACCGACGACCCGGCGATTATTGAATTTGAACGCTCTATTGGTTCGCCTTTGACCTTACCTCTAGATATCATTGTTAACGAAGATGATTTTTGGATTACTGATTTAGGACCATTGCGATTTCTTAACTTCGACTTTGAAGGAAATCTGAAATATACCTGGCTAGTACCATTAGATTTACCAGATGGTTACATCGAAGTTCATACGTTTTCAGTAGACTCGGAAGGTAATCTTTTTGGTGGTGATAATCAGTACGGTCGTTCACAGAAATTTGTGCCTAAAGAAGGAGTAGGGTCTGAATTGCTAATAGAGCCACCATGGACCGCAAATTAATAAGGAAGGACTAATGGGAATAATAACAAAAAAAATATCCTTAGCATTTCTAGGAATTTTCGCCTTAAGCATCATGTCGAATGCTAGCGCGCAACGCCTAAATAAACTAATCGAAATGTTTGAGAATGATGAGCCAGCCTTTGGTGTATTGTCCTTCGATTATTCTTTGGAGAATGCGCGATCACTTGCTACTTCTGGCCTTGATTTCGTTTTTGTCGATATGGAACATGCACCTTTCGATGTTGAAAAGTTGCGACAGTTCTTATTAGGAATGACCAACAAGCGAGAGATCTTAGAAAAAGGAAACTTGCAGCCGAATGTTATTCCCTTAGTGCGAGTGCCTGCTGCTGGTGGAGCTGAGGAATTAATTGCTCAAGCGAAACAAGTTTTAGACGTTGGTGTTTTCGGTATTTTCTTTCCTGCAATTCATACACGGGAGCAAGCTGAGTTAGCTGTTAGAGCCACTCGTTATCCGCAATACAATGGTGCTCCAGATTATGAACCGGCTGGATTGAGAGGAAGAAACCCTTCGAATGCAGTATGGTATTGGGGGGTCAGTGATTATCACTCCAAGGCTGATGTTTGGCCCCTAGATCCTCAAGGTGAATTACTTTCGATGATGTTTATTGAATCTGCTGAGGGAGTAGAAAACATTGAAGAAATTATTTCTGTTCCTGGACTAGGCGCTATTTTTATTGGGCCTTCGGACTTAAGTACTTCTATGGGCTACACCAGTCCAGCAGTACCAGCAGTAGAAGAAGCTATACAAACGGTTCTGCGAGCATGCCTGGACAATGATGTACCCTGCGCAATAACTACTGGGGCCGGTTCAGTGCAGGGTCGAATTGAGCAAGGATTTAAATTTGTAACAGTTGGAGCAGATGGTGGTTTGAACGCGGGCGCTTCGAACGCACTGCGCCTCGGCAGAGAAGCGGCAGGCCGACCCTAAATTTTTCACGAGAGGTTTTCCAGAGTTCGCTGAATTCTAGCGAAAGCCTCTTCTAAAATTTCTTTTTCTTGTCCAAAAGCAATACGCATATGGTGATCCATACCAAAGGAATCGCCTGAGCCAATAAACACACTTGCTTCATTAATTAGTTTCAACATTAAATCGTTAGAGTTAATGTCGAGATTGTACTTAATGAAACTCACAGCAGATGCTTGAGGTGGGGTGTAAGAAAACAAACCTTCCTGGGCATCCATCCATTTCTGTAAAATCGGAAAACCATTGCGAATATAATTGCGAGTACGCGCAATGAGTCGTGGTCGAATTTCTGGTGATAATGCATGGGCAGCTAAGCTATTACTTAACATGGACGCGGTTATGGTTGAGTATTCATGGCGCCGCCAGACCTTTTCGACAGTATCAGGCGGGGCGACTATCCAACCAATTCTCAATCCAGGAAGCCCGTAGGCTTTACTCATGCTTCCTACCGAGATCACTTTATCGTAAAGCCCAAAAAAAGAGTCAGATTCTTTTTCCTGTTCACGCTCTGCACCTCGATAAACTTCGTCAGCGAGAATCCAGGCTCCGACTCGTTCTGCCGCGGCGATAATACGCTGCATTTCAGTTTTAGTAAAAATATGACCGGTTGGGTTGTTGGGGTTTACGACAGCGACAATTTTTGTTTTTTCATTGACTGCTGCCGCCAGTTCGTCAATGTTTAGTGACCAGCTATCCCCGGACTTCAAAGAGAAAGTCTTAACTTTATACCCTTGATTCTCGGCAATTCCCCAAACTTGCTTATAGGTCGGAGTTATCGTCGCAAGTTCATCTCCATCTTCCAGCAGGGTTTGCATAACTATCTGATTAGCTTCTGCCGCGCCCACAGTTACTAACACATTATTTATGGTAGCTTGATTGTACAAAGAAGCTATTGACTCTCTTAATGGAGGGCTGCCATTCACATGGGGGTAGTTGATCTCTGTACTCAATAATTTATTGAGTAGCGATTCATCGTTTCCAATTAGCTCCTGCAAGGTAATGGGGTGGACGCCGCTTTCAGTTAAATTGAAATCAACTTTCTGTTCCCAAACTGACTGGCTATATTCAAGGTCAAAAGGCGTGAACTTCATGCACATTCCAATAGTGACTGATTTTTCGAGAGCCCATTTTGCCAGATTCACCTAAACTATGCCGCAATTGGAGCAAATATCATTCACTTGTTAGACTGCCTAGTAATGATCGAACTTAAAAATCTTCAGAAGACATTCGATAATGGCGCGACTTACGCTGTTGCTGATACCTCCTTTTCCGTGGAAAAGGGTGAATTACTCGGATTAATAGGAGAGTCTGGCAGTGGTAAGACCACAACATTAAAAATGATTAATCGGCTCGAAGAGCCGTCTTCTGGCGAAGTCTATGTTAATGGTCAGAATGTGTTAGCCATTAACCGAGAAGAATTGCGTCGTAATATCGGTTACGTTTTTCAGGGAATAGGCTTATTTCCGCATTACACGGTTGCCGAGAATGTCGCTGTGGTGCCTCAGTTACTTGGCTGGGATGAAAATCGAGTTAAGTTGCGTTGCCAAGAAACATTGAAAATGGTTGGCCTTCCTGTCGAGGAATATGGTGCTCGCTATTCCTCGCAGCTCTCTGGGGGACAGCAACAACGAGTCGGTGTAGCTCGTGCTCTTGCCGCAGAGCCAGATGTCATCCTTATGGATGAACCCTTTGGGGCACTCGATCCAATTACGCGGGCCGAATTACAAGAAGAATTTAAACGCATTCAAAGTAACTTGAATTTGACCGTCATTATCGTAACCCACGACATGACCGAAGCCCTGCTTATGGCGGACCGGATCGCCGTGATGAAAGACGGTGAAGTTCTGCAAATTGGAACGCCCCAAGATTTACTCAATGAGCCCAAACATGAATACGTAAAGAAAATGGTTGATATGCCCAAACATCGTGCAGATAGATTAGAGAAGTTGGTGCATTCATCATGAGTGATAATTTACGCGAACAATTAGTTCTTTTGCCAGAATATTTCCAAGGACATTTATTATTGACTCTGATTTCCTTATCTTTGGGAATTATTATCAGTATTCCTTTAGGTGTGTGGGCAGCTCAGTCCAAAATTGTTAAACGACCTTTGTTGACTGCGGTTAGCATAATTCAAACTTTTCCCAGCGTTGCTATATTAGCCATGGTCGTTGCCCTTCTCGGAGGCCAAATTGGGTTGGTCCCGGCGATTATTGCTCTTGTGTTGTATTCCATGTTGCCTATTGTGCGTAACACAGTTACTGGACTAGAAACCGTTGCTGATGAAGTGGTAGAGGCTGCTAGAGGCATCGGAATGAGCTCGAACCAAATACTAACTAAGGTGCGTTTACCCTTAGCCTTGCCAGTTATTATTGCGGGAATACGCACAGCTGCAGTGTGGACAGTCGGGGTCGCGACTCTTTCAACTTTGGTTGGAGCTACTAGTTTTGGCAACTACATTTTTACTGGTCTACAAACAAGCAACTTGGTGTCAGTAACTGTTGGTTCATTAGCAGCTGCGTTAATGGCAATTGTTCTTGATTCCGTCATTGGCGGTATTCAATGGCTTACTGAACAACGCAATCAAAAGTCTTCCACTAGAAAATTTAAACAGGTTAAGTTCGTAGTAATCACCGCGGCGTTACTTGGAGGAAGTTTTTCTGGCTACAGCTTACTGCCAGAACCTAAAGCAGATTTTGTAATAGGAGGTAAAGCCTACACTGAGCAGTATATTATCGCCGGCTTATTGGCCACTGAATTAGAAGCTGCTGGTTTTACAGTTGATCAAAGAATTGGGATGGGAACCGAAGTTCTTTACACAGCAACGGCTAATGGCACAGTGGATGTTTACTTGGAATACACCGGCACGGTTTGGGCGAATATTATGAATAATTCACACAACCCGGGGAGGAAGGTCGTGTTAGAAAGTGTGACAGACTTTGTAAAAGGAAAGGATGGCATGGTCAATGTCGGAACTTTGGGTTTTCAGAATCGTTATGCTCTGGCAATGCGAAAAGATCGTGCTCAGGAATTAGGTATAGTATCTATTGAAGACATGATCCCTTTGGCAGATGGATTGACTGCTGCCGGGGATTTAGAGTTTTTTGGTCGGTTAGAATGGATTACTTTGCGCGATACTTACAATATCGATTTTGCTGAAAAACTGACCTTTGATTCAACATTGATGTATACCGCGGTAAATGAAGGACAGGTCGATTTGATCACTGCCTATACCAGTGATGGCCGTGTCGCAGCTTTTGATCTTCAGATTATCGAAGATCCGAGAAATAGTATGTTGCCCTATGATAGTTTTCTGCTCGCTTCCTCCAGAGCTGCTGAGAATACTCGTTTTATTGAAATCATGCAGACTTTGGTTAATCAGATTTCTGACCACGAAATGCGGGAAGCAAATCGACTGGTGGATGTCGAAGGTCAGTCGGTGTCTGATGCGATAACCTACTTACGGTCGGTAATTCACTATTAGTTCTGGGACCGAGAACGGTATTCTGACTTCGCCTTCCAATCTTTAATTGTTGCTGGGAACACACAAAAGTTCCTGAGATAGATTTATGCGCGAGTCCAATGGGACATCTAACTCAATTTATCTATGAGTTCTTGTAATCTTTTTACATGAGAGATCTTGTGAACTCCTATTTCAATCAGGGATGCAATTAGCCTATCTAATTCCATATCATAAGGAGGGGGAAAGAAGGCCAGCTCTAGTAACGCTGACCTTTTTATCAATTACCTTGTCTGCTATTTCGAGAGGTATTATTGATAAATGGCAGAACGTGCAGCACCATGAACTTGGACAGAGTAAAGAATATCGCTGTTTTGAATCATGCCGATGAAGATTATGTTTTCAACTGGATCGATCCAAAACCATGAGCCAGCGATACCCCACCACCAATGCGTGCCCTTGGGTGCGCCCTGAAATACATCTGGGTTTTCTACAATTGCAAAGTCGACACCAAAAACATTTCCAGGATACAACTGGCCAATTCCTGCGACACTTTCTGGCAGGTGATTGCTACGCATAATTTGCACAGCTTCTTCAGACAAAATGCGTTTGCCATTTAGTGTGCCTTTGTTCAAGTGCATCTGCGTGAATTTCATGTAGTCTGCCGCAGTAGATGTCAGTCCGCCACCACCAGAAAGAAATTTTGGTGGATTTAGAAATGCACCTGTATCAGTACGGATAAGTGATCCTTCTTGGCCAGGGAAATACTGGCGGGCAAGCCGGTGGGCATTTTCTGACTTTACATAGAAACCAGTGTCTACCATGCCCAAGGGATTGAAAATCCTTTCTTGTAAAAATTCGTCAAAAGTCTGACCAGAAAGTTTTTCTACCAGATAACCCTGTACATCCACAGAAATTGAATAAACCCATTGTGTTCCAGGCTGATAGCCTAAGGGAATGTCTTCAAGTGCTGGTATAGATTCGGCTAAAGTGTAATTGGGTAAGTTCATAATTCCAGCGTTAGCATAGGCTTCAGCAATAGGACCTTGAGATAGCGGCGGGGTATAAAGCAGTCCACCGGTGTGACTCATCAATTCACGCACCGTCATTGGACGATTAGCAGGTTCCGTTTCCCAGCTACCGTCTTCATTTTGAGAGACGAATACGTCCATGTTGGCAAGTTCTGGCAAATATTCACCAACCGGATCATCAAGTTCAAATTTCCCTTCATCGAACAGAATCATCAGTGCGGTACCGGTCACTGGTTTTGTCATAGAAAAAATACGGAAGATTGAATCAGTGCTCATCGCTACCTGGTCTTCTACATTTTGATAACCCAAGGCTTTATTCATTTGAATTTCGCCGTCTTGAGCAATCATAACAACGGCACCAGAAAGTTTGCCTTGGTCTATTCTGCCCTGTAAATCGGCTTCTACCGCATCTAGACGAGACTTATCGATATCTGCATTGGCTATTGCGCCGAATGCTGACAGAAGCGTAATCAGTAAGCTTGAGACTAATCGCTGGCTTAGTTGGAAGTGTGACATTACTCGTTCCTCTAAAGAATGATATTGAGCATTAATTTTTTCGATGCAGTATTAGAGCATCAAACATGACAAAAATAAAAGTCTGTAAGAAGTGCTTTACAGGCAGTGAGATTAGGTTAGTAGTTTATTGGGGGAGTGGAAAACGATCCAGAATTCTTCGTATCGCGTCTTCCGTTATAGCTGAGCTCACAATATTCATACCACGATGAATTCCTGCAGCAATTTGCAGGGGATCATGGCCTATTTCGTTTTCTTGATTCCAAATTGAAATTTCTGCGCCTTGTTCACTTAAAAACGTAACCACTGCTGGTAAATGTTTGTAGGCGGCGCCATGCATTGCGGTGTTGCCCATGTTATCGACAGCATTAATGTCGCCGCCCAAACTTAAGACATATTGGACTGCCTCCAGGGCCTCCTCTTCCGTACCAGGATCTTCACCGGGCGCTCCAGTACCGAGACCAGCAGCTACCATCAGTGGAGTGCTATTGTCATCGTTAGAGATTGTTGGGTCCGCACCAAATTCAACCAACAATTTCATTAAATCAGCATCGGCGGTTCGGGCTGCTAGAAGGAATGCTGTTGCTCCACGCATATTAAGATCGCTAACGCCTACGGGTGGGCGCCTAGTAACTTGTGCATTGATATCTGCACCGGCAGCAATTAGTTTGCGGGTAAACTCCAATGATCCGATAATACCTGAGCCTTGGGGTGTTGGATTGTTGCTGCCCGCCTGCCCAGCTTTACGAATCCAGCTAATTTGGTGGATGGGTGCCCAGCCGAGGGGTGCGGCATTGGGATTAGCACCTCGATCTAGCAACAGAGCGGCAGTTTCAAAATGAGCACTGCCGATTGCAAGTAATAATGGTGTCATGCCAGTCTGAGCAGCACCTGACAGTCCGTTTTCAGTGACTACTGCTCGTCCTGCGGGTAACGCTTCTTCGATATCTGCGCCCAGATCGAGCAATGCTTCGACGGTTGCTGTTTTTCCCTCACGGGCAGCAAAAAGCAAGGGAGTAAATCCGCGTTCGGAACGGGCTGCAATATCTGCATTATTTCTAACTAGCAATTCAACAACTTCAAGATTTCCTTCACCGGCCGCCCACATGAGCGCAGATTGCCCACGCCAACTTTCTCGTTCGTTCACATTTGCGCCTGCTTCAATTAATAACGCAACTGATGCAACAACACCAGTGCGCGCCGCAGTCATAATTACTGTTTCATTTTCTGCCATCGCTGTGTTGGGCAGTCCGCCGGTACTTAGCAACAGCTCAACCATTTCGGGGTTGCCATTATTGGCAGCTAATGAAAGAGGGGCAACACCGTAGCGGTTTTTACTATTAACCTCAGCACCGGCTTTTAAGAGTAGTTGGGTAATAGCAGAATTATCACGATGCACTGACCAATGCAGTGCGCGTGATCCATCAGCCGCTTCGGCGTTAATGTCTATCCCGGAATCTAACAAAGCTTGCACAGCGGTATTATCTTGCTCTTGGATTGCTTTTATCAAACGTAAGTCATCCTGAGCTAGCGCCCAGATTGGCACAAGGACTAAAAAAATTACTGCAATGATTTTTTTCACGCTCTATCTTTTCCGTTAGGCTGAATGAAACAACTCATCAACACGACCATTGTTGTCAGCGAAACTATCCAGATGTACACCAACACTATCGAGAAGTGTCAGGTGCAAGTTAGCCAACGGAGTTTGTTCATCTCCGTAGCGGATATGTCTGCCACCATGGATTCCACTGTTTTTGCCACTGGCTACAACAATGGGTAAATTTTTATGATTATGGATGTCAGGGTTGCCCATCCCGCTGCCTAATAGATAAGTTGAGTTATCTAACAAAGTACTGTTACCTTCGTTAACAGCCTCCATTTTATCCAACATATAAGCAAAGAGAGATACATGGTACTTATTAATTTTCGCCAACTTCTCTAGTTGCACAGGGTCATTACCATGGTGTGAAATTGGGTGATGAGGTTCGGCAACGCCAATCTGCGGATAAGTCCGAGTAGAAGCCTCACGGGCTAACTGGAAGCTAACAACTCGGGTTAGATCGGCTTGCAATGCGAGGGTTTGCAGGTCGATCATTAACTTCACATGATCTTCCCATTCTTCGGGTACTGAAGTAGGGCGTGTCAATTCAGGGAGCTGTATATTGTCACTTTGTGCCTGTGACATCTGAATACGCCGTTCAACTTCGCGTACAGTATTCAGGTACTCATCTACTTTCACTCGGTCGTTATTTCCAAGTTGTTTTTGATACTTGGACATATCTTCCATGACGGCATCTAATAGGCTGGCATTAGTAGCGAGTTGCGCTTGACGTTGTTCCGGAGTCCCACCGTCGCCAAACAATCTTTCAAACAATACACGGGGGTCGGATACAGTTGGCAATGGCGTTGTAGGCGATGACCAGGCCAAGCTATTCTGATAAACACAGGCATAGCCGTTATCGCAGTTGCCCACCTGACTAATAATATCTGTGCCTAATTCCAGCGAGGGAAACGGTGTCTTCGAGCCGATTACTTTTGCAGCGATTTGGTCGACTGTCGTACCCAGGTAATAGTCACTTCCTTCCGTACGCTTAGCTTTTACGCAGCTAAGAAATGCGCAATTAGACGAAGCATGATTCCCAGTTGTGTGAGCATCGTTAATTTCTAAGTTTGATAGCACGGAAATTTTGTCTAGATGCGGATTAAGTGATGCCAATGAAGCGGTAAGGCTAGTCAGCTTTCCGTCCGTCCGTGGGACCCAAGGATCTGGGTTCATGCCCATAGGAAGATAGAAATAACCAAGGCGACGAACGGGTTCGGAAGCACTACCCGATTGAGCTAAAGCCGGAACCATGGCATCCAGCATAGGCAAAGCAACTGCCGCGCCTAGTCCTCGCAGAACAGTCCTTCGAGGCAGCATTTTTTTGGTAATTATCATAGAGTTCTCCTCATCTGAAAGGGAGTGCTATTAACGAGTGCAACAACTATTGAACTAAAACTGTAATCTTCTGCAGCAGCATCTTCTAGAATCGACCGAATGGCCGGTGCGTCATAGTATTCAAGGCCACGGCCCAGAGCATAGGTAAGCAACTTTTCGCTCATGGTCCCGACAAAGGCATCTGGGTTTTTCACCAGAGTATTACGTAATCCGATTACACCATCAAGGGGCTCACTTCCGGGTAAGTTGCCTCTGGTATCGATTTCTGGATGATCACTATTTACATTCCTTATACGTCCAATGGCATCAAAATCTTCCATAACTAAGCCAATGGGATCCATGACTTCATGACAGGCTGCACATACAGGATTAGCCCGATGCTGCGCCATGCGATCTCGCATGGTTTCTATTTTGACTTCAGACTCATTCTCCGCCAAAGCTGGCACATCGTCTGGCGGTGGAGGTGGAGGAATTCCGAGTACATTTTCTAATACCCATTTACCTCGTTGCACCGGTGAGGTTCGGGTAGCGTAGGATGTTACCGTAAGTACACTGCCATGGCCTAATAACCCGATACGAGGACTATTTGGATCAAGATCTATTTTACGAAACTGATCGCCATAGACATTAGGAATATCATAATGTCGTGCCAGTCTTTCATTAAGGAATGTGTAATCTGCACTCAGCAATTCCATTACATTTCTATCTTCATCGATAATGTGTCCAAACAACATTTCGGTTTCTTTGCGCATTGATTGCCGCAAGTTATCATCGAAATCTGGAAACAGTCGTAGGTTGGGATCAACCGCGTCAAGGTTTCTAAGATAGAGCCATTGATCCGCAAAATTTGAAGCGAGTGATTCGGCGCGGGGATCTGCCAACATTCGTTTAACTTGCTGTTCTAAAACTCCAGCCCTGCTTAGTTCTCCTCGTGTCGCCAATTCCAATAACTCATCGTCAGGAATACTGCTCCATAAGAAGAATGAAAGTCTTGATGCTAACTGAACATCACTTAATGCGTAGACTTGGCCGGAGCCGAAGTCAGCAGGGTCTTGTTCTATGCGGAATAAAAATTCGGGGCTTACTAATAGCGCCCGCAGAGCCATTTCGATGCCGGCCTCAAAGCCTTTCTCGCCATTTACCTGCTCAAAAAAAGACAGCGGAGTTTCTATGTCGTTCTCAGATACTGGTCGACGAAAAGCTTTCGTGGCCAAATTGCTAACGATTGTGCGAGCACATTCGCCTGCAGAAGTCTGTGCATCAGGTTGGCAGACAAAAATGCGATTACGTGGTGCTGTTTCTGAAATCCCTGCTGACTCATAAGGTCCAGCGACCGCCACAGAAAGTACAGCTGGTTGTTGTCGTGGATGACGGTCGCGATTGAAATGAGCTTCGTAGGGCTGGCGTGTGCTTTCTATCAAAGCTGAATTTTTTCGTATAAAAGTTACACCTACTTCATGGGCGCCTGCGGTTACAGTAGCGGTTGTTTGCAAGCCGGTACCCGCTCCCTGGTCAGAATAATAAAAAGTGGCATAACGTTCAGAACGGTTTGGTTCTACTTCAAAGATATCAATACGCTGACCATCGATTGTTACTTCAACTTCATGAGGCTCTGTCAGGCCTTCAATATTTTCGTTACGGTCCCGGGTGAGAGTCACATCGATCACGTACTCGCCATCTCTTGGAAAATTGTAATTAAACAAAGTGCCACCCCGAGTTCCAAAGGGAAGCCCTTCCATGCGGTCTTCTTGGGTGCGATCCGCTGCAACTAATTCAACATGGCTTAGGGGGTTCGTTAGAGGAGCTCCAACAGCAAGGCGAGAAATTTTTTCTGCTGCCGCAAGATAACGTTCCATTAGTGTTGGCGACAGATTTGTTAAATTGACGTTATCGAATCCATAACTCGCATCATCTTTTGGCAGCAGCTCCGATACATCGACACTAAGTTCCAAGATGTCACGTATAGCGTTCTGATATTGCAATCTGTTCAAACGGCTAAAAGTCGGTGTACGACCAGGGTTGGGATTTGTCAGTGCGAGTGTGTTTAACGTTGAGGCAACGTCTTCTTCAAATTTGGCAAAGCGTATTTCATCAGGTCGAGGCATGCCCGTTGGCGGCATGGCATTAGCGCGCAGTTTACGTAGCACTCTCTCCCAAATATCGGGATGGGCCCCAATGTCATTCACATCATAGGCATCCAGCTCTAGCCCACCTGTTTTAAGTGTGGCGTTATGGCAGACCACACAATATTGATCAACCAGTGCAGCATTGCTCTGGTCTACACCAGCATTAACTGCAATATTGCTTGATGTTGTTGGTGCTAAGGAATCTGGCAAAAAAACTATTATGCCAAGCAATAGCGCGGCTACTATGGCTGCGGACATAATGAGGCCTGTCTTTTTCATTTTTTCTCCAGGCTGAGTCTGAGTTTTTAGACAGTATATTCCAAAAGTCCAACTGTTGCGGTAATAGCTGCTCGATAGAGCAAAGTAAACTGACCTCCGGGGGCTGTCAAGGAAATTAGCAGTTGGCTTGAATACCCTAAGGGTAGGGCATATTGGCTAAGCGACAATATAGTCCGTATGGATTTTGGTGTTGTAGTCAGTAACTCCTTCCTTTCAGGTAATTTACGATTAAATAACATTACCTTTGAGTGGAATATTGCGAGCTCCTTCGTCTCGAAATTTAAAAAAACTTCATAAGATGCGTGGATTTTTTCGCTCTCAATATTCTAGTATTTTTAACTCAGAAGAAGTATTCAAGACCAACAGGATGATCGTATTAAATGATTTCATTGTTAGTCTCTTACGCTAGTATGTATGTTTCTTAAGGCATTCCTAATAGCTTTGACAAATTCGTTTCCGGTTCTATCTAACTATGAAATTATGTTTTTTTCGTTATCAAGAAACTGTCTCAAGTTGCTTGAAATAACTAAATCCTTTATGCGACACCTGCGCCTCTCACACCAACATATACAGAATAAAGCGATTGGCTTGCAGTCATGAAAAGTCGATTACGTTTAGCGCCACCGAAGCAAACATTCGCGCAAACTTCCGGTAGACGAATAGCACCAATGGTGTCTCCATCTGGTGCAATGATTTGCACTCCGGGTCTTGCGCCAGCCCAAACATTACCATCAACATCACAGCGGATACCATCGGCTGAGGTCCGACTGCTATTAGTAGGGTCAACCAGCTCAGCGAAGACGCGACCATTCCGCAATCTTTCACCGTCTACGTCCCATACCTTTATGTCTCGACCAGCGCCAGTATTGGCAACGTATAGCAAGGAATAATCAGGAGAGAAACAGAGTCCATTAGGAGCGTCGATATCATCAGTTACTCGATTGATATTGCCGTTGCTTGGGTCAACACGATACACGGAAAGTGGGTGCTGTTGTTCTGCCCGGTTTCCTTCGTAGTCGCCACGAATCCCATAAGGAGGATCCGTAAACCAAATACTACCATCGGGGTGAACGGTTGCATCATTAGGTGAGTTTAAGGGGCTGCCTTCGTAGCTATCGGCGATTACTGTGAGGGAGCCATCATATTCGTAACGAACTACGCGCCGATTGCCGTGTTCGCAGGAGATTTGTCGACCTTGAAAATCGAAGGTATTACCGTTGCTATTTCCGGAGGGATACCTAAATTCAGTCACACGGTCATCATCTTCAATCCAGCGTAACTGGCGATTATTGGGAATGTCACTCCAAACTACATATCGACCAACCCCATTCCAGGCGGGCCCTTCAGCCCACATTGTTCCAACGTGATGCCTTTGTATGGGCGTGTTAAATAGGATGTATCGTTGGAAGCGAGCGTCCAAAGCCACCAGATCTGGATCTGGATAACGTAGCGGTGTATTACCTGACCAATCACGGGGCTGGGCAGGAGATAGATCCTGCGCGCTTGCAAGCTT